>Ga0308165_1005935_pt1 | contig 11044 bp, 9 predicted proteins | sample PhyWR2_FD_201032 | JGI IMG/M metagenome (GOLD analysis project Ga0308165, IMG submission 201032) | Phyllosphere microbial communities from UC Gill Tract Community Farm, Albany, California, United States - DLSLW.R2 | ecosystem: Host-associated > Plants > Phyllosphere > Unclassified | place: USA... | reverse complement strand
GGTCACCTGCGGAGTCCTGTATGTTCCATACCTTCCCGGAAGAGTGGAAAAAAGAGGTGTTACAGGCCGGCGTCTGCGCCGATATCTGTACCACTATCATCGACCGCGATGGCGTGGCTATTCCCTCTCCTTTAGATAAAGTCGGCCTGTCGATGGTCGCGGAACAAGTCCGTAAAGTTCGCCAGGTGGTGGCGATTGCCGGTGGTTTAGAAAAACGTGAAGCGATTGCTGCCACGCTCAAAGGTCAATGGGTCAGCACCCTTGTGACCGATGCAGGAGTGGCTCGCTATCTGTTAACTATCTAGCACCCGCTCCCCCTCCAGCCCCTTCTTTTCAATCCAATTTGATATCTGCATCACTTTTTTTATGCAACGACAGGAGTTCGTTGCATAAAAAATGATGTGCTCATTTGATAAGACCTTCTGCACACTTGACGCATGATGCCAGCGATGTATTTTATGATTAATCAAATGAGCAAAGAGTGTAATCAAATGAGTAAATCACTGAATATTGCAGAAATCGCGCAAGGCGTTATTGAGAATGATATCCAGGCCGTAAATGCTATCCGTGCCCTGTTTGAAGACCCGGTTTTCCATGACGTGGCGGCAGAGATTGCCCGTTGCAAAGGCAAGGTACTGGTTACCGGAAGTGGCACCAGCGGAGCCGTTGCTCATCGTTCTGCACACCTTTTTTCCGTCTGTGGCACGCCCTCATTCCATCTTCCGCCTAGCGACGGACTCCATGGCGGTATGGGAGCCTTAACTTCAGAAGATATTATCCTCGCCTTCTCAAAAGGTGGCAGTTCACAAGAGCTGAATGATTTTTGTCGTCTGGGCAAGAAATTGTCTAAATCACTGATTGTCGTGACCGCCAATCCAGACTCTGAGTTTGCCCAACTGGCCGACTATGTGCTGACCATTCCTCTGGCGAAAAATTGCGATTTAGGCGGTGTTGTCGCAACGGGTTGTACCCTTTCCTTCTCTGCTCTGACTGATGTATTAGTTGAAATCACTCGTCAAATGCGGGGTTATGAGTGGGAGTCATTCTTCTATACTCATCCAGCAGGTGCCGTCGGTAAGCATGCAGAAAATAGTTTAAAACAACTGCATAACTCAACGCAGGGGTAATGGCCATGATGCGGGATATTGTTGCGGGAATAGACTCATCGACCCAATCATGCACAGTGATGCTGCGTGACCTGAAAACAGGTGCCGTCATCGCACAGGCAAGGGCTCCCCATCCGCCTTCAACGCCGCCTTGCAGTGAGCAAGACCCGGAAGTCTGGTGGGAAGCGCTCAAGATTGCCTTGCATGAACTACGTGACTGGTGGCCTCGAATCGCCGGGCTTTCCGTTGGCGGTCAAGGGCATGGATTGGTTATTCTCGATAAAGATGATAAGCCGCTACGTCCCGCAAAACTCTGGAATGATACTGAGTCCGCTCCCGAGGCTCAGGAGCTATCTGACAAATTCCCTGCCGGGCAATGGGCGGCATTAACCGGATCGGTTCCGGGCCCGGCGATGACCATTGCTAAACTGGCGTGGACAGAAGCACACTACCCGGGATTACTTGCGACCAGCCACCGTATTATGCTGCCGTTTGATTACCTGGTGTACAAACTCAGTGGCAGCTTCGTCACCGAACGTGGTGGCGCATCCGGAACCGGTTATTTCAATCCTTTTGACAATACCTGGCAGCCGCAATTAGCTGAACTGGTGAATCCGGATATTGACTGGCTCGCTCGCTGGCCTGCCATTATTCCCTCCAGCCAGCCAGCCGGGAAAGTCATTGCAGAAGCAGGATTTGAACAACTTACTGGGGCAATTGTTGGTGTCGGCACCGGGGACAATATGTCTGCCGCGTTAGGAATGAACCTGTTACCGGGTGATATGGCTATCTCTATTGGCACCAGCGGCACGCTGTATGGCATTAGCCCGGAGGGTATTATCGATACCACCGGCACTATCAATGGCTACGCTGATGCAACGGGTCAGTTTATGCCGATGATAACCACGCTCAATGCGGCCAAAGTCACCGATACCTTCCGGCGTATTTTACGCGTCACTACTGCTGAATTTGATGAGCTGGCGCTGACGGCCACCGCCGGTGCTCACGGGCTGACACTGCTACCCTGGCTGGACGGCGAGCGTACGCCGAATTTGCCCCATCAAACAGGGCAGATGCATGGAATTCTTACCACCACCACCGCAAACGATATTGCCCGCGCCGCAATTGAAGGGGTGCTCTGTGGCCTGCTCTCTGGCGGTAAAAAACTCGCAGAACATAATTTTGTCAGCGACGGTCGTCTGGTCATTACCGGAGGCGGCGCCAAGTCAAAAGCCTATTGTCAGATACTGGCCGATATCACGGGTAAAACGGTCTGGATCTCCCCGGTTGGCGAAACAGCTGCCGCCGGTGCCGCAGTGCAGGCTGCCGCCGCAGTATTAAAATGTAGCAATGCCGAGATGGCTGAGCGCTGGAGCTGTCCGCTGGAGGTGGCCGCAGAGCCTCAACATGATAGCCGACATGTCCTTGAACATTATCAGTTATGCGTCAACACCAGTTTGGGAGAACACGAATGAGCACTCAGGACAATACCAAACCCCGGACGAAACCTTTCAGGGTGCCTGCTGAAACAGGAATAGCGGTTGTCTTTATCCTGGTCATGATCGGTGGGTTTATTGCTTCGCCCAACTTTTTAACCGTCTCGAACATTATGATCCTGCTCCTGAATGGCGCGGTGATTGCTTTTCTCTGTCTCGGACAATCGTTCGTATTACTGACGGGGGGAATCGATCTTTCCTGCGGTTCGATTGTGGCCATGACCTGTGTTGTCGCTGCATTACTGATGGAAAAATTTGGGATCTCCTGGCAATTAACCATTCCGATAGTTCTCGCCGTAGGGGCACTGACCGGTTTTGTTAATGGCTTAATTATTGAGCGAACCGGTGTCCCGCCGTTTATCGTGACCTTTGCCATGATGGGTGTTGCGGCTTCTATTCCACAAATTATTACCGGTGCCGAGTCCATTCGTGTCACGCAAATTGGTTACAGCTTAATTGGTCAGTCAAAACCATTAGGTATCCCCTTCCCGGTTATTGCTTTACTGATTGCGGTGGTGATTGCAGTGATTTTCTTGCGTCGCACCGTGACAGGAACGCATATCTATGCCGTGGGCGGTAATGCTGACGCAGCGCGACTTTCCGGGATCAGTATTCCACGCATTACCTTGCTGGTGTATTCCATTTCCGGTCTCTGTGCGGCTTGCGGTGGCTTAATTTACGGTTCACGACTGATGACGGGCTATCCAACCGCAGGCCGTGGCGATGAGCTGTTCTTTTCTATCGCCGGTGCGGTGGTCGGGGGGGTCAGTCTGTTTGGCGGAACCGGTAGCATTATCGGCGCAATGATTGGTGCCATGCTTATCGCGGCGATATCAAATTTAATGAATGTTATGAATGTCAGTGCTTACTGGCAGCCCCTGGTTATCGGTCTCATCATCCTGTTCGGCGTCACTTTCGATACGCTTCGTTCTTCCAGAAAACTGACTCTGCCCTGGTTGAAATCAAGGAAAACGCTTCACGCTGCACCCATAAAAAATGAAAACCAAAGTACCTTACAAGAAGGGGATTCACATGCAAAATAGTAAGAAGTTATCCGTCGGCATTTTAATGCTTGCCGCCATCACTGCTCTGTCCGGTTGTAACCGCGAGGATGATAAACAGGCCACCAATGAACCCGCCAAAAAAACGCTGGGGGTCACGCTGCCTAACTTAACCAACCCTTATTATGTGGCGATGAAAAAGAGCTTTGAGGATAGCGCCGCGGCTCAGGGCCTCAATGTGAAGATCTCCATTGCCGATAATGACGATGCTAAACAGCTTTCTCAGGTTGAAAGTTTTATTCAGCAGAAAGTGGATGCGGTTGCCGTAAACTGCGTTTCTTCCGGCCCTTGTGTGGCAGGTATCAATCAGCTGAATAAAGCCAATATCCCGACTTTCACTATCAACTTATTGCCTGACAGTGAAAGTATGAAACTGCAGAATGTCACTGTGGTACAAGGCGTACAAACCGATCAGCGTGAAGGCGGCCGTTTAATCGGTGAAGCATTACTGAAAGAAATCGGCCCGGATGGCTCGGCCGTGATTGGCATTGTCGGTGAGCCAACCTCCGTTTCAGCCAATGCCCGTGATGATGGTTTTAAAGAAGCTCTGGCTTCGAATAAAAACGTTAAGTTTGTTGCCCTGGTAAACGGTAAAGTTGAAGAGACCACGTCACTGAAAGTGACCACCGAAATGCTGCAAGGTAATCCCGATATTACCGTCGTATTCTCGGATACCGAACCCGCAGCGATCGGCGCGTTAGCCGCAATTAATCAGCTGGGTGCTAAAGACCGCGTCAAACTCTATAGCTTTGTTGATAAAGAAGGGGTTAAAGCGATTCAGGAAAATAGCGTGCTGAAAGCCGGTGCGATTCAAGAGCCGGTGAAACTGGCAGAGATCCTCGTGGAAAGCGTTAAGAAGAGCCTGAACGGTGAAAAAGTCCCTGACATGATCAATAACCCACCGTTATTGGTGAATAAAGAGAACGCCGCCACCGTTATTGGTTCTGCTTATTAATATCGACTCCCTGAATAATTCGCGTGGCGAGACGGCTGCGCGAATTATCAAGGATACCCGCTTCTATTCACCTGAGAATATTGAAAGATGAATTATATTGCTCAACAAATAAAAATCGGATTTTCTGGTGTACAGGTATTACATGGCGTTGATTTCTGTGTAGAACCCGGCACGATCCATGGTTTGTTTGGCCATAATGGTGCGGGAAAATCGACATTATTAAAAATTCTCGCCGGTGTTAATACGCCCGACAGCGGCCAGCTTTTAATCGGTGATGTCCCTGTTCATCTTTCTTCTCCGAGAGATGCATTAAATCAGCGTATTGCCTGCGTTTACCAGGAACTCAGACTGATTCCGGGCATGAGTGTCTGGCAAAATCTCTTTCTGGGGCGCGAGTTAAGAAAAGCCGGTGGCTTCTTAGATGAGAAGGGCATGATTGCGCATACCGAAGCGGTTCTGGCGGAGTATCAGCTTAATTTTCAGCCCACCTCTCTGGTTAAAGAACTGTCGCATCCTGATAAACAGATGCTGGAAGTCGTGACTAACCTTGACCGTGATGCTCGTTTTCTCTTTTTAGATGAGCCCACTACGGCTCTGGAAGGGGCACAAGCCGAAGAATTATTAAATGCCGTTCAGCGCATTGCGAAAGCGAAAAATATCGGCATTGTTTTAGTTTCTCATAAGCTCGATGAGGTATTACGCGTCTGTGATAAAGCCACCGTGATGTGTGGTGGCAAAGTGATTTATAGCGCCGATAAACTTAACCTCAGTAAAGCCGCTATTGTTGAAGCCATTGTCGGCAACGCTGCCGTTTATGAGCAGTCTGCCGGCCGACGCGATATTATTCGCGGTGCCCAGACACGCCCGTGGCTGGCCATTGAAAATTTAAAAACCGACAGACTGAAGAATATTAACTTACAGGCTTTTCGCGGCGAGATTTTAGGGGTTTATGGGCTGGCGGGGGCAGGCAGAACGCGCTTATGCCGGACACTGTTTGGTCTTGAAACCGTGGTGAGTGGTAACATTCAACTGTCTCATAAAAGCTACCACCCCAGCACACCGTCGAAAGCGATACAGTCTGGTATCGCCTATCTGACCGAAGAGCGTAAAAAAGATGGTTTTATTCCTTTAATGTCCAGCTTTGCCAATGCCACCTTACCGATTTTAAAGCGTTTCCGTCATCTTGGATGGGTCAGTCATGATGCTGCCGAGAAATCGGCTTCGACTCTGCTGGCAAAAATGAATACTTTAGGAAACCTGCATGGTCCCATTCGGTCACTTTCTGGAGGTAATCAACAAAAGGTATTACTGGCCAGGGTCATCGCTCAGGATGCAACTTTAGTGCTACTCGATGAACCGACGAAAGGCGTCGATATCGGTGCTAAAGCGGATATCTACAAAATAATCTATCAGCTGGCTGAAAGTGGTTGTTGCGTGGTGATGGTTTCCAGCGAAGAAGAGGAATTACTCGATGTCGCTGATAATATTACGGTATTCCGCAATGGTGAGTGTGATGGTAGTGTTATTGCCGCGCGAGATCTGACTCCGGCTGATTTACGTAAAGCCGCCTGGGAAAATGAGGAAGCGACAGCATGAATATTTCAGCCAGTGTTTATGCAGCCGATCCGCTGAATATTGAACGTGATATTCAAACCGTTATCTCAACCATTGAATCGCTGCATTTTGATGTTATGGATGGCCATTTTACTCAAGCCTACGGGCTCAATATTTCATTATTTTCTCGTTTAAAAACATTCACCGACAAGCCTATTGATGTCCATCTAATGGTGAACAATCCTGAAGTCTGGGCGGAAAAATTCGCTACTTTAGGGGCTCGCTGGGTGGCATTTCATCCCGAATCTTGCCGTCATCCTGAAGCCGTGATTCAGGCAATACAAAACTGCGGCTCTAAAGCCTACCTTGCTTTTGGTTTAAATAACCAACCTTCTGATTATCAGCATTTATTTTCCAGCATAGATGGGGTGCTTATCTTAAGCGCTCCCGCTGGCGGTGGGGAATTTGATATTACAGCGCTGGATAAAATAGACCAGATCCCAGCTGACTTACCCATCGCTTTTGATGGCAAAATTACCCCAGCCCGCCTTCCCGGTTTACGCAAGAATAACGGTGACTTAGCCATCATGGGAGCGGCTATATGGCCATAAAATGAAATAAGAGTATGGCAAGCAGGTTTTAATTATTTAAACATTATCGGCTCTATTAAGATGCATCGTTTAATTACTCGATAATTTATTTTTATATTCGCTCTTACTTTTGCAACACGCCTCATGGTAAAACTATTAGTAATCCGGGTTTAATTAACATCAGGTCTGAAAAAATCTCATTCCATTATAGAAAATAAGTTCAGAAAAAATTTAAGCTCGCCAGATATAATCATATATACATGGAGGTATTATATGTCGATTCAAGTGATTAGACGTTGGGCTATACGGATTGTATTACTGGTTATTGTCATGTTACTGACTTTGCTGGCAATAAGAATTTATGACACAGAGCGCGGACCGAAGCTCGAGCTCTGGCACACCTTTGTTCCAGATGATATGCACGCGGCTGAAATTGATAAGTCCGACTGGGGCGATTATGTAAAAGCTGAAAATCAACTTTTTGATGAAGTTAAAGCTAATGTCACCGATAAGTTAGAGCCAGAAGCCCAAACACCATCAAACCGTTATTATCCTGGCAGTACCATTTATCCTCCTCATTTTAGTACCGACTGGAATCGTTCTTATATTCTTCATCCTAAAGGCGCACCAAAAGGTGCGGTTGTCTTACTACATGGGCTGACTGACACCCCTTATAGCTTGCGCCATATCGCTGAAAACTATCGCCAGCATGGCTATGTTGCTATTGGTATTCGCCTACCGGCACATGGTACCGTTCCTGGCGCACTGACAGATGTAAAATGGCAGGACTGGTTAGCCGCAACACGCCTTGCTGTTCGTAAAGCCAGAGTATTGAGTGGTCCGGGCCTCCCCTTGCATATCGTTGGCTTCTCAAACGGCGGTGCACTGGCGATGAAATATACGCTGGACTCACTGGAAAACCCCAGACTGGCAAAACCCGATCGGGTGATTCTGATATCCCCGATGATTGGTGTCACAAGCTTTGCCCGTTTTGCGGGTGTCGCAGGCTGGCCCGCTATCTTTCCCGCCTTCGCCAAATCCGCCTGGCTCGGGATCGTGCCAGAATTTAATCCCTTTAAATATAATTCCTTCCCGGTTAACGGCGGACGGCAGTCCTATTTACTGACAGCGGCCTTACAGCAGCAAATTGCGCGGGATGCCAGAAATAATCGGCTGGATCAACTGCCTCCCATTTTAACCTTCCAGTCATTAATGGACTCAACAGTCAGTACCCGTGCGGTGGTCACTGCTCTGTATAATCACTTACCGAAGAATGGCAGTGAAGTCGTGTTATTCGATTTAAATCATGCGGCGAATATCGGTCTGTTACTGCGAACCTCTTCTTATACCGCTTTAACACGTTTATTACCGCCAGCACCACGAAATTACAGTGTGACAATTATTACCAACGCTTCAGCAGAAAGTGATGAAACTATTGCGTTAACCACCCTGGCAGGCCAGGTCAATGAAACCGCTTCCACGACCGGATTAGCCTATCCACCAGATATTTTCTCGTTATCTCATGTAGCCTTACCTTTCCCAATGAGTGATTCACTCTATGGCCGTTATCCTGCACAGCCCGATCAATACGGTGCCAGTCTGGGGACCATTACCGCCCGTGGCGAACGTTCCGTTTTAAGCGTGGGCATGGACTCCTTGATGCGTATTTCATCCAATCCCTTTTATAGTTATATGCTGCAACGCATTGATGACAAGCTAGAAAGTTCAGATAACCACTAAGTCTGGACCCGAAATAATTCAAGTTGCCTGCGGATACAGAGTGAAACATGCGAATCACATAGACAGCCTATGTGTTCTCAGGCAACAGCGATGCACCATTTCTCAGTAAACTGACAGAACGCCTCGAAAGACAGACCGCACACTCCTGGCAATATCATTCTCAGAGTTAATCTAACCTATTAATAAAAAACACTTTTACATCTTACTCCCTATAAAACAAATGGTTTTTTAACAATCTGAATCACTGCATAGCACCGCAATAAATATGTGAGATGCGTCTAATTTAAACAAAGACATACTTGTATGGTAGTTGCAGTAAAAATATATTCATTCCACAGCGAGGCGGTGAGTCTTACAGCGGAAGAAAAAATGAAAATTGTAAAAGCAGAAGTATTTGTTACATGCCCTGGGCGTAATTTTGTCACCTTAAAAATCACGACAGAAGACGGCATTACAGGTCTCGGTGATGCAACACTTAATGGTCGTGAACTCTCAGTCGCTTCCTATCTGAAGGATCATTTGTGCCCACAGCTTGTGGGGCGTGACGCTCATCGTATCGAAGACATCTGGCAATTTTTCTACAAAGGCGCTTACTGGCGTCGGGGTCCGGTCACTATGTCGGCCATCTCCGCTATCGATATGGCACTCTGGGACATCAAAGCGAAAGCGGCCAATATGCCGCTTTACCAATTACTCGGCGGCGCATCCCGCGAAGGTGTGATGGTGTATTGCCATACTACCGGGCAGAGTATTGACGAAGTGCTGGATGATTATGCGCGCCATAAAGAGATGGGATTCAAAGCCATTCGCGTACAGTGTGGCGTTCCTGGCATGAAAACCACCTACGGCATGTCTAAAGGAAAAGGGCTGGCTTATGAGCCTGCAACCAAAGGGTTATGGCCTGAGGAACAGCTTTGGTCGACCGAAAAATATCTCGATTTCACGCCTAAATTATTTGAAAGTGTCCGTGACCGATTTGGCTTTGATGAGCATCTGTTGCACGACATGCATCATCGCCTGACGCCCATTGAAGCCGCGCGTTTTGGCAAAAGTATTGAAGAGTATCGTTTATTCTGGATGGAAGACCCTACTCCAGCAGAGAATCAGGAATGTTTCCGTCTAATTCGTCAGCATACCGTAACGCCGATCGCCGTCGGCGAAGTATTCAACAGTATCTGGGACTGTAAGCAGCTAATTGAAGAGCAGCTCATCGATTATATTCGTACCACTATTACCCATGCAGGTGGAATCACCGGCATGCGTCGTATCGCAGACTTTGCATCACTCTACCAGGTTCGTACTGGTTCACATGGCCCGTCAGATCTTTCACCGGTTTGTATGGCTGCCGCGCTTCACTTCGACTTGTGGGTGCCAAATTTTGGCGTTCAAGAATATATGGGATACTCCGAGCAAATGCTGGAAGTCTTCCCGCATAGCTGGACATTCAACGACGGCTATATGCATCCTGGAAATAAACCTGGGTTAGGCATCGAATTTGATGAAAAACTGGCAGCAAAATATCCCTATGAGCCAGCCTATTTGCCTGTCGCACGCCTGGAAGATGGCACTTTATGGAACTGGTAACAGGAGAGATGACAATGAAAAGTATCGTTATCGAAAAACCGGACGTTCTGAATATCGCCGAACGTCAGCTTCCGGAACCCGTAAGCGGGGAAGTCCGTGTAAAAATGAAATTAGCGGGGATCTGTGGATCTGACAGCCATATTTATCATGGTCATAATCCCTTTGCTAAATATCCGCGTGTTATTGGCCATGAATTTTTCGGCATCATCGATCGTGTCGGGGAAGGTGTCGATTCAGCGAGAATAGGACAACGCGTCTCGGTCGATCCGGTTATCAGCTGCGGTCACTGCTACCCTTGCTCCATTGGTAAACCGAATGTCTGTAATGACCTTGTGGTTCTTGGTGTGCATCGAGATGGGGGCTTTAGCGAGTATGCTGTCGTACCAGAAAAAAATGCCTGGTTAATTCCAGACACTATTCCTGACCATTTCGCTGTCATGATTGAACCCTTTACTATTGCGGCTAATGTAACGGGCCAGGTATCACCGACTGAGCAAGACATCGCGTTAATATACGGTGCCGGGCCAATGGGTCTGACGACCGTTCAAGTGCTGAAAAATGTCTACAACGTATCGCAAGTGATTGTTGTCGATCGTATTCCTGAAAGATTAGTGATGGCACAAGAATCGGGTGCTGACTGGGTCATTAATAATGCAGAACAGTCACTGGCATCAGTACTTGCCGAGAAAAATATAAAACCAACATTGATAGTTGATGCAGCTTGTCACCCAACAATATTGCAAGAGGCTATTTTATTAGCATCACCCGCAGCACGTATAGTTATTATGGGTTTTTCCAGCCATCCATCAGAAATAGTCCAGCAGAATATTACTGGGAAAGAAATATCTATATTTTCCTCAAGATTAAATGCGAAGAAATTCCCTATAGTCATTGATTGGTTGGAGCGTGAACTCATCCACCCGGATAAATTAATTACTCATAGATTCCACTATACCGA
>Ga0308165_1005929_pt1 | contig 11051 bp, 12 predicted proteins | sample PhyWR2_FD_201032 | JGI IMG/M metagenome (GOLD analysis project Ga0308165, IMG submission 201032) | Phyllosphere microbial communities from UC Gill Tract Community Farm, Albany, California, United States - DLSLW.R2 | ecosystem: Host-associated > Plants > Phyllosphere > Unclassified | place: USA... | reverse complement strand
ACCTGATGCTGTTTCGTCCGCTGGCTTACGCTGCGGAAGAAGATATGGAAAAATTTGCGAACGCAATGCAGTTTCCAATTATTCCTTGCGATCTCTGCGGCAGTCAGGAAGGGCTTCAGCGCAATGCCATGAAGGCGATGCTATCCGATATTGAAAAGCGGATGCCTGGCCGCAAGGACACGATGATCCGCGCCATGACCAATGTGCGTCCGAGTCATCTGCTTGATCGAAAGCTGTTTGACTTTGCGGGTTTGATGGCAAATTCCGATGTGGAGAATGACAGTGCAGTTTGATGAAAAGCAGATCGATTGGTTGGCTGACCTTCTGGCGGAGGCAGCAAATCAGGAGATCATGCCGCGTTTTCGGCAGTTGGGGCAGGGCGACATTCGCCAGAAAACCTCTGCTGCTGATCTTGTCACTGAAGCGGATGTGAATGCGGAACGCTATATCACCGCGCAACTCAGGGAGCTTTTTCCAAGCGCCCTCATCGTTGGTGAAGAAGCCTGTTCCGATGATGAGAGCCTGTTGAATGGGCTTGGAGAAGCCGATCTCGCATTCACCATTGATCCGGTGGATGGCACATTTAATTTCGCATCCGGCGTTCCGCTTTTCGGCGTGATGCTTGCCGTTGTTTCCAAAGGCGAAACGGTTGCCGGTATTATTTACGATCCGGTAGGCCGCGACTGGATACTGGCTGCAAAGGGCAGCGGTAGCCGTATTCGCCAGGCTAATGGCTCAACAAGCCCTGTGAAGATTGCGGATGCTGCGGATATTTCGCAGATGACGGGTTCTGTTTCATGGCAATATACTGCCGAGCCGATCCGCTCACGTTTGGCGCGCAATCATACGAAGTTTTTGTCCCAGATCGGTTATCGTTGCGCTGCGCACGAATATCGCATTATCGCAACCGGTGGCGCGCATTTCGCGTGTTACAATAAGCTGATGCCATGGGACCACTTGCCCGGTGCACTTATCCATCAGGAAGCGGGTGGCTATCTCGCGCGATGGGATGAAAGCCCTTATCTGCCATCGCATACGGGCGGCGGACTTCTGGTGGCACCTGACAAGGAAAGCTGGAAAGAAATTCAGGCAGCCCTTTTTGCAGAATGAAAAAAGCCCGGAGATGTCTCCGGGCTTTTACTTTTTAATATTTAGGTCGGCTTGTTATGGGGCTTAAATAGCTTGCCGCGTTCAGCAATCAACACGCAGATAAATGCGATGAAGCCGAGCACACAGTAGCCTACCGCAACGGGTGTTGTGGTTCCATCAAATGCCTGACCGATGACCGCGCCGAGTGCTGCACCAATCACCGTCTGGGCAAAGCCAAGTACAGATGAAGCCGTGCCTGCCACTTCACCGAGCGGTTCCATGGCGAGTGCATTGAAATTGGAAACCACAAGGCTGAACGAGAACATGATGGTCATGTAGATCACCATCAGGATCCAGAACGGCACAGGTCCGGTAAAGCTCAACGAAAGTACGACCCACAACAAGCTGAAGCCGACGAACACTAGCAACATAGTCTGAGAAATGCGGCGCATTCCATAACGCCCAACCAGGCGCGAATTCAGAAATGACGCAAGGGCGAGTGTCATTGCCACGGCTGCAAAAGCGAGCGGGAACATTGTGCCAAGATCATAAATGCCGACGAAAATCTGCTGTGCTGAGTTGATGTAGCCAAACAGTGCGCCGAGAATGAACGACGTCCCAAACATGTAGAAAAGCGCCACACGATTGGAGAGGACGATACCAAAACCTCCTATGACGCTTTTCACGGTCAGCGCACGGCGGTGATCGACGGGCAGGGTTTCTGGCAGGCGTATATAGGCCCATATACCCACAACAGCGGCCATAATAGCCATAGACAAGAAAATCAGGTGCCATTCCCCAAACAGCATAATCAACTGTCCGGTGGCCGGTGCAATGACCGGAAGGATCATGAACACCATCATGACGAGCGACATCACTTCCGCCATCTGACGTCCGGCAAAGCGGTCGCGCACGACGGAGACGGCGATAACCCGTGTCGAGGCAGCACCCAGACCTTGCAGTACGCGCAGGATAATCAACGTTGTAAAATCAGTCACAAAGGCAGCACCAAGTGCGGCAAGGATATAAATCAGCAGGCCAGCAAACAGGGGCGCGCGTCTGCCGAAACGGTCACTTAATGGGCCGTAGAAAAGCTGAGAAACACCAAAACCAAGCAGATAAGCCGTGATTACATATTGAACGTGATTTTCCGACACAATGCCAAGGCTTGCGCCAATCTGCGGCAGGCCGGGCAACATAATGTCGACAGCCAACGCATTGATGGCCATGATTGCAGCAATAAGTGCAATAAATTCGCCACGCGGACGTATAGCTGTCTGTTGGTCCGACGAACCCTTTTGAATATCAAGCGGCATTAAGGAAGTCCTTGATCGAGCAACGCACCGGCAAACGTCTAGGCGATGCAATAGGTAGCGCATTTCCAGCAAAAGTGTGAAGCGGTTTTGCGTAGGATAATGCTTAAAAACAAAGGGATAGAGCGGTTTCTACGATTTCGCTTCAACAGGAACTGCTCTACAGTTTTAAAAAGTAGGCCAGAAAGTTAAAATGACCAGTTATGTGCCAAAATATCAGGCAATATAAAAAGGCGCCATTGAACGGCGCCTTTTAGAAAAGGTGAGCTGTAAAAGCCGTTTTAAGAGTAATTAATCCTCAAGCGGCTTTGGTAGCAATACCTTTATCGGCAAAAAGTGTCTGCAATTCGTTCGACTGGAACATTTCGCGCACGATGTCACAACCGCCGATGAACTCACCCTTTACATAAAGCTGTGGGACGGTTGGCCAGTTGGAATAATCCTTGATCCCCTGACGGATTTCGTCGGAGGCCAGAACGTTGACGCCCTTATAGTCGACGCCAATATAGTCGAGAATCTGCACGACCTGACCGGAGAAACCGCATTGTGGAAAACCTGGGGTGCCTTTCAGAAACAGCACGACATCATTGGTTTTCACTTCATTGTCGATAAAATCGTTAATTCCGGTCATTTTATTTCCTTTCAGGACACCGGTTCAAATCCCGGCCCGCGTAGGGAGAGGTTGTGCCTCTATATAGGTGGCTGTAACTTGGTAATCACCCTCTAAAGGTGAAAGCAAGTCAAATTAGCGCGAAAACCGTGAACTGTGGGGGCAACATCTTGCCGCAGGAAGATAATCACTGAGCAAAAAGTGGGTTTTCGCGCTTGTTACACTTATTCCGGTATGCTGGTCTGAAGTGCTAATGCGTGAAGCACGCCACCCATATTCCCCTTAAGCGCATCATAGACCATCTGGTGCTGCTGTACGCGCGACATGCCGCGGAAGCTTTCCGCAACCACTTCGGCAGCATAATGATCTCCGTCACCGGCAAGGTCGCGGATCGTCACCTTTGCGCCGGGAATACCTTCGCGTATCAGTTTTTCGATCTCATGAGCGTCCATAGCCATGCAAACTCTCCTGCCGTTTTGGGCTTTTTCATATTATAGAATCGTAACGTACCAACATGATACGCCAATTCTCAACTATTTAACGTTTAAATTGCTCTCAAGCAAACCGCCCGGCGCGGGGTTTCCGGGCCGGGCGGCAATTCGTATCAGCTAGTCACAGATGATCAGTTATCGACCGCTGCTTCACCGCTCATGAAGTTCGGGAACCAACCTTCAAAAGCAGCCGTAAGATCTGCAACCGAAACATCGACTGTCGAACCGAATGTCAGACGGTCGCCGCCGACCGTGCCGAGAAGACGGAATGCAATACCAGCGCCTTCCGCATTGAGTGCGATCAGCTTCGCCATTTCAGGCGTGGCCGAGACGACATAACGTGCCTGATCTTCACCGAAAAGCGCTGCATGTGGCAGACCGTCACCAGCATCCAGCGTTGCACCTTTGCCCGACTTGATTGCCATTTCAGCAACCGCAATCGCAAGACCGCCATCGGACAGATCGTGACAAGCCGTCACCTGACCGTTGCGGATCACCGAGCGAACAAACTCGCCCGTACGCTTTTCAAGTGCGAGATCAACGGTCGGTGCCGGACCATCAGCGCGATCAAACAGATCACGCAGATAGATCGACTGACCAAGATGTGAACCGTCAACGCCAAGCAAAACCAACGTGTCGCCATCCTGCATGCCGCCGATCTTGGCCATTTGCGACCAATCCGGGATTAGGCCGACACCGGCAATGGTCGGGGTTGGCAGGATCGCCTGACCATTGGTCTCGTTGTAAAGCGAAACATTGCCCGAAACGATCGGGAAATCGAGTGCACGGCAAGCTTCACCAATGCCTTCAATGGCCTTGACAAGCTGTCCCATGATTTCCGGCTTTTCAGGATTACCGAAATTGAGATTGTCGGTTGAAGCGAGTGGTTCTGCACCCGTTGCCGTGATGTTGCGCCAGCATTCGGCAACAGCCTGCTTGCCGCCTTCAAATGGATCCGCTTCGCAATAGCGTGGCGTCACGTCAGAAGAGAAAGCCAGCGCCTTGGTAGCATGGCCTTCGACGCGGACAACGCCGGCGTCGCCACCTGGGAGCTGCAACGAATTGCCCTGAATGAGTGTGTCATACTGCTCATAGACCCAGCGGCGTGATGAGCCATCAGGCGAGCCTATGAGCTTCAAAAGCGCTTGGGAATAATCTTCAACCTGTTCGACATTGCTGGCAGGCAGCGGAGCGTGCTTGCCCGGCTCCATCCACGGACGATCATATTCAGGAGCCTCATCACCCAGTTCCTTGATCGGCAGATTGGCGACTTCTTCACCCTGATGAATGACACGAAAACGCAGATCATCGGTGGTTTTGCCAACGATTGCGAAATCAAGGCCCCACTTGCGGAAGATTGCCTTGGCTTCTTCTTCCATTTCGGGCTTGAGAACCATGAGCATACGCTCCTGGCTTTCCGACAGCATCATTTCATAAGCTGTCATATTCACTTCACGAACCGGAACATGGTCGAGAATAAGTTCAATACCAAGATCGCCCTTGGCGCCCATTTCAACAGCCGAGCAGGTCAGACCAGCCGCACCCATATCCTGAATAGCGATAACCGCACCCGAAGCCATTAGCTCAAGGCAGGCTTCCAGAAGGCACTTTTCGGTGAATGGATCGCCAACCTGAACGGTAGGACGCTTTTCTTCAATTGATTCGTCGAATTCGGCTGAGGCCATTGTGGCACCGCCGACGCCGTCACGTCCCGTCTTGGCACCGAGGTAGACAACTGGGAGTCCAACGCCCTTGGCTTCCGACAGGAAAATGCCGTCATGCTTTGCAAGGCCCGCCGCAAATGCATTGACGAGGATGTTTCCATTGTAGCGCTTGTCGAAGTTGACTTCGCCGCCAACAGTCGGAACGCCAAAAGCATTGCCATAACCGCCGACGCCCGACACAACACCTGACACGAGGTGGCGGGTCTTTGGATGATCAGGCTCACCAAAGCGAAGGGCATTCATGGCTGCGATCGGGCGCGCGCCCATGGTGAAGACGTCACGCAGAATGCCGCCAACGCCAGTTGCCGCACCCTGATAAGGCTCAATGTAAGACGGGTGATTATGGCTTTCCATCTTAAAGACGACGCAATCGCCATCGCCAATGTCTACAACACCGGCATTTTCGCCGGGGCCCTGAATAACGCGAGAGCCAGTTGTCGGGAGCGTACGCAGCCACTTCTTCGAGGACTTATAGGAACAATGTTCGTTCCACATGGCCGAGAAGATGCCGAGTTCCGTAAAACTTGGTTCCCGTCCGATCAGGTCGAGAATACGCTGATATTCATCGGGCTTGAGGCCGTGGGATTGGATGAGTTCCGGCGTGATGTCGCGCTTATTGGAAATAGTCATGGAGATGAGGAACCCCGTCGCAGGCTGCGGTACCCGGAAACTTCTGCCGAAGGGCGGACACCTAAGGTTTTAAGGCGTCTCTTTAACCTAACTCTGTTAGAAGCGCGACAGGAAAATGCCGATTTCCCGGCTCAAATGCTGCCTTCATAGCCAGCTCGTTCATTTTCCAGCAATTGCCGCAATGTTTCGAAGCCATTTTCGACATGTTTGCGGTCAGTGGGAGATGAAAAAGCAATCCGAACCCGGTGGTCTGTCCGGTCAACACGCCCGGCTTTGAACTCATCTTCATCGTCAATGAGAAGCCCGTTTTCATAAGCAGCCGCCTTGAATGTTCCCGCAAGCCATGGTTCTGGCAGTTTCAGCCAAAGAATGGGCACATAAGGTGATGACACAAGATCGTAACCTTTAAAGATTTTGCGTGCGAGTTGTTCCCGCCATTCTATCTCTGTTGAACATTGAGCTAGCAATTTCTCAGCCTGTCCTGAAAGCACCAATTGTGCGGCGGTTTCAGCAAGCAAAAACGAAACGCCCCCCGTCATCAGCTTATGCGTGACACGCAGACGTTGGGCACAATGCGGAGGGCAGGCGACCCAACCGCAGCGCAACCCGGCGGTGACTGCTTTTGAAAGGCTACCCAGCAGGAAGGTGCGTTCAGGCGCGATGTCAGCGATTTTCGGTATGTTTGATCGCGTCATTACCCCGTATGTGTCGTCTTCAATAAGCCAGACATTGTGCCTCGCTGCGATCTTGGCAATTGCTACCCTGCGCTCATAGGGCATGGTCGCAAGTGTTGGGTTGTGAATGCTTGGCATAAGAAATGCCATGGTTGGGTGCTGCTGATTGCAAACTCGCTCAAATTCTTCAGGGATCATGCCATGTTCATCGCTCGCAGCAATTGCGATGCGTCGCCCGGTAATTCGAACGGAGCGGCTGATCTGAGTATAGGTCAGATCTTCAAAAACAATCCTGTCGCCAGGTGCGGTGAAGGCTGTGATTGCTGCAATAGCACCTGCATGGGCACCGTTGGTGACAACGATATTGCTTGCGTCAGCGGGAGCGTGTTCCTGATTGAGCCATTGCCGGCCGGCCTCAAGCCAATGATGCGGGAAATGCCGTGTGTAATTGACAATTTCATGGGGGAAGTTGCGGATAACAGACGCAATCAGCGGCTCAAGCACCGTGTTTTGCCCAACGTCGGGAGCGGCGGTTGTGTCAAAACGTCCTTTATCCAAGGGTGCATCCTGAATGCGTGTGCCTGCAATACCGTCGCTGGAATAGGCGGCAGACGCATTCTTAGGGTCGTGCTTTGCAAGCACGTAAGTACCGCGACCCACTTCGCCCGTTACAAGCCCACGCTCATGGGCCAGCGCATAGGCGCGGCCGATTGTACCGATTGTCACCTTAAGATCGAAAGCCAAGTTGCGTTGCGGCGGTAACTTCTCCCCTGCAGGCAAAGAATTGTCCGTGATTGCTTCTTCAATCGCATCGGCGAGCTGAAGATAAAGCGGGCCGGTCTTTCCGGTGAGGTCGGGGAGCCAATTTGTCATGGTCACAATATAAGCATTGTATCGATATTCGAGTCAATTGTATTTACCGCATGCAGATAAATTACCTCAAAAATGGCGCATTAGCCAGTAATGAAGGTTTGTTGCTATGGCATTTATACCCGTTAATCAGGATGAAATAGATACAATTGCTACAATCCGTGTGCGGGAGCGGTGCGTCGCGGCTGTTTCACGCTCGCTTTGGCAGCGATTTGCGGATTGGTTCGCCTTGCGCCTTATGTTGCGCCGCAGCCGCATCGAATTGATGGACCTGACAGATGAACAACTTCTCGATATAGGCATAACGCGGTCTGCGGCAGACAAGGAAGCACGTAAAGTGCGCTTCCATATCCGTTAATGTCATAACGCCTTAATCAGCAGTCTTTTTCACCTTCTGCCCAGCGATTAATGTCCTTGGCAATGCGGCTGCCATTGCTTTGCTGCATCATCGGGCCAAAAGCCTCTATCCGCGCCGGGTTACCTTCTGCTTGCACGACAAGCAGGGGGCGCCCCCCCAGATTACGCGCAGGCACGACCAGAAAACGTGGACGTCCGGTGAAAGAGTTTAGTTCAGGGGCCAGTGCGTAGCCGCGGAAATCCTTGTCTTTTGACTTGAACCAGCAGCTATTGGCACCCACAGCAATGCGCTCCATCGTGGGAAGCGCTGCTTTGTTGGTATTAATGGAAACTGGGCCGGGGGCAGGCTTTGGCGCACAGGCGGCAAACAATGCCAGCGCCGGGAGTGCTGCAAGCGCGATGGTTTTAATCTTCAAGGAAGGCTCCATAAGAGCATTTCCGGCAAGGGTAGCCTGCCGGAAATGCATAGAAACTGGATTAGATAGTTGGATCAGGCGAGTTGTGGCATAAAAGCCTTCAGCCCGTCATTCATCTCATTCCAGATGAGTTCGAACACCGGGTCCTGCTTTGCTTTCACTGCATATGTGTCGAATTTGGGGTATGCATTGAGCAAATCTGCCTTGCCTGAAAGCTTCTCAAGCGGCTCCAGAAGGAAGCGTATTGGCAGAAGCCATGCATCGGCAAGCGTTGGCGCATCGCTAAGGGCAAAGCTCTTGTCGGAAAGGCGCGATTCGACCACGCTTAGCCCTCTGTTCAGCTTCGCAAAAAGCCGATCGATCGAAGCGTCGTCTCGTTCGGATTTGCTCAAAAGAATAAACAGCTTCATTGCCGGTCCAAGCACTTCCAACTCAGCCACGCGTGCCAAAAGCCGGATCAATGCGCGCTCGCGCGGGCTACCGGGCAGAACGGGCGTTTCTGGAAAATGATCTTCCAGATATTCGGCGATGACGGCTGCTTCATAAAGGGTCTCGCCAGAGCCTGTAATCAGTACAGGTACGCGCTTGAGCGGGGTTACCTGCGCAAAGTCTGCCGGATATGGATAGGGTAGGTTGATGGGTTTGAACGGCAGTTCCTTGATGTAAAGAATGCTGCGTACAAAAGCGGAATAGGGGGAGAGTAGGCGGGAATATAATTGCATCGATCGTTCCCCGATTCGGTTGCCGTAGGAAGTATTCGCTTAGAGCGCGATGCAGCTATATGGCTGCACAAAAGACGCTCTAAATTATGTATCTACGCATCATGCTTACCAAAAATCGAATCTAATTTTTGGGTCGATGCTGGCAAGCTGACACGAATTTCTGCATGACGCCAGTGGATTGCGTTTTGTGACAGAACTGAACCAATCACAGCAGGCGCAACAAAAAACGGCCTCCGCTTAAGACGAAGGCCGTTCATGATGTGAAAATGGAATCGCTTGTTTAAGCTGCAATTCCCAAAGCACCTGCAAAAAGCGCACGGCCATCATCGCCGCCATGTGCACCTTCAATCAGGTTTTCAGGATGCGGCATCATGCCAAGCACATTGCCGCCTGCGTTGACGATTCCTGCAATGTCGTTGACCGAACCGTTGGGGTTTGTGCCTTCAGCATAGCGGAACACAACCTGACCTTCGCCTTCGATACGCTTGAGCGTTTCCGCATCGGCAAAATAGTTGCCATCGTGATGCGCGACCGGGCAGCGAATAATCTGGCCCGGCTGATAACCACGTGTGAACGCAGTGTTTGCGTTGCTGATTTCGAGCTTCACTTCACGGCAGACAAATTTCAGCGAGGTATTGCGCATCAAGGCACCCGGCAACATTCCGGCTTCGACGAGAATCTGGAAACCGTTGCATACACCGATAACCATCACGCCCTTGTCGGCCTTCTCGCGAATGGCCTGCATGATCGGCATACGCGCTGCAATCGCTCCGCAACGCAGGTAATCACCGTAGGAAAAACCGCCGGGAATCAGGATCAGATCCACATCGTCGGGAATGCTGGTATCCGTTTGCCAGACGGTGACAGGTGCTTGTCCGGAAATCTTGGTGATGGCCGCAATCATGTCGCGGTCACGGTTGAGGCCGGGGAGAAGAACGACAGCTGCTTTCATGGCGTTTTATGTCTCTTTGAATCTGAGGGCCTCAGAGCGCGTGGTGCGTTCTGAAAGCGCGCAAAAAATACCTGCTGAGCGCAGTGCGTCAGGCGATGACGATTGCGTAGTCTTCAATAACCGTGTTTGCGAGCAGCTTCTCGCACATGGCTTTGATTTCGGCTTCAGCTTTAGCTTTGTCCGAACCTTCGACTTCAAGATCGAAGACTTTGCCCTGGCGGACAGAATTGACGCCTTCGAAATTCAGGCTGCTGAGCGCGCCGACAATAGCTTTGCCCTGCGGGTCGAGAACGCCGTTTTTGAGTGTAACGGTGACGCGTGCCTTGATCACTGAGTAGTTCCTACTGATCTTTAATCACTAACAATGAAAACAGCCCGGAACGCGAGTTGCCGGGCTGTGCGGATTTTACTTCACAAGGGTCGGACCTGCGGGACGCGGCGTTTCGTTCTCGTTCATGATTCCGAGACGGCGCGCCACTTCCTGATAGGCCTCAACCAGTCCACCCATATCGCGGCGGAAGCGGTCCTTATCGAGCTTGTCATTGGTGTTGACATCCCAAAGGCGCGCTGAGTCTGGCGAAATTTCGTCAGCGACGACGATACGCATCATGTCGCCTTCGAACAGACGTCCGCATTCCATCTTGAAATCGACAAGCTGAATGCCAATGCCCAGAAATAGACCTGTGAGGAAGTCGTTGACGCGAATGGCGAGAGCCATGATGTCGTCGATTTCCGCAGGGCTGGCCCAACCGAAAGCAGTGATATGCTCTTCGGTGACCATTGGGTCATTGAGGGCGTCTGCTTTGTAATAGAACTCGATAATCGAGCGAGGCAGAACAGTGCCTTCTTCGATGCCGAGGCGCGTGGACAGCGAACCCGCCGCAACGTTACGGACAACGACTTCAAGCGGGATGATTTCCACTTCCTTGATCAGCTGCTCACGCATGTTGAGGCGGCGGATGAAGTGGGTTGGAATACCAATGCGATTAAGCTGGGTAAAAATGTGCTCGGAGATGCGGTTGTTCAACACGCCTTTTCCGTCAACAACTTCATGCTTCTTCGCGTTGAACGCGGTCGCGTCATCTTTGAAGAACTGGACAAGAGTACCGGGTTCAGGGCCTTCATAAAGAATCTTGGCCTTGCCCTCGTAAATACGGCGGCGACGGTTCATGGCTTTTCTCGGATTTCCAAAAATGTGATGAT
>Ga0308165_1005928_pt1 | contig 11053 bp, 10 predicted proteins | sample PhyWR2_FD_201032 | JGI IMG/M metagenome (GOLD analysis project Ga0308165, IMG submission 201032) | Phyllosphere microbial communities from UC Gill Tract Community Farm, Albany, California, United States - DLSLW.R2 | ecosystem: Host-associated > Plants > Phyllosphere > Unclassified | place: USA... | reverse complement strand
TTAAATGATGGTGCAATTACTACTTCGGGCAACTATCGCAAGTTTCATCAAAGCGGAAAGAAAAAAATTTCGCATTTAATCAATGCGAAAACGGGCTATCCTTTGGCCAATGAAATGATTAGTGTAACTGTTTACGCCAAAGATGCCATCACAGCCGATGGATATGATAATGCGCTGATGGGTATGCACTTAACCGAGGCGTTGAAGTTTGTAGAGGAAAGAAAGGATCTGGAAGCCTATTTTGTGTATCACGGCAAAGATGGATCGATTGCGGACACATTGTCTACAGGGTTTAAGAAAATGTTGAAGGATTGACGCAAAGTCGCAACCGACAGCTAACTTCATCTTAAACAGATACGAAAACATGAATAAAGATTAACTAATTTAGTTTTTAAGCAATAAACATCAGCAAATGAAAAGAAGTGAATTTATAAGAAATAGCTTGTTAACTGCAGGCGCTATTACCACGGGCACGGGGATTAGCAGCGCGTTTGCTGTCGAAAGTAAAGACGATAAAGCCTTGGCCGACAAAGTTTTTAATCTGGACTACGCTCCTCATCAAGGCATGTTTGAAAGTCATGCAGGCAAGAACTTTCTCGACCAGATTCAGTTTATGTACGATAAAGGTTTTAGATCGATAGAAGATAACGGCTACTTGAACCGATCTGTTGAGGAACAGGAGAAAATCGGAAATCTGCTTTCGAAGCTTGGAATGAGAATGGGGGTCTTTGTTGTCGAAGGTGGCGACAACTGGAAAACTTCTTTAACAACAGGAAAAAAAGAATTTAAGGATAAATTTATCGAGACCTGCAAAAAATCAGTTGAAGCAGCCAAACGCTGCAATGCAAAGTGGCTCACCGTCGTACCTGGTTTTTACGAGCGCAAGTTACCGTATGGCAACCAGTTTGCAAATGTAATTGATGCGATGCGTGCAGGCGCAGAAATTTTTGAGCCTCATGGTCTGGTTATGGTATTGGAAACGCTGAGCGATACGCCAGAACTATTTCTCCAGCAAACGAATGAGACGTATGCGGTTTGTAAGGCTGTAAACAGTCCTTCCTGCAAAATATTGTACGATATTTACCATATGCAAAGAACTGAAGGAGATTTAATCAAAACGATGGATCGATGCTGGGATGAGATTGCTTACATTCAAATTGGTGATAACCCCGGCAGAAAGGAACCCACGACGGGAGAAATAAACTACAAGAATTTATTTAGGCATTTGCACCAAAAGGGCTACAAAGGAGTAATGGGCATGGAGCATGGAAATTCAAAAGGTGGCAAAGAAGGTGAATTGGCAGTGATTGCCGCTTACCGTCAGGAAGACAATTTCTTGTAAGTAATCATCAAATATATAATGCTTGTCGAGATTTGCAATTTCGTCCTACCTAACGCTGGATTTAAAATCCAGAGCTATAGAAGTCAGGATTGCAAATCCTGACTAGCGGGCTGCCCATTATTCACCAGTGCTGGTCGAGATTTCTAATCTCGACCCACCTAATACTGGATTTTAAATCCAGAACTATAGAACCAGGATTGCAAATCCTGACTAGCGGGCTGCCCATTATTCACCACTGCTGGTCGAGATTTCTAATCTCGTCCCACCTAATACTGGATTTAAAATCCAGAGCTAAAAAATAATATACAGTCATCGGATGAATACAATAAAGTTGCCTATTATTCATCCGATGACTATTGAAAGGTAGCACCAATGCTGGTCGAGATTTCTAATCTCGTCCCACCTAACACTGGATTTAAAATCCAGAGCTATAGAAGTCAGGTTTGCAAATCCTGACTAGCGGGCTGCCCATTATTCATCAGCGCTGGTCGAGATTTCTAATCTCGTCCCACCTAACGCTGGATTTTAAATCCAGAGCTAAAAAATAATATACAGTCATCTGATGAATATAGTAAAGTTGCCTATTATTCATCCGATGACTATTGAAAGGTACCGCCGCTGGTCGAGATTTCTAATCTCGCCCCACCTAACACTGGATTTCAAATCCAGAGCTAAACAAGTTGTCAATCGAAATTAGCTTTTCAACACCCAAACCGATACACTGCCTGCGTCGCAATGAAACTCCGCCCATCCGTTCTCATCAATAATCACTTCTTGTTCTCTGTGACCTAAAGCATCAACAAAAGTTTTCCCGGCGAAATGCTGGCCCATTTCCATTTGTTTAAAGCCCTCCTCGCCTGTGCTCAACAGTACCGCCAGGCCGCTGTTTTCGTATTCATCGTTGCCAGCCCTTGTCCATCCTACGCAGTTATTATGGTCGAAATAATCGCGTTGCTCGCCGTAAGCTAAACTCGCCCTCATCTTACTCATCACCTCTACCTCGGGCAAAATCGCCAGTTGAATGTGACAATCTTCACCCTGATTATCCTTATCGTCGTAAATGCCACCGTATAAATCGGGGAAAAACAAACAAGGAATTCCTTGCTCGCGAAGCAGGATAATGGCATAAGCAATTGGTCTGAACCAGAATTCTACATAACTTTCGAGTGCCTGAAGCGGCTGCGAATCGTGGTTATCTACAAAAGTAACGGCTAACTCGGGCGAAATTGCCAACAAGGTATTATCAAAAATGGTCCGCATATCAAAACCATTTCCATCTTTACTCGCCAGAAAGAAATTATGGTGCAGCAACGAGTCAAAAATTTGAACCTTCCCCTCCATTAACCTAATGTATTCTTCCTGGGATTCCGTATTCTCCACATTCCAATCTTCAGCAACAACAAAAAATTTGCGTTGGTACTTTGCTTCGAGGTGGTCGAGCCACTCCTTTATAAAATCAGGATTGATGTGTTTTACAGCATCCAATCTAAAACCATCAATATTGGTCGTATCAACGAGCCATTCGCCCCAATACTTTAATTCTTCAACAACCGATCTATTTCTATAATCAATATCATTGAACATTAAATAGTCGTAATTCCCCAGCTCCGTCGATGGAACCTTCTCAAAGCCCTCATCACCGAAGTTCTGAATCACATAAATGGCAGTTTCTTTCAAATCTTCGGCCCAATCTACACCACTAAAACATTGCTTATCCCAAATAAACTCCGAATATTTCCCCGCCCTATTCGGAAAAGTAAATTTCGTCCATGCTTCAATTTCGAAGACATCGCTGGTAAATTCATTCCTGTCGTTAGGGTTTACTGTTCTCACTTGAATTTTCTCCAGTTCATCGCCTCCTGCTTTGTGGTTAAAAACGATATCAGCAATAGCGCCAATGCCTTGATCTTGCAACGCCTTAATCGCTTTGAGGTAATCCTCTTTCGATCCGTAACGGGTATTTACGCTTCCTTTTTGATCAAACTCGCCCAGGTCGAATAAGTCATAAACATCGTAACCCACCGAGTATCCGCCCGTACTTGCCTTATATGCAGGCGGGAGCCAAACGCCCGTTACACCGATTTCTTTTAAATGAGCTGCCTCGTTTGCAACTTTTGTCCACAAATTTTGATCTTCGTTATAATACCAATGGAAATATTGGATAATAGTTAGGTTTTGCATTAATTCGATTTTAAGATTAGATAACAGGGGAAAATATCAATTGTTTGAGTCGAACATAGCCTAAAGTATATGAGCGCCTTAGCTAACCGGCAACATTGCAGCCAAATTATAATTCCGATAGCGTTTTAAAACACAATTTATGTACTTTTGCGCTATAATATGAGCTTAAAAACGAAATTTGCCAGAGAGAGTTTTACCATTATGAACGAGCTGGTATTACCGAATGATACCAATACACTCAACAACTTAATGGGTGGGCGTTTGCTTCATTGGATGGACATTGCAGCAGCGATCTCTGCACAAAAACATTGTAACCGCATTGTTGTAACTGCTTCGGTAGATAACGTTTCTTTTAAGCACCCGATAAAACTTGGCGATGTGATTACGATTGAGGCGAAGGTAACCCGTGCGTTTAACACTTCCGTTGAGGTGAGGCTCGATGTTTGGGCCGAAAACATTCCAAGTGGCGCCCGCCAAAAGAGCAACGAAGCCTATTACACTTTTGTTGCCGTTGATCAAAGTGCCAGAACCATTCCCGTACCAGAACTGGTACCCGAAACGCCCGAAGAGATTGAGTTTTTTCAGGGCGCTTTGCGCCGCAGACAATTGCGTTTGGTGTTAGGTGGAAAGATGCATCCTGACGAAGCCAGCGAGCTAAAAGCACTATTCTTTAAAGGATAATTTGTTAGAAACATTCGCTTTTCAAATTGATTATTCTATTTTAGTAGCTTACCAATCGCTGAAAATATGACCACATACACCATACTTATTATTTTAAGCGGGTTAGTAATTTTTTCGTATCTGTTTGATTTAGTAGCAAGTAAAACAAAAATACCATCGGTTTTATTGCTGTTACTGCTGGGTATAGGCTTAAGGTTTCTTGTCGATTACCTGCAAGTGCAAACGTTCGATTTTCTCTCAATTTTGCCAACATTGGGTACCGTCGGATTAATTTTGATCGTTTTCGAAGGGTCGTTGGAGTTAAAATACGACAGCGACAAGAACAGCGTAATCAGAACAGCATTCTTTTCTGCCTTTATAATTCTTATAGCAACAGCTGCCGTTATTACGCTCATCATTTATCAGATTACCCATAAAGATTTATACACCTGTATTGCAAACGCCATCCCTTTCAGCGTAATCAGCTCCGCTATCGCAATACCCTCGGCAGCGGCCTTAAATAAAACAGATAAAGAGTTCGTAATTTATGAATCGTCCTTTTCGGACATTTTGGGCATCATTATCTTTAATTTTGCCATTACCAACCATTCCCTTACCACCTCGGCCTTTATAGGTTTGGGCCTAAGCACGTTTTTGATTATTTTGCTATCGGCAATTGCATGTGTGGTGCTCCTGTATATTATGGGAAGACTGGTACACCACATCAAATTCTTTTTGATCATTTCTATTCTGGTGTTGGTTTACGCCATTGGTCAATCCTATCATCTGTCGTCGCTCGTTTTAATTCTAAGTACCGGTTTGTTTTTAAACAATGCCGATACCATCCAAAACGCCTGGTTTCGCGGTGTATTTCTGTATAAAAACTTAACTGCCGATTTATCGCAATTGTATCAGCTTTCCGCAGAAAGCGCATTCATTCTTCGTACGTTTTTCTTTGTTATTTTTGGTTTCACCATGAATATCCACGAGCTAAATGACCAGGTTGTGCTCGCGAACGGCGTAATTATCTTAGCTACAATTTACGTTATCCGATACCTGCTGTTAAAGGTTTTAAAGAAAGGAACTGCAATGCCAATCTTATATATTGCACCACGCGGATTAATCAGTATTTTGCTATATTTCAACTTACCGGAGCAATTGAAAATTGCAGAAGTTGGAACATCTTTCTTGTTTCTTGTTGTTCTCGGATCGAGCATTGTAATGACGCTGGGCATTACTTTGAGCAAAAAGAAAACAGAGGAAGTTACGGCTTAAACTGTTTCGAAATTTCCTTTATCCGCTTCAATTCTGCCAACACATTCGGATTGGCCTGATAATAGATGGAATAGTAGCTTAATTTCTCGAGCCTGATTTTATTGGCCGACACATCACCATCAAACTTAAACTTAGCCAGGTTAGGATTTATGGCGTGGATTGGAGCAGCCAGTCCGCTGGCTATGGCGGTGGCTATAATCGAAAAAAATGTTGCGCCCAATTCTTCTTCAGGGCTCGGCGCTTCTTTGCCCCATTTATCAACCCGATCGCCTCTCGAATTTATCGTGTACTCTTCTTCTGAACCAATTTTTATCAAGTCTACTCCTTCAAAATTCTTTTTTAAGGGTCGGATTTGAACTTTCTCGATAGTCGGAATGGCTACCGCGATGAGGCCGTCGTCACTTTGCAAAAAGACATTGGTTGAATCGACCTTGTGCAAAATACCCTTTTTCTTGCCTTCAGAAGTTTTAACCACTGCAATAAAAGCGCTTACCTGTGCTTTAACATTTATAACAGCCAGGCAAAATGCCAAAAAAAGATAAATGGTTTTCATTTTAATTGAGTGATAATGGAGAGTTAAATAAATTATTTTTCAAGAACTTATCTAAAAGCGTTAAGGCTTAAAGTTCTTCGTCAGCTCCTTAATTTTTTGCGCTTCGGCAATATAATCAGGGTTGATTTGATAGTTGGTAGAAAAGTATCTTAGCTCCAAAATCTTTTCGGGCGTTAGCGGGTTTTCGCGGGTGTTTTTAAACGTCGCCAAGCTCGGGTTAATTTCATGAAAAGGCCTTAGTATTCCATTTGCGGCCAAATTAACAACGCTCGTCATTAAGATGTTTACGAATGGTTCGGCAATAGATTCGCCCAAAGATGGCGCTTCTTTACCTGACTTTAGCACCTTTTCGCCGTTGGGCAAGGTTTCATACGGATCTTCCATCCAATTTGTAGTATAAGGAACGAGTTCTTTGTATTCGAAATCCTTTTTCTGAACCCTTAACCTTATGGATTTGATTTTACTGTAAGGAATATAGACATATTTCTTATCAACTCTTAAAATCAACTGGTCGGAATCGACGAAGCTTAAAATTCCTTTTTGTTTTCCGTTGGAAGTTTTAACTATGGCGAGATATGGCCTGACGTTTTGCGCATTAGAAAAAAGGTAAGCGCAGCAAATTAAGTACAGCGTTAAAATAATCTTCATTTTTGAAAGCGGTTTTAAATGGTACGCAAAAAGCGAGCCATTTCTAGCTAAGCCGCAGATTTACAGTCGCATTCAAGCAAATGTAAACCTGCGGACCAAGGCTAACTTCCCATTTCCAAAATCTTATCAAACTCTGATGCTTTTAGCGGCATTACGGATAATCGTCCCTGACGAACGAGCGAAATATCGACCAAACTAGGCTCTGCCTTAATCTGTTCGAGGGAAACCGGATTTTTTAACGCTTCTACCGGCGACAAATCTACCACAACCCAATTCTTATCATCGGTGGTTGGGTCTTGATACGATTCTTTAACAACTTTGGCAATACCAACTACGTTTTTACCTTCATTGCTATGATAAAACAACACCAAATCACCTTCTTTCATATCTCTCAGGTTGTTTCTGGCCTGATAATTCCGAACGCCATCCCAAAAGGTACGTCCATCCTCATTAAATTTATCCCAACTGTACTTAAATGGCTCACTTTTTACTAACCAATAATTCATTATCTTCTTTATAAATATATATTAATTTAAACTGCGGGTTTCAACGAACAAATGTTGAGGGAGGGTTAACTGTTCAAACGGGTTAATTGTTGAAATTGTATTATTGTTAAAACCGGTTAACTGGTTAATCATGGCTCATTGCAAACTTAAAACTGCCCGATGCAAACTGAAAACTGTTAATGTACAATCTTAAATACCAGCTCTTTCAAAAGTTCACCATCATTTACATTGCCCGAACTATCCAGCCCCTTTGTTTTCAAATCATATTCTCGCAGTAAACTGATCACATAAAAAACCTTACCGGTATTATAATTTCTGGCCGCCATTTCGTAATCTTTAATAAAAAACGGCGGAACGCCGAGGGCCGAAGCCGCATCGGCTTTATTTGGAACGTAGTGGTACTTTAGCAGTTTTGTAAAATAGCCACCCAGATTTGCCAAAACCATTACAGTAGGGTTTGCTTTCGGGTTGCTTGCAAAATAGTTGATAATTTTGTTGCACTTCAAAACATCGCGAATAGCCAGCGCTTTTTGCAACTCAAAAACATTGTATTCTTTACTTATCCCAATATTTTTCTGAACCAGATCGGTGTTGATAACAGTCTCTTTAGGCACATTGAGCATCAGTTTCTCGATCTCATTGGCAATTTTCGAAAGATCTGTTCCTAAATACTCAGCCATTAATGCCGAGGCCTGCTGATCGATTTTGTAGCCCTTCGATTTTATAAAATCTTCGATCCATGCCACAATCTTATAATCGCGAACCACATCCGATTGAAAGACCAATCCGCTTTTGCTAATGGCTTTGTAGATTTTTTTCCGCTTATCGAAATTTGCATATTTATAAGCCAGCACCAAAATTGTGCTTGCCAGCGGTTTTTCGAAATAATTCAGTACAAACTCGGCTTCTTTGCTACCAGCATCTTCCTTTCCCCATTTTAAATCCTGCGCTTCTTTAACAATTACCACCTGATATTCTGACATCATCGGAAATCGCTTCGCGGCATTCAAAATCGTCGCCATATCAGTATCCTTGCCGTATAAAACCGTCTGGTTGAAGCCCTTTTCTGCCTCGTTCAACAGTTTTTCTTCAATATAATCTGTTACTTCATCAATGTAGTAAGATTCTTCGCCGTGCAGCAAGTACACGGGCTTAAAGTTTCGGGCTTTAATATCTTTGATAATCTCGGCAGCAGTCATTGCCGTAAAATTACAATTTAGCTTTTAGGAATTTAGTAAATGTTTATAAACAATATTAACTTTGATTCCTTTTCGCATCGCTACCAATTTAGAACATGCTGCAACAACCTGATTTATTAAATATAGAAATGGTAGAAATACCTAAAGGAGACATCTTGTTGAGGGATGACCGGATAAAAGCCCAATGGTTGGTTAAAATAGAACCATTTTTATTGGGAAAATGGCTGGTTACGCAAAAAGTTTACCAAGCGGTAACGGGCGAAAGCCCCAGCAGTTTTAAAGGAGACCAATTGCCGGTTGAAACGGTTTCGTGGCGAGATGCCGTAGCATTTTGTAATGCGCTTTCTACCCGGTATGGATTGCAAAAATGCTACGCTTTTGATGATCAGATTGATGATTTCAGCTTCGATCATGAAGCAAATGGTTACCGGCTTCCTACGGAGGCCGAATGGGAATATGCGTGTAAAGCGGGAGACAAAAGCAATAGATACGGCGAATTGAACGAAATTGCCTGGTACAAGGATAATGCAGGTAAAACTCCGCACGATGTTGGTTTAAAGCAACCGAATGCCCTGGGATTGTACGATATGTTGGGAAACGTTTGGGAATGGTGTACCGACGTTTACGACGGAACTGTGTATGGATCGTATCGGATTATTCGTGGTGGTGGCTGGTGCGATGAGGAACGGAGTTGCCTGGCAACAAATCGACGGAGAAGTCATCCACGCTCGTTTAAAATCGACGACCTTGGCTTTCGTATTGCAAGAAACTTATAAGAACCCGCCCGACTCAAAAACTGAAAACTGAAAACTAGCAACTGAAAACTGCTAACTGAAAACCGAGACAATGTTTAAGCCTACTCCACTCAACCTCCCACCCTATCCATTTAAAATTACGAGAAAGGATGATGTGGTTTTTATTTTCGACGAGCTAAGGAAAAAGCACCTGGTGTTAACTCCCGAGGAATGGGTTCGTCAGCATTTTATTCAAGATTTGATTGCCAGCAAGAAATTCCCCAAAACGTTGATTCAAATTGAGGGCGGATTGGTTTTAAACCAGCTGCAAAAACGTAGCGATATATTGGTTTACAACGCTGCCGGAGAAAAAGTGATGTTGATTGAGTGTAAAGCGCCAAAGGTAAAGATAACGCCATCTGTTTTCGAACAAGCCTCGCGGTATAACTCCATTCATCAGGCTAAATGGATTGTTTTAACCAATGGATTGCAGCATGTTTACGCAAACATGGATTTAGCAAAAGGCAGTTTTACCTTTGTTAAAGAAATGCCCGATTATTTGGATTTATAGACCGTCAGTTGAAACTGACGGCAATGAAACTGACGGCAATGAGACTCATGGAATAATCCTATGGCGACATTTATTGCCGTTGACTTCAGTTAACGGTTAACAGGCAGAATCCTGGCTGTAAGAGAATAGAGAACTTGTAATTTGCCGCTGACTTCAGTCAACGGCTAAAGACAACATAAAACAACGATGGAGTGCATTTAGCAACTACACACCATATTCTTTCTTCCAAACCTGTTTGGTGCCTGAATATATGGCCTCATTACACATGGCTACGCAAATTGCAGCCTGCGTTCCGGTATTGATATTTGAAACGGGTACGATTTTCTTCGTTATCGATTTATAAAATTCTTCGAGCGCATAATTGGTTCCATCCTTTGTAGGCTGATCTAAAATCGGGATACCGCCATCGGTATTAACTACAATTTTTGTCGCACCTGTAACGCCATCAACAATGCCGAGCTCTTTTTTTGTACTTGCCTCCGGATAAAAAATACCCGTATTGGTAAGTAATGAGACCGAACCCTTTGTTCCTTTTATCTTAAACAGATAGCCATCGTGCGCATTACCGCAGGTGGCACCAAAATTGCCGATCATGCCTTTGTCATTGTACCTTAAAATGGCTTGAATGTTGTCGTAGGTTTCCCTGCCATCGTTAAAAATATCGATGCCACCCGAGCCCATAATCTCATTCGGTTGTGTTTCGAAGGCCCAGTTGATAAAGTCGATTTGATGCGATAAAAGCTCGGCAGCCAATCCGCCAGAATACTCTTTGTACATTCTCCAATTGATTTTCCGTTCGAGCTCAGGGCTTGGAACATGTCTGCGCCAATTGCCGTTTCTATCCCAGCGGCAGTCGATTTGAGAAACCTTGCCTAAATATCCGCTTTGAATCATGTCTTTAACCTTAAAATACAGCGGCGAGTAACGGTATTGGTAACCGACCTGAAAAATTTGACCCGAATGCCGGCTTACCAGCTTTTTCAGCGCCAATGCCTCAGCAATATCGTAAGTCATGGTTTTCTCGAGGTAAACGTGCTTTCCGGCAAGTACCGCATCTTTAGCAATTTTGAAATGCTCGCTCAGTGGTGTAGCGATAAAAACCGCATCGATGGTCTTATCATCTAAAATTTTGCGGTAATCTTTAATCGGTCTGGCATCTGCAGGCACGTGCTTTTCGGCTTCCTTAAGCCTAAAATCCAGCACATCACAATAAGCCACCGTTTTATATTTGGTGGGCATCGACTTAATTACCGATAACACACCTTTTCCCCGATCGCCGCAACCGATCATGGCTACTTTTATAATTTGATCGGCGTATAAACCTGCAAAAACCTCATTACCAACAAACAAACTCGAACTCAACAAAGCTGATTTTTTCACAAAT
>Ga0308165_1005927_pt1 | contig 11053 bp, 9 predicted proteins | sample PhyWR2_FD_201032 | JGI IMG/M metagenome (GOLD analysis project Ga0308165, IMG submission 201032) | Phyllosphere microbial communities from UC Gill Tract Community Farm, Albany, California, United States - DLSLW.R2 | ecosystem: Host-associated > Plants > Phyllosphere > Unclassified | place: USA... | reverse complement strand
TAAAAAATTACTCCCGTTACTGGTGCTGGCTGCGCTGTCCGCCGCCGCCCATGCCGCAACGCCTCCCAATACGCTGGTGGTGGCGCAGGGTCTGGATGACATCGTGAGCCTGGATCCGGCCGAAGCCAACGAGCTTTCCAGCATCCAGACCGTGCCAAGTCTGTACCAACGCCTGGTTCAGCCTGACCGCAATAACCCGGAAAAAATCACCCCTGTTCTGGCCGAAAGCTGGGAAGCGGATGCCGCCGCCAAGACCCTGACCATCAAGCTGAAACCCGACGCGAAATTCGCCTCCGGCAATCCGCTGCGTCCGGAAGACGTTATTTTCTCCTATACCCGCGCCATCACGCTGAATAAGTCCCCGGCCTTTATTCTTAACGTGCTGGGCTGGGAGCCGGGCAATATTGCCAGCCAGCTGAAAAAAGTGGATGACCATACCCTGCAACTGAGCTGGACGGCAGACGTCAGCCCGGCGGTGGCGCTGAATATTCTCTCCACCCCAATCGCCTCGATCGTGGATGAAAAGCAGATCGCGGCAAACGTGAAGGGCGACGACTTCGGCAACGCCTGGCTGAAGATGCACTCCGCAGGCAGCGGCGCATACAAAATGCGCGTCTATCAGCCGCATCAGGCCATCGTGCTGGAAGCCAACGACACCGCACCCGGTGGCGCGCCAAAGCTGAAAAACATCATTATTAAAAACGTGCCGGATCCGGCCTCCCGTCGCCTGCTGATTGAGCAGGGCGATGCAGACGTGGCGCGCGATCTCGGCGCCGATCAGATTAGCGCCCTCACCGGCAAGGCTGGCGTCAAGGTGCTGAGCATCCCGTCGGCAGAACAGAACTATCTGGTGTTTAACGCCGGGAACAGCGCCAACCCGCTGCTGAATAATCCAGCCTTCTGGGAAGCGTCACGCTGGCTGGTGGATTATGAAGGCATCACCAAGGATCTGCTGAAAGGCCAGTATTTTGTCCATCAGAGCTTCCTGCCGGTCGGTCTGCCGGGCGCGCTGGAGAATAACCCGTTCAAATTTGACCCGGCAAAAGCGAAAGAGATTTTAGCCAAGGCCGGGATCAACGATGCGCACTTCACGCTGGACGTTGAGAACAAGCCGCCGTTTATCACCATCGCCCAGTCGATGCAGGCGAGCTTTGCCCAGGGCGGCGTGAAGATTGACCTGCTGCCCGCTGCCGGTAGCCAGGTCTACGCCCGGGTGCGTGCCAAACAGCACCAGGCCGCGATCCGCCTGTGGATCCCGGACTACTTCGACGCCCACTCCAACGCCAGCGCCTTCGCGTGGAACGATGGCAAATCGAGCACCGTGGCCGGACTGAACGGCTGGCAAATTCCCGAGCTGAATAAAGCGACGCTGGCGGCCGTCGCCGAGCCGGATCCGGCGAAACGTCTGGATCTGTACAAGCAGATGCAGGAGACGCTGCAGCACAACTCGCCTTACGTGTTTGTCGATCAGGGCAAAACGCAGATCGTGGTGCGCGACAACGTCAAAGGCTACCAGCAGGGGCTGAACGCCGACATGGTCTGGTACGACAACGTCACCAAGTAATCCGCCTTAATTGGGTTTTGTAGGCCGGGTAAGGCGAAGCCGCCACCCGGCAATACGCCCGCTTGTTCAGGAATAACGATTTCCCCATGCCACCGCTCTCCACCCACGTGACACGCGTGCTCCAGGGTCTGCTGACCCTGCTGCTCACCCTGCTCGGGCTACTGCTCGTCACCTTTGCCCTCTCGGCGTTCTCCCCGGTCGATCGCGTGCTGCAGATCGTCGGCGATCACGCCAGTCAGTCCACGTACGATCAGGTGCGCCACCAGCTCGGTCTGGATCAACCTTTACCGGTGCAGTTCTGGCACTATCTGCGCGATTTACTGCACGGCGATCTCGGCATCGCCAGCGCGACCGGGCAGCCGGTACTGCAGGATCTGCTGCATGCCTTTCCGGCCACTCTTGAGCTGGCAACCCTGGCGCTGATTATCGGCGCGCTGCTGGGGGTGATGGCGGGCGTGCTGTGCGCGCGCTTCGTCGGCTCGCCGCTGGATCTCACGATTCGCACCCTTACCCTGCTCGGCAACTCGGTGCCCATCTTCTGGCTCGGGCTGCTGATGCTGGCGCTGTTCTACGCGAAGCTACAGTGGAGCGCGGGCCCCGGCAGGCTGGACGATATCTGGCAGTACACCGTCGAACCGCGAACCGGATTTGCGCTGATCGACACCTGGCTTTCCGGCGACATGGCGGCGTTCAAAAATGCCGCCAGCCATCTGGTGCTGCCGGTACTGCTGCTGGCCTACTATTCGTTAGCCAGCATTACCCGTCTGACCCGTTCGGCGTGTCTGAGCGAGATGAACAAAGAGTACATCCTGCTGGCGCGGGCCAAAGGCGCGGGCGAGATGACCATCCTGCTGCGCCATGTGCTACCCAATATTCGCAGTACGCTGCTGACGGTGATTGCGCTGGCGTATACCAGCATGCTGGAAGGCGCGGTGCTGACCGAAACGGTCTTCTCCTGGCCGGGGATCGGTCGTTATCTCACCACCGCCCTGTTCGCCGGGGACACCACCGCCATCATGGGCGGGACGCTGATGATTGGCGTCTGCTTTGTACTGATCAACAACCTGACCGACCTGCTGGTGCGGTTCACTGATCCAAGGGTGCGCTGATGCCTTTTTATCTTTTCTTACGCCGCCTGCGTCGCTCACCGGCGGCATTTTGCGGGCTGGTCATCATTACCCTGCTGCTGCTGGTGGCGCTGTTCGCGCCGTGGCTGGCCCCGGTGGATCCAAACTGGCAGGACGCCGCCGCGCGTCTGCAGGCCCCTAACGCGCAGCACTGGCTGGGCACCGACAGCTACGGGCGCGATCTGCTGTCACGCCTGATCTACGGCAGCCGTCCGGCGCTGGGGTTAGTGGCGCTGGTGACGGTGATTACCTTACCGGCAGGCCTGCTGGTGGGCATTCTGGCGGGCTATTACGGCGGCTGGCTGGAGCGGATTTTAATGCGCTTCACCGACGTGGTGATGTCAATGCCGCGCCTGATCCTCGCCTTTGCCTTTGTCGCCATGCTCGGCCCTGGACTTGTAAACGGGGCGCTGGCGCTGGCCTTAACCACCTGGCCGGCCTATGCCCGCCAGGCGCGGAGCGAAATTCAACGCCTGCGTCACAGTGACTATCTGGCCGCCGCCGAGATGATGGGCATTCGCGGCGGGCGACTGCTGCTGGGGCATATCCTGCCCCTGTGCCTGCCCTCGGCGATTGTGCGTCTGGCGCTGGATTTAGCGGGCATTATTCTGGCCGCCGCCGGGCTGGGCTTTCTGGGCCTGGGTGCTCGCCCGCCGATGGCGGAATGGGGAGCGATGATCGCCGACGGAATGCAGGTGATTTTCGATCAGTGGTGGATTGCCGCCATACCGGGCGGGGCGATCCTGATTGCCAGCCTGGCGTTTAACCTGCTGGGCGATGGCCTACGCGACGTGCTGGAGCCGCAATATGACTGAGCAACGCATCACTGTCGACGGGCTGTCGATTGATTATCCCGCCGCACGGGTGGTCAACAACGTCAGCTTTACCCTTGGCAATGAACGGCTGGCGCTGGTCGGCGAGTCCGGCTCCGGCAAGTCGATGACCGCCCGGGCGCTGATGGGGCTGGTGCGCCAGCCAGGCCGGGTAAGCGCCAACCAGCTGAACGTGCTGGGGCACGATCTCACCACCCTTTCACCGCGCGGCTGGCGGCAATTGCGCGGCAACGAGATGGCGATGGTCCTGCAGGATCCGCGCTACGCCCTTAATCCGGTGAAAAACGTGCAGGCCCAGCTGGATGAAGCTTTGACCCTGCACCAGACGCTGCCGCGCCGGGAACGTCTGGATCGCATTCGGGCGGTGATCAACGCCGTCGGCCTGACCGATGCGGTGCTGCGCCGCTATCCGGGAGAACTCTCTGGCGGGATGGGGCAGCGGGTGATGATCGCCATTGCGTTAATCAACAACCCGCGGGTGCTGATTGCCGATGAGCCGACTTCGGCCCTGGATGCCCGCCTGCGAAACCAGATCCTTGAGCTGCTGGTGGAACAGTGCGAGCAGCGCCAGATGGCGATGCTGCTGATCAGCCACGATTTACCGCTGGTGGCCCAGCACTGCGACCGGGTGCTGGTGATGTATCGCGGGGAGAAGGTCGATGAGATGGCGGCGAATCAGCTGCCGCACGCGACACATCCGTACACCCGCACGCTGTGGACCTGTCGGCCCGGGGCCGACACTTACGGGCAGATGCTGCCGACCCTGGATCGCGCGGAGATGAACAATGGCGCTCGTTAATGTTAATCAGCTGCAGGTTCGCTTTGGCGATAAACCGGCGGTGGCCGGTGCCGCATTCACCCTTGAAGAGGGCGAAACCTTCAGCCTGATTGGGGAATCCGGCTGCGGCAAATCGACCATTCTGCGGGTGCTGGCCGGGCTGCAGCGGGAGTGGCACGGCGATATCTCGCTGCTGGGGCAATCCCTCGTGCCCGGCGCGCGTTTTACCGGCGCGCTGCGGCGCAACGTGCAGATGGTGTTCCAGGATCCGTGGGCCTCGCTGCACCCTAACCACACCATTTTGCGCACCCTGGCGGAACCGCTGAACATTCATGGCGAAACCGGCGTGGCAGAGAAAGTGGCCGTCGCGTTGCAGGAGGTCGGCCTGGCGGCCGATGCCGGGAAACGCTACCCGCATCAGCTCTCTGGCGGACAGCGCCAGCGCGTGGCCATTGCCCGCGCTCTGCTGCTGCGCCCGCGTCTGCTGCTGCTGGATGAACCCACCTCCGCGCTGGATATGTCGGTACAGGCGGAGATCCTCAATCTGCTAAACCGCCTGAAGCAGCAGCACGGCATGACCTATCTGCTGGTCAGCCACGACGCGGATGTGATTGCGCATATGTCCGATCGGGCAGCGTTTATGGCGAATGGGGTGATCCAGCGGGTATTTGACCGGGACGCGATGGTGAAAGGCGAACACAGAATGGCCGAGGTAAATGCAAAACGGTAACCCGATGTGTGTAGGCCGGGTCAGGCGAAGCCGCCACCCGGCAACACACCGATTACTTCAGGTTCTTGAGCATTTTCACGGTGGCGTCCAGGTCAATCTCATCTTCTGAGAAGATAAACGTTTTCCCCTGGAAGGTGGTGATAGCCAGTTTTTTCACGGTACGCATTTCGCCCGCGTTAGCGGTGGCTTTCGGGGCGATATTGCCCATCAGGCTTTTCACCGTCAGCGCCCCACTGTCTTTATCCATCGGGGTGTCGACCGGCTCTTCTTCGCTGAAAACAACATAGGATTTGATCGCCGTGATTTTATGGCGCTCACCGTCGAGATAGATGTATTTACTTTCCGGGATCACTTTCACCGAAAAGGCAGACAACCCCTTGTTATTGGTGGTCGGTTCAAAGGTCACTGCCGCATCTTTCTTAATCAGATCAGGGTTGGCGACCTTAATCACATGAAAATAACGGTTGTCACCGTTTTCATCTTTGATAAATCCAAAACCCTTGTCTTCAAACCAGGTTGTGATCGTTCCGTTCATCGCCATTACCGCCTAATTAATCATTTATCAACGCAATTTTTGCAGCGCGCAGTGTAATCCACAATGCCTGCGCAGACCATGTCTTTGGCTTAAGTCTGGACAATAATTTCACCCGACGCGAGTTCTGAATGCCGTTGTCTATACTCAAAGCATTGCCGACAACGGAGCGCGCCATGCCCTTACCCGACTTTCACGTATCCGACCCGTTTACCCTTGGCATTGAGCTGGAACTGCAGGTGGTAAATCCACCGGGATACGATCTCAGCCAGGACTCTTCAACGCTGATTGCGGCGGTTAAAAATGAGATTAAAAGCGGTGAGGTGAAGCACGACATCACCGAGAGCATGCTGGAGATCGCCACCGGCGTCTGTCGCAATATCGACCAGGCATCGGCGCAGTTTTCGGCGATGCAGCAGGCCATTCTGCGCGCAGCAACGGAGCACCATCTGCGCATCTGCGGCGGCGGCACCCATCCGTATCAGAAATGGCAGCGTCAGGAAGTGTGCGACGATGAGCGCTACCGCCGTAATCTGGAGATGTTTGGCTATCTGATTAAACAGGCCACGGTGTTTGGCCAGCACGTACATGTAGGCTGTCAGAGCGGGGATGATGCCATCTACTTACTGCATGGCCTGTCGCGCTTTGTGCCGCACTTTATCGCGCTGGCGGCCTCCTCACCTTATATGCAGGACAGCGACACCCGCTTTGCCTCCTCCCGGCTGAATATTTTTTCGTCGTTTCCCGACAACGGCATTATGCCGTGGGTCGACAGCTGGCAGGCGTTCGAGGGGCTGTTTCGCCGCCTGAGCTACACCAGCATGATCGACAGCATTAAAGATCTGCACTGGGATATTCGCCCAAGCCCGCATTTTGGCACGGTCGAAGTGCGGGTGATGGATACGCCGCTGACCCTGGCCCATGCCGTGAACATCGCCGGGCTGATCCAGGCCACCGCCCACTGGCTGCTGACCGAGCGTCCGTATAAACATCAGGAGCAGGATTTCCTGCTGTATAAATTTAACCGCTTCCAGGCCTGTCGGTATGGGCTGGCGGGGATACTGACGGATGTGCACACCGGCAAACAGTGCACCATTGCCGAAGACATGGCCTGGCTGCTGGAACGCGTCGCGCCGTCGGCCGAAAAACTGGGCGCCGCGAGCGCGATTGTCGACATCGCCCGGATGGTGAAGCAAGGGAAAAGCGAGGCGCAGAAGATGCGTGATTTCGTGGCCGACGGCGGTTCGCTGACCACCCTGGTGGAGCGTCACTGCGAGCTGTGGGCCTCGGCGCCCTGAGGCCCCGCATTGCTTTACGCCGTCATATCCCGGACAATGCGGTTTTTAACCGACAATTAACATCCCTATGAAACACCCGTTAGAATCGCTGTTAACCGCAGGCGGCATTTTGCTGATGGCCTTTCTCTCCGTCCTGCTGCTGCCCGCCCCGTCGCTGGGTCTGGTGCTGGCGCAGAAGCTGATGGGCACCTTCCATCTGATGGATCTGAACCAGCTTTACACCATTCTGTTCTGCCTGTGGTTTTTACTGCTCGGCGCCATCGAATACTTCGTCCTGCGTTTCATCTGGCGCCGCTGGTTTTCACTGGCGTCGTAAGCCGGTCAAATCACGCATCCCGTGGATCAGCGCTTCACACCAGGCCGCGTAGTCGTGGCCGCTGGAGGAGGCGTGAAAACTGACCCGGTAGCCTTTATCCTTCAGCACCTGTTCGAATTTCTGGGTGTTGCGATAGATCCCACCCCCCGGCCCCGTGGTTTCAAATTTTCCGGCCTGTAGCCAGAAGCGCACCGGATACTGCGGTGCCTGCTGGTACTGGCGCGTCAGCCAGCCCGGCGCTTCACCTTTCGGTGCCCACCAGTATGAGCCAGAAAGGCTCAGCACGTTGCCAAACAGACGCGGGTAGCGCAGCGCCACCCAGGAGGACGCTATTCCCCCGTAGCTTGACCCCGACAGCACCGTTTTTTGCCGCTGCATGGCGATCCCCTGCCCGCGTAGCCACGGCAGCAATTCATGCGCCATAAAGTCGGCGAAATCCGGGTTCGGCGGCAGCTCTTTACTGCGTCGGGCGTGATCGAGGCTGTTGATGAACACCACGTTGACCGGCGGAAGATGGTGTCGGGCAAGCAGACCATCCAGCACGTTCGCAAAATGGTAATCGTCCTGATAGATCTGCCCATCGAAGAGGATCAACGTCCAGCGCGCAGGCTGCACGCCGCGCGGTTTGTAGATCATCACTTCCCGCGTGTTGCCGAGGATTTTGCTGGCAATCCTCTGGCGGCTGAGCGTGCCGTGCACCAGCGGCTGGGCGGCGGCCCGTAGCGAGCAGTAACGTGCCGGACTGAGATCGAGCAGAGAATAGCGGTTCCAGCGATCCGTCTTCTGTTCACCAAAGGTGTTCGGATTAAGCGGATCGGCCTGTGCGCTCACCAGGATCGCCCGACGCTGATCGCGCGGGGAGCCGTCAATCAATGGGACATCTGGCGCGAGCTTGTACTGCATCACCGTATCGGCGGGCACCACGTAGCTGCGAAACCAGACGTCGCTGTTACCCAGGCGGAACAGCGGATCGTGATCGCCCGCGGGAGAACCCAGAATAAAGACGTTGTTCCGCGCACCGCGCCATAAGAAGGTCACACGCTTATGGCGGGTATCCACCGGTTCCACCATCGGCGTTCCCTGCCGACTCTGCGCCTGCCAGAACGCATCACTACTCCCACCGGCAGCAACCGTTTTTGCCAGCGCCTGTAGCGTCGGGCTTTCAGGCTCAAGCATTTGTACGCGCGGTAATGCAGAGGTCTCTTTCATTCGCCACTGAAAACGCCACGGCTTACCCGCTTCGCCGTGCAGCACCAGCGAGGTGTTCTGCTTCACCGGCAGCGCAAAGAGCAACCTGTGTTCGCCATCCACCGGGCCATTTTCAATCAGCGTGCGAATGCGGCGGTTTTGCCCGTCCAGCAGACGGGCATCCGTCACGCCGTTCAGCGTGGCAGAAACATAATTTTCCGTCAGTTCGGGCAGCACAAAGCAGACTTCGCCGCTGGCATCAAATTTCCCCTGCACTTCCCCCTGCAGGGATGAGTGTTCACACGTCGCCGCCACGGCGGGCAGCGCACCGATCCCTAATAACAACCCACTCCATGCCCTCTTCATTACCACAGGTTCCCCGACGAAATTTGTTACCAACGCTAATGCAAATGGTAATGATTTGCAATATCATCCAATCCGATTTACCGGTGTTTTTATGGCGATAGCAACCAAGGATGTTAAATAATAATGTTTAAAAATAATAAGATAATGCAGCTCTGGCTCCTGAGTCTGGCGACGGCCAGCGTGGCGGCTCAGGCAGAAACAAAAGAAGAAACCATTACTGTGACGCAGGGGATGAATGAAGAACCCACTGCGCCGGTAAAAGGGATTGTGGCAACCAAAACCCTCTCTGCCACCAAGACCAGCGCAGAGATCATCAGGACGCCGCAGTCTGTGTCGGTGATCACCCGCGATCAGATGAAAATGCAGGACGTGACGTCGGTATCGCAGGCTCTGCGCTACTCGGCGGGCGTGTTTACCGAGTACCGTGGATCGTCAAACCGTAACGACGAGGTGTTTGTGCGTGGCTTCAGCTATGTGCCGAAATTCCTCGACGGATTAAGCTTTGGCGCCACCGCCTCATCACAGACGGGCACGATTGACCCGTGGCTGCTGGAGCGCGTGGAGCTGGTACGTGGTCCGGCTTCGGTGCTGTTTGGCCAGGTCAACCCGGGCGGGTTAATCAGCATGACCAGCAAGCGCCCGACCACGGAGTCCATCCATAACCTGCAGCTTCGCACCGGCAACAACGACCTCGCCGAAGGGGCGTTTGATTTTGGCGGCAAACTCAGCGATGACGGCCGGGTGCTGTATCGCGTGAACGGTATCGCCCGCACTCAGCATAATCAGGTGGACGACTACAAAGAGACGCGCATGGCGATTGCCCCGGCGATCACCTGGTATCCGAACGATCAGACCCGCTTTACGCTGCTCACCAGCTACCAGAAAGATCCGGACGCCGGCTACCGTAACTTCCTGCCCGCGTATGGCACGGTGAAGAGCGTTGACGGCAAATACATACCGCGCGACTTTAACGTCAGCGATCCGGATTACGATCAGTCCTGGCGCGAGCAAACGATGATCGGCTATGAACTGGAACATCAGTTCGCGGATAACCTCACCTTCCGCCAGAACGCGCGTTACGCCACCATCAAGCAGAAGTATCGTTATCTGGTTTACGCCACCAGCGCCGCCAACAGCTCGGTACTGACCCGCCGCGCCCAGCACGAAGAACGTACCACTGACGAGTTTGGCATCGATAACCAGCTGGAATATCTGGCTTATACGGGTGCAGTCAGCCATACCCTGCTCGGCGGGTTTGACTACAAGACCAGCAAGGATAAACAGCTGCTGGAACGCGGCACCGGCTCACAGTACGACCTCGACTGGCGAACGCCGGTTTACGGCGTGAAGGTGGATGAAAGCACCTTCAGAACAGCGAGCGACGAGCAGCAAAATCTCGATCAGATGGGTCTGTACCTGCAGGATCAGATGAGCTGGAATAAATGGGAATGGCTGGTTTCCGGGCGCTACGACTGGAGCGAAGTGCGTACCAACGACTTCACCGATAACAGCTTCACCCAGCAGAACGACAACAAATTCACCTGGCGTACCGGCCTGCTGTACGCCTTCGACTTTGGTTTGTCGCCGTATGTCAGCTACAGCACCTCGTTTGAACCGAACCTGCAAACCAACCGCGCACCGGGCGTGGGACCGTTTAAACCGACGACCGGTGAGCAGACCGAAATCGGCCTGAAGTACCAGCCGGTCGACACCACGCTGATGACCCTGGCGCTGTACGATTTAACCCAGGACAACGTGGCGACCTATAACAGTGCCGAAGGCTGGTTTGAGAATGCGGGCAAGGTGCGCTCGAAAGGCGTTGAGGCAGAGATTCACTCTACGCTGATGGATAACATCAACCTGATCGGTTCTTATACCTATACCGATGCAACAACCAAAAGCACCACGGTAGCGGGTACCGAAGGCAAAACGCCTGCGCGTATTCCGGCGCACATGGCTTCAGCTTTCGCCAGCTACACCCTTCCTGGCGGCGCGCTGAAGAGCCTGACCACAGGCGTGGGCATGCGCTATATTGGCACCAGCTACGGCGATGCGAAGAATACCTTCAAGGTACCGTCGGTGGATCTGTATGACGCAATGGTGAGTTACGATCTGGGCGAAATGAACAGCGGCCTGAAAGGTGCCAGCGTGCAGTTTAACGTCAATAACCTGGCAGATACTAAGTATGTGGCATCGTGCGCAAGCGATACGGCGTGCTTCTACGGGATTGGCCGTACAGTGACGGCGACGGTGAATTACAGCTGGTAAGCATTGTGCATGGTGGGCCCCTCACCCTAACCCTCTCCCCATAGGGGAGAGGG
>Ga0308165_1005924_pt1 | contig 11057 bp, 11 predicted proteins | sample PhyWR2_FD_201032 | JGI IMG/M metagenome (GOLD analysis project Ga0308165, IMG submission 201032) | Phyllosphere microbial communities from UC Gill Tract Community Farm, Albany, California, United States - DLSLW.R2 | ecosystem: Host-associated > Plants > Phyllosphere > Unclassified | place: USA... | reverse complement strand
TGCGGCAGAACCCGGTGACGCCGCCGGCCTACAAGCAGCTGGAGGCGCTCGGCAAGGTCGATGTCCTGCTGGTGACGCACGGCCATCTCGATCACTTCGCCGATGCGCCGGCCCTGGCGCAGATGCATCAGGTGCCGATGCACGCGCCGGCCGACATGAACCAGACCATCGGCGTGCTGGGCATCCTGCCGCCCGCGCTGGCGCCGCGCTTCGGCAAGGGCGGCACGATCAGTCCGGTGCCGGGCATCCAGGTGACGGCGGTACGCGCCGAGCATTCGTCGGTGGTGGTCTGGAAGGACGCCACCACCGGGCGCGAGGCGGTGCACCCGGGCGGCGAGCCGGTGGGCTACATCATCCAGTTGGAGAACGGCTTCCGGATCTACCACATGGGCGATACCGGCTTGTTCGCCGACCTGAAGTTCATCGCCGAGTACTACAGGCCCGACCTGGTGCTGATGCCCATCGGCGGCCATTTCACGATGGATCCGGTCGATGCCGCCCATGCGACGCGCGAATGGATCAAGCCGAGGTTCGTGATGCCCATGCACTACGGCGCCAACCCGCTGGCGCGTGGCACGCCGGAGGCCTTCAGCCGCGCCCTGGGCGGCGCCACCGGCACGCAGGTGCTGGCGTTGCAGCCGGGCGGCCGGGCCACCTTCGGCCCCTGAGCAACATGTCGGCGCGGCAGGATCGCGGCGACTCGGCAGGGCTCGATGTCGAAGCGTCCAATCTGACAAATATTTAAGTACTTTCGTACTACTTATCGGGCTGTCGTCTTACACTTTCCTGGATCGGTCGATGAGCACCGGGTCCAGCAAGGCCGCGACATGCATGCAGCAACTCCAGCCCGGAATCGACGTCATCGGACACGACCCGCGCCATCGCCGGCGACCCCCGGCAGACCCCGTCCGGCGCCCGGCCATGGCGCGGTGGCGATGCCCCTCGCCGGTCCCGCGCCTCGCGATGCCGGCCGCGCGCGCGGCTGAAGATACCCCGACGTGAGGGAGGTATCCACCCGTGCGCCCGCTGTTGCATCGGCTTTCCTCCGCTGTCATGACCTGGCTGGTGATGGCGCTCGCCGTCCCGCTGGTTCTGCTGCTCGTTCTCGTCGTTCCGCCACTGCTGCACCTCTGGCAGCCTTCCGATCGACTCGCGCTGGTCGAGCACCTGCTGCAGACGGAGGCGGGCCCGTACCTGGAGACCCGCGTGCAGGCCAGGTGGCCGAGCACCCGGACGGCCGGCCGTTCCTCGCTCGAAGGGGATGCCGCCGCTCCACGCTGCATGGATTGCCGCGCGCCCCGGGTCGGCTCCGCCGGCCTGCGGTCCGATGCCACCTGGCCGGCGCAGCCGCTGGCCCGCGCCGACGATCCACCCTCGCATCTCGACGTCAGGCGCCTGTGTCGCCTGCTGCGCGAGAACGTCGCTCAGGCGCGGCGCGCCATCGATGCCACCATGCCGGGTTATCCGGTCGCCGAACCCCGATGCGGGGCATCGCGGCCTCGTTTCGTCGCCATGGTCGGCACCTCGGGCGTCCTGGCGCGCTTCTAGGAGCGCGCCGCAGGCCCACGGACGACAGGCGACGGCGGCATTTGTCCACCCGCGTCGCGCCCGGTTCGGCCGGACCATGCATGCATCGCAACATCAAGGAGCCGTCATGGCCAATCCCTGGTTGAAGAAGAACCCTTTCATGAGCATGTGGCTCAGCGCCGCCAACTCGGTGGCGGGCAAGGCGCGCGGGCAGGCCACGGCGCAGGCCAAGCGCGCCGGCCGCACCGCCACCACCCAGATGACCAAGGGCATGCTGGACCTCTGGACCGCGCCCCTGAAGGCCGGCACCAAGCGGCGCGCCAAGAAACGCTGAGCGCGCTCAGACGTCGAAGAACACCGTTTCCAGGTCGCCCTGCATGCGGATGTCGAAGCGGTAGCTCGGGAGACCGTTCGCCTCGGAGCGCCTGGCGATCAGCGTGTCGCGTCGCTCGGCCGGCACGCTGGCGAGCACTGCGTCCTTGGCGTTGGCGCTGCTCTCGTCGTCGAAGTAGATCCGCGTGAAGGTGTGCAGCAGCAGGCCGCGCATCGTCACGATGACGTTGACGTGCGGGGCCTCGCCCGGGGTCTCGGGACCCGGCTTGACGGTGTCGAAGACGAAGCGGTTGTGGGCATCGGTGCCGGTGCCGCAGCGGCCGAAGGCGCGGAAGCCCATCGCCCTGGCGTCCTCGACCGAGGTGGGATACCGGCCTTCGCCATCGGGTTGGCTGATCTCCACCAGGGCGTCGATGATGGGGTTGCCGTCGCCATCGATCACCTGACCCTCGAGCCGGATGCGTTCCCCGACGGCACCGTCGAGCGCCAGGATGGCATCGAAGGGCTGGTCGTGGTCGTAGCCATACTGGGTGGCAGCGAGCCCATAGGCGAAGTAGGGGCCGACCGTCTGCGAAGGGGTCTGGCCGAAATTGGTTTCCAGGGCGCTCATCATGATGGTGGGTCCTCGCTCAGCGGTTCTCGAAAGGCGTCTCGTCGGCGCCGCGCAGCACGATGTCGAACTGGTAGCCCAGCGCGTAGTCGGCTTCGGTCACGTCGAGACTGAAATCCGCCACCAGCCGGTTGCGGTACTGCTCCGGCGTGCCGGTGACCATCGGGTCGTACTGCATCAGCGGATCGCCGGGGAAATACATCTGCGTCACCAGGCGGCTGGCGAAATGCTGGCCGAACAGCGACACGTGGATGTGCTGCGGCCGCCAGGCGTTGGGGTGGTTGCCCCAGGGATAGGCACCGGGCTTGATGGTCAGGAAGCGGTAGCGGCCCTCGGCGTCGGTCATGCAGCGGCCGGCGCCCAGGAAGTTGGGGTCGAGCGGCGCGTCGTGCTGGTCGACCTTGTGCACATAGCGGCCGGCGGCGTTGGCCTGCCAGATCTCGACCAGCGTGTGCGGGACCGGGCGGCGGCGCTCGTCCATCACCTGGCCGGTGAGGATCATGCGTTCACCCAGCGGTTCGCCGTTGCGGCGGGCGTTGCGGGTCAGGTCGTGGTCGAACTCGCCGATGCAGTCGTGGCCATAGACCGGCTGCTGCAATTCGCCCAGCGAGGCCTTCAGCGGGATCAGGGGCTTCGTCGGGCCTCGCTTGGCGGTCGAGCGATAGCCGGGATAGAGGTACGAGGGATGGCTGTCCCAGTCGCGGGGATCGAGCCGGGGCAGGGCGGCGGGAGGGGGGGCGATCGGCATGGTTGTCTCCTGTGGGGAGTCCGGACTCTAGGATCGACGACTCATGCTGTAAATTGACGATTCGTCGATTTCTCATAACCCACGGTAATCCACCCCGATCCCATCCCATGTCGATCCCGACGGCCGATGCCTTCGCCCGTGGCGTGCAGCTGCGACACCTGCGCTGTCTGGTGGCGGTCGCGCAGGAGCGTCACCTGGCGCGCGCCGCCGAGCGACTGGCCCTGAGCCAGCCGGCCGTCTCCAAGACCCTGGCCGAGCTCGAGACACTGGCCGGCGCGCGGCTGGTGGAGCGCGGCACGGCCGGGCGCCGTGGCGTGCAGGGGCTGACGCCGGCCGGCGAGCAATTGCTGGTGCATGCCTTGCGGGTGCTGGAGGCGGTCGATGCCAGCGCGCTGGCCATGGCGCCGGCGACCGGCGCCCGCATCCAGCGCCTGCGCATCGGTGCATTGCCCAGCGTGGCGCCGGACCTGCTGCCGGGCGCGCTGGCCGAATTCCGCACGCGCTGGCCGCATGTCCGGCTGGTCGTCGAGAGCGCGGCCAATGGCGCGCTGCTCGACGCCCTGCGCGCCGGCGACCTCGACCTGGTGGTCGGCCGCATGAGCGATCCGCGCCTCATGACCGGCCTGAGCTTCGAGCTGCTGCAGACCGAACCGCTGGTCTTCGCGGCCCGCGCCGGCCATCCGCTCGCGCGCGGCGCCGGGCTGGCGGTGGCCGACGTGCTGGCGCATCCGCTGGTGGTCTATGGCGCCGGCACGATCCCGCGCCACACCACCGAGAGCTTCCTGTCGGCGCTGGGCCTGGCATTGCCATCGGCCACGCTGCAGACCCTGGACGTGGCGGTGGCGCGCGCGGTGGTGGCGCGCTCCGACGCGGTGTGGATCACGCCGCTGGGTGCGGCGCGGGCCGACCTGGACGAGGGCCGCCTGGTGCGCCTGCCGATCGACACCGCCGGCACCGAGGAGCCCGTGGGGCTGCTGCTGCGCAGCGATGCCGAGCCCTCGGCCCTGCGCGGCGCCATGGCGGTCCTGCTGCGCGAGGCGGCGCGGCACCGGGCCATGGAGCGGCCCGTGGCGGGCCGGCGGACCCGGCGCCGGCCGGGGGCGGGAGCGGCCACGCCGGCCGCCTGACGGGTGTCCCGCGCGCCTCAGAGCAGGGCCGAGATCCCCCGCGCCGCCGCCAGCAGCGGCGGCAGCATCGTCTCCTGCATCACCTTGGCGCTGGTGCGATTGGCCTGGCCGCTGATGTTGAGGGCCGCCACCATGCGGCCGGCGCGGTTCACGATCGGGGCGGCGATCGACACCAGGCCTTCCTCCAGTTCCTGGTTCACCAGGCACCAGCCCTGGCGGCGCGCCTGCGCGATGCGGGCGAGCAGGGCGTCGACATCGGTGACCGTGTGGCGCGTCAGCGGCTCGCGCGCGGAAGCCTCCAGGCGCGCGCGCGCCGCGGCCTCGCCCAGGTCCGACAGCAGCAGCCGGCCCATCGAGGTGCACGACGCCGGCAGGCGCGAGCCCACGCCCAGGCTGATGCTCATGATCTTCTGCGTCGCCACCCGCATCACGTAGACGATGTCGGTGCCGTCGAGCACGGCGGCCGAGCACGATTCCTGGACCTGGTGCGCCAGCGCATCCATCAGGGGCTCGGCCCGGTTCCAGATCGGCATCGACGACAGGTAGGCGAAACCCAGGTCGAGGATGCGCGGCGTGAGCGCGAAGAACTTGCCATCGGTCTCGACATAGCCCAAGGTGTGGAGCGTGAGCAGGATGCGGCGGGCCCCGGCGCGCGTCAGGCCGCTGGCGGCGGCGACCTCGCTCAGGGTCTGGCGCGGCGCCGTGGCGCTGAAGGAGCGGATGACCTCCAGGCCGCGCGCGAAGGACTGGACATAGCTGTCGCCCGGCCGGGGCGCATCGGCCGCGAGCGGCGCCGCCGGGGCGGGGGCGGCGGTCGTGCTGGCCGGCACGGTTTCGCGAAGGGTGGTTGCCATGGGGGTTCAAAGCTCCTAGAATTCATTATAAGAACAAATGTTCGACATACGAACAAATTCGAGCGACATGCGATCCACCGGCCCGGCCGGCGCCGCATGGACAGGGAGGAAGAAGCCGGTGATTTCCCTCATTCCCGCAGGAGACAACTTCACATGATCGACAAGATCGCCCGCTCCATCGCCGATGCGATGGCCGACATCCAGGACGGCTCCACGGTCCTGATCGGCGGCTTCGGCACGGCCGGCATCCCCAACGAACTGATCGACGGCCTGATTGAGCAGGGCGCCCGCGACCTGACGGTGGTCAACAACAATGCCGGCAATGGCGAGGTCGGGCTGGCCGCGCTGCTCAAGGCCGGTCGCGTGCGCAAGATCATCTGCAGCTTCCCGCGCCAGGCCGACAGCCAGGTGTTCGACGGCCTCTACCGCGCCGGCAAGCTGGAGCTGGAGCTGGTGCCGCAGGGCAACCTGGCCGAGCGCATCCGCGCCGCCGGTGCCGGCATCGGCGCCTTCTTCTGCCCGACGGGCTATGGCACCCAGCTCGCCGGCGACCGCGAGACGCGCGTGATCGATGGCGTGCACCACGTGCTGGAATATCCGATCCACGGCGACGTGGCGCTCATCAAGGCCGAGCGCGGCGACCGCTGGGGCAACCTGGTGTATCGCAAGGCGGCGCGCAACTTCGGACCGGTCATGGCCATGGCCGCGAAGAAGACCATCGCCACCGTCCACGAGATCGCCGAACTCGGCACGCTCGACCCCGAGACCATCGTGACGCCGGGCATCTTCGTGCAGCAGGTCGTGAGGATCGACCGCGTCGCGACGCAGGCCGGCGGATTCAAGAGCTAAGCCCCCAGTACCCCCTTCCGGAGATTCGCAATGACCGCTTCTTCCACCCCCGCCTACCAGCGCCGCAGCAAGAACGAACTCGCCGCCCGCGTGGCGCAGGACATCTTCGACGGCGCCGTCGTCAACCTCGGCATCGGCCAGCCGACGCTGGTGGCCAACCACCTGCCGGCCGGCCGCGAGGTCATCCTGCAGAGCGAGAACGGCATCCTGGGCATGGGCCCGGCCCCGGCCGCCGGCGAGGAGGACTACGACCTCATCAACGCCGGCAAGCAGCCCGTGACGCTGCTGCCGGGCGGCTCGTTCTTCCACCACGCCGACAGCTTCGCCATGATGCGCGGCGGCCACCTCGACATCTGCGTGCTCGGCGCGTTCCAGGTCTCGGCCACCGGCGACCTGGCCAACTGGCACACCGGCGAGAAGGACGCCATCCCCGCCGTCGGCGGCGCGATGGACCTGGCCATTGGCGCCAAGCAGACCTGGGTCATGATGGACCTGCTGACCAAGCAGGGCGCCAGCAAGCTGGTCGAGCAATGCACCTATCCGCTGACCGGCATCGGCTGCGTCAAGCGCGTGTACTCCGATCTGGCGACACTCGAATGCACGTCCGACGGACTCAAGCTGATCGACAAGGTCGACGGCCTGGAGCACGCCGAACTCGAGCGCCTGGTCGGTCTGAAAATATCTGGCTGACCCCCCGTCTTCGCGCACTTCGTGTCGCTTCGCCAACCCCCTTCCAGGGGGCAACACCAGCGGCCCGGCAGAGCCGGTTCCGCGGTGTTGCCGGCCTGACGTCCCATCCACATTCTGAGAGAGAGACATCCCATGACGAATCAAGCCTTCATCTGCGACGCCGTTCGCACGCCCTTTGGCCGCTACGGCGGCGCGTTGTCCTCGGTGCGCGCCGACGACCTGGGCGCCGTGCCCTTGCGCGCGCTCATGGAACGCAACAGGAACGTCGACTGGCAGGCCGTGACCGATGTCATCTACGGCTGCGCCAACCAGGCCGGCGAGGACAACCGCAACGTCGCGCGCATGTCGGCATTGCTCGCGGGCCTGCCATTGGAGCTCGGCGGCGCCACCATCAACCGGCTGTGCGGCTCCGGGCTGGATGCCGTGGGCACGGCCGCGCGCGCCATCAAGGCGGGCGAGGCCGGCCTGATGATCGCCGGCGGCGTCGAGAGCATGAGCCGCGCGCCCTTCGTGATGCCCAAGGCCGAGAGCGCCTTCAGCCGCGCCAACGCGGTCTACGACACCACCATCGGCTGGCGCTTCATCAACAAGAAGATGAAGGAGCTCTATGGCGTCGACTCGATGCCCGAGACGGCCGAGAACGTGGCGACCGACTACAAGATCGAGCGCGAGGCGCAGGACCGCATGGCGCTGGCTTCCCAGCAGCGCGCGGTGGCGGCGCAGAAGTCGGGCTTCTTCGATGCCGAGATCGTGCCCGTGACCGTGCCACAGAAGAAGGGCGAGGCGATCGTCGTCTCCAAGGACGAGCATCCGCGCGAGACCTCGCTGGAGACCCTGGCCAAGCTCAAGGGCGTGGTGCGCCCCGACGGCACCGTGACCGCCGGCAACGCCAGCGGCGTGAACGATGGCGCCGCCGCGCTGCTGCTGGCCGACGAGGCCAGCGCCGCCAAGTACGGCCTGACGCCGCGCGCCCGCGTGGTGGGCATGGCGACGGCCGGCGTGGCGCCGCGCGTCATGGGCATCGGTCCGGCGCCGGCGACGCAGAAGGTGCTGGCGCTGACCGGCCTCACGCTCGACCAGCTCGATGTCATCGAGCTCAACGAGGCCTTCGCCGCGCAGGGCCTGGCGGTGCTGCGCCTGCTGGGGCTGGCCGACGACGACGCGCGCGTGAACATCAACGGCGGCGCCATCGCACTGGGTCATCCGCTGGGCGCGAGCGGCGCGCGGCTGGCGACCACGGCGGTCAACCAGCTGCACAAGCAGGGCGGGCGCTATGCGCTGTGCACGATGTGCATCGGCGTCGGCCAGGGCATCGCCGTCATCCTCGAGCGCGTCTGAGCATGGTCGACCGCGCACCGGCCGCCGCCCTGCGTTCGCGCTTCCAGGGCGACGCCACCGTCTACCTGATCCCCGGCGACCCGGTGCGCAACGTGCGCCTGCCGCGCATGTTCGATGCCGTCTTCGAACGCTATGGCATCGATGCCGTGCTGCTGCCGATGCAGGTCTCGCGACGCGATTTCGCGGTCTTCTTCAAGGCCGCCTTCCTGGCGCGCAATGTCGGCGGCATGGTGATCGCGCCGCCGCACAAGCCGCTGGTGGTCGACCTGCTCGACGGCTGCGGCCTGGCCGGGCGCGTGGCCGGCTCGGTCAACGTGGTGCGGCGCACCGAGGGCGGGGCGCTCGAGGGCGACCTGTTCGATGGCGACGGCCTGCTCGATGCGCTCGACCACTACGCCATCCCGTATCGCGGCAAGCGCGTGCTGGTGCTGGGCGCCGGCGTCACGGGCGCGGCCATCGGCACCGCGCTGGCCGAGGGCGGCACGGTCAACGGCGCGGCCCACATCGCCTTCCACGACAGCGTCGCGGGCAAGGCCGCCGGCCTGGCGGCCAAGCTCGATGCCTTCTTCGATGCCGAGGTGGTCGCCGCCGCGAGCAACGCGCCGGAGGACTTCGACCTGGTCATCAACGCCACGGCGCTGGGCCTGAACGACGACGATCCGCTGCCGGTCGAGGTCGAGCGCATGGCGCCGCACGCGGCGCTGTTCGACATCCTGCTGCGCAACCAGCCGACCGCGCTGGTGCGCGCGGCGCGCGCGCGCGGGCTGGTCGCCCAGGCCGGCTTCGAGATGCTGATCCAGCAGATGCCGCACTACCTGCGCTATTTCGGCCACGACGAAGCAGCCGAGGCGCTCGGCGACGACGCCGACTTCCTGCGCGAGCTGATCTATCCGCCATCGATGCGCGGCGAGATCGTCCGGTCGCCGCGCTGAGCGCCGGCCGTCGCCGGACGCGGTGCCCGATCCGCAGCGACCGGGTCCGCGTCCCCCTCCACCGAACCGCAACCCGAATCCTCATCTCCCCCTGGAGCCGATCGCCATGATCTCCGGCAAGACCACCCTCATCGCCCACCTGGGCTATCCGACCGAAGCCTTCAAGGCGCCGATGATCTACAACCCCTGGTTCGACCAGCGGGGCATCGACGCCGTCGTCGTGCCGATGGGCGTCAAGCCGGAGGACTATGCCGCCTCGCTGGCGCAGATCTTCAGGTTCAGCAACCTGCGCGGCGCTCTCGTCACGATGCCGCACAAGGTCGTCACGATGGGCCTGGTGGACGAGGTCACGCCCACGGCCCGCATCGCCGGCGCCTGCAATGCCATCCTCAAGCGGCCCGACGGCACGCTGCTGGGCGACCAGTTCGACGGCGCCGGCTTCGTGCGCGGCGTCGAGCGCAAGGGCCGGCCGTTCGCGGGCACGCGCGTGCTGGTCTCGGGCACCGGCGGCGTCGGCTCGGCGATCGCGGCCTCCATCGCCGCCGCCGGCGCCGCCGAGCTGGCGCTGTTCGACCTCAGCGACGCCTCGGCCGAGGCCCTGGCCACGCGCCTGCGGCAGCACTATCCGCAACTGCACGTCACGACCGGCTCCAAGGATCCGGCCGGCTTCGACGTCGTGGTCAACGCCACCCCGCTGGGCATGAAGGACAGCGACCCGCTGCCATTCGACATCGACCGCATCGCGCCAGGGACCTTCGTCGGCGAGGTGGTCATGAAGTCCGAGTACACGCCGCTGCTGCAGGCCGCCAAGGCCAAGGGCTGCGCGGTGCAGGTCGGCACCGACATGCTGTTCGAGATGATCCCGGCCTACCTGGAGTTCTTCGGCTTCGGCACCGCCACCGCCGACGAACTGCGCGCGGTGGCGCAGCTGCGCTACTGAGGGCGGGCGCCATGAGCATCTTCGACGGCTTCCTCTCCACGCCCGAGACCCTGGACGCCTTCGGCGACCGCGCGGTGGTCGAGGCCATGCTGCGCTTCGAGGCGGCGCTGGCCCGCGCCCAGGCCGCCGCGGGCCTGATCCCCGCCGCCTCGGCCGCCGTCATCGTCGCCGCCTGCGAGGCGCGCGACTTCGACGTCGCGGCCATCGTGCGCGACAGCGGCCGCGCCGGCACCGTCGCCATCCCCCTGGTGAAGGCCCTGCGCGAGGCGGTGGCCGCGCGCGACGCCGCCGCCGCGCCGCACGTGCATCTGGGCGCCACCAGCCAGGACGTGATCGACAGCGCCGTGGCGCTGGTCTCGCGCGATGTCGTCGCCTGGCTCGAGGCCGATCTGGTCGCCGCCGCGCGGGCGCTGCTGGCGCATGCCGAGGCGCATGCCGAGACGCCGATGCTGGCGCGCACGCTGATGCAGCCGGCCTCGGTCACCAGCTTCGGCTTTAAGTGCGCCGGCTGGGCCGCGCCGCTGGTGCGCGGCGTCGGCCGGCTGCGCCGGTCGGCACGCCACGCGCTGCAGGTGCAGCTCGGCGGTGCCGTCGGCACTCTGGCGCAGATGGGCGCGCAGGGCGCGGCGGTGCGCGCCGATGTCGCGCGCGAGCTCGGCCTGGGCGATCCGGGCGCGACCTGGCACACGCAGCGCGACGAGTGGGTCGCGCTGGGCTGCGAGCTCGGCCTGGTCACCGGCAGCCTCGGCAAGATCGCGCTCGACATCGGCCTGCTCGGCCAGTACGAGGTCGGCGAGGTATCGGAGCCGAGCGAGGCCGGACGCGGCGGTTCCTCGGCCATGCCGCACAAGCGCAATCCGGTGGCCTCGATGGTCGCCGTGGCCGCCGCGCACCGCGCGCCGCAGCACGTGGCCGCGCTGCTCGGCGCGATGCCGCAGCAGCACGAACGCGCCCTGGGCGCCTGGCAGGCCGAACTGGCCGAATGGCCGCTGCTGGCGATGGCCGCGCATGGCAGCGCGCGCGCCCTGGCGACCGCCTTGCCCGGCCTGCGCATCGACGCGCCGCGCATGCGCGCCAACATCGAGCGCCTGCGCGCCGAACTGCCACCC
>Ga0308165_1005921_pt1 | contig 11061 bp, 9 predicted proteins | sample PhyWR2_FD_201032 | JGI IMG/M metagenome (GOLD analysis project Ga0308165, IMG submission 201032) | Phyllosphere microbial communities from UC Gill Tract Community Farm, Albany, California, United States - DLSLW.R2 | ecosystem: Host-associated > Plants > Phyllosphere > Unclassified | place: USA... | reverse complement strand
CCACGACAACTGGAATCACAATCCAGGGCTCTACCAACTGAGCTATAGCCACCACAACTTTATTCTTTCACGCGGTTCTGCCAACTTAACAGACCACCGCAGCTCCAGCACCGGGTTAATGGTGCGCCCGACAGGATTCGAACCTGAGACCTCTGCCTCCGGAGGGCAGCGCTCTATCCAGCTGAGCTACGGGCGCTTAGCGCCGTTGCGGGGCTGGATATTACGGAGGTCTCGGTCTGCTGTCTAGTGCTTTTTTTAAAATAAATGCGCGTTTGATTATACATTGCGCATTTTGCCGCTTATTCCTTCGTTTTCAGGCTTTCGACATGGCGACCCAGACCAAAAAGCGTGTATCCGAGCGAAACGACAGCCATAAAGATCGCACCGACAAACAGCGACATGCGGGTGTCTTCATTGAAATACATCCCGATCAACACGCAGATCAGAAATGCCATCGTCAAATAGTTTGCCCACGGGAACAGAATCGAGCGGAACGGATGGCTGGCGATCGCTTTTTTATGCGCCTGACGAAAACGTATCTGGCTAATCAGGATCACAAACCACGGCACCATACCCGGCAGCACGCTGGCGCTGTAGACGTAAACAAACACCTGCTGTGGGTTCGGGATGATGTAGTTCAGACACGACCCCACCAGCAAGATGAGGATAGACACCGCCACGCCCGCCACTGGCACGCCCACGCGCGACACTTTCCCCATCGCCGCCGGAAGCTGGCGGTTCTTTGCCAGCGCGTACAGCATACGCCCGCAGCTGTACATGCCGCTGTTACAGCCAGACAGCGCCGCCGTGAGCACTACAAAGTTAATGATGCCCGCTGCGGCAGTAATACCAATCTTCGCGAAGGTCAGCACGAACGGGCTGCCGGTGGTGCCAATCTGGTTCCACGGGAAGATGGTAACGATAACGAAAATGGCGCCCACGTAGAAAATCAGGATCCGCCACAGCACTTTGCCGACCGCGCTGCGCAGCGTGACCTGAGGGTTCTTCGCTTCGCCTGCGGTGATGCCGATAAGCTCAACCCCCTGGTAAGAGGCCACCACGATACAGAGTGCCGTCAGGAAGCCCTTCCAGCCGCCGGCGAAGAAGCCACCGTGCTCGGTCAGGTTGCCAAAACCGATCGCCTGCCCGCCGTTGCCGAGGCCAAAGAAGATCACCCCAAGACCGACCACAATCATCACGATAATGGTGGTCACTTTAATCATCGCAAACCAGAACTCGATCTCGCCGTACAGGCGTACGGCGGCAAGGTTGGCCAGCGCCACCAGCCCCACGGCAATGAGCGCGGGTATCCACTGCGCCATCTCCGGGAACCAGAACTGCACGTAGACCCCGATGGCGGTGATCTCCGATATCCCGACTGCCATCCACATAAACCAGTACGACCACGCGGTGAGGTAGCCGAAGAACGGGCTCATGTAACGGTGTGCGTAAACGGCAAACGAACCGGCAACCGGTTCAAGGAACAGCATTTCGCCCATCGAGCGCATGATGAAGAAGACGAACAGTCCGGCGACGATATACGCCAGCAGGACCGACGGCCCCGCCCATTTCAGGGTGCTGGCGGAGCCCATAAACAGGCCCACGCCAATCGTCCCCCCCAGGGCGATAAGTTCGATATGACGAGCTTCCAGCCCACGCTGAAGCTCCGGTTTTTTCTCTGCCATAAATCCTCGGTTGTGCTTGCTATTTCCCGGCCTGCGCCGGTTATTGTTATGGGTAAAGATGTGCTATCGCAGGCTATGCAAAATCGACCGTCAATGTTTACGGTTGGTGTAAAAACAGCCTGGTGCGGTAGTGAGGGGAGGAATGGTTTCTTAAAATCGGTGAAATGGCAAATGATGCGTTAAAAAAATGAATGTATTGCACATAAAACCAGCAGATTCTGCCGGGAATATGCAGCGCGAAGCGTCAGTCGCGCTGCACCGGGAAACTACAGGCGACCGGAGTAGTGCCAGCCGAGATAACGCAGCAGGCGCAGCTGACGGGTGATGCGGCTGGGCTGCGACAACAGCCGATACAGCCACTCCAGGCCCAGGTTCTGCCACACTTTCGGTGCGCGCTTAACGTGGCCGGTAAAGACGTCGTAGGTGCCGCCAACGCCCATATACAGCGCATCCGGGCACACCTGACGGCAGTCGCGCATCAGGATCTCCTGGCGCGGTGAACCCATCGCCACGGTAACAATCTTTGCCCCGCTATCGCGAATACGCGCGAACAGCGCCTGCTGCTGATCGGCGCTGAAATAGCCATCCTGACTGCCGACGATATTTACCTGCCACTGTGCGCGCAGCTTCTGCTCCGTTTGCGCCAGGATCTCGGGCTTGCCGCCAATCAGAAAGACCGGCGTTCCGTCTGTGCCCGCCCGGGCCATCAGCGCTTCCCAGAGATCGGCCCCCGCTACGCGGGAGATATTGGCATCCGGGTATTTTTTACGAACCGATCGCACCACGCTAATCCCGTCGGCATATTTAAACTCAGCCGCCTCGATCAGGTCGCGGACCTGGGCGTTATCCTCAATGGTAAGCATTTTTTCTGCATTGATGGCCACCAGGGTACCGGTTTTTATCCTGCCACCGGCGCACAGGTAGTCCAGCGCATGTTGCATATCGCGCCAGCCGATCAGCTTCAGGCCGCGCAGGTCATACTGCGGCGCAGAGGTATTATCCGTCATTACTATCCTTACTCAGACTTGCGAAAGCGTCCTGCCGCTTGCCGGTTCACGTTTATGCACTAATCCGGCGACGTCGAACAGCCAGTACAGCAGCTTCGCCATCAACAGGCAGGCGCCAAAAACCACCATAAAGAAAACCACGCGGGAGACAAACGAATCCAGCCCCTCACGCGCCAGCACGATCATATTGAAAATGGCACCGAAACAGAAACTATGCAAAATCGCGGCCTTGTAGCGGTTCGTCTCCCGGTTACCCAGCGTATACAGCCAGTCGAACCATTTGATAATAAGCCCCACGGCAATGGCACCCGGCAGGATAAACCAGCCGCCACCCATCACCACCAGTGACCCGATCAGCGTCGGCGATATTGCCAGCCCCGAGTGGTTGTTTAGCACTTCCCAGGTGAAGTAGTTGGCGGTATTCAGCACGATGCCCGGCCTGTCGGGCCATAGCCAGGTGGGGATGAAGACATAGAAATCGCGCACGATGGGCGCCAGCCCCTGGAAGTCGATTTTGTCGTAGTTCTGCAGCAACAGGGCTAAGTTTTCCCACGGGGAGAAGGTGTCGCGGGTCAGATACAGGAAGGTATAAAACGCCTCGTCACCGCTGACGTTCATACCATAGCGCTTCAGCGCCAGCCAGAACATGCCGATAATCCCCATAACGCCCGCCGCAGCCAGCATCCACAGGGAGATCCAACCGCGAATGATGCCGATAAACAGGAAGATAGCGAAGGCGATGATGATGTTCGCACGCGTGCCGCCGACAATCATGTAGGTCAGCAGACCAAACGCCACGGTGCTGACGAGGAAAAACAGCCACGCCCGGGCATCCTGACGCAGAAAATAGACCACCAGCATCGCCGGGATGAAGAAGTAGAAGAAGCGCTTAAGCGCGACGCCGGAAACTTCGCTGGAGAAGATCTGGCTGTAGGAGTTGAGCTTGAACAGCAAAAAACCATTGTGCATAAAGAAGATACCGACGGTGATCAGCGCAATCAGCATCAGCATCACCCAGGTGAGATGCGTCTCCACCCGGTTCATGGTAAACAGCGGCCTTCGGGGCGCGGTGCGGCCTGCGGGTTTTAGCCGCGTCTTATAGGCGACATAGTAGACCGCATAGAAGCAGGTGGCCGACAGCAGCGCCTGCATCAGGATCTCCGGCGGTACCACCCCCACGTCGAAGCGGAACACCAGAATACTGGTCAGCGGGAAGCCGAAGTAAAAGGTCAGCAGGAACAACAGCGAGAAGAAGACATTGAAGTTAAAGCGCACCCGGCGAAACTCAAACCAGGTCAGGGTGGCGATAAACAGCGCGCTCAGCAGCCAGATGACTAACAAGCCACTAAATTGCAACTGGCTCATACATTGTCTCCTGAGGCGATCCGCAGCGCCTGGTGCCACGGCGTGAGGTAGTTAGGGCTGAAGAAATCGATCGCGTTTTTATCTACCTGCATCAGCTGTCGCTGCGCTTCCCGCACCACCGCCTCGTTGAGGTCGTCAGTGGTGAACAGGACCGGAATGTGCTGCTCCGCCATATCCTGCCAGAACGGGTTATCGCGGTTAAGCACGCACGGCACACCCGCCTGAATCAACAGGCACAGCGTGCCAATTCCCTGCTGACGCGCGAAGATGAAGTAGCCAAGATCGCACTGACGCAGCAGCGCGAGGTAGTCGTCAAACGCCAGCTTATCGCTGAGGATCTGTAGATTCTCAGCACTGAACAGCGCCAGTCCACTCTGACGGACTTCATCAATGTACGCTGCGTTATTAGCAGGATAGCCCATCGGCACAATCACGTTGACCGTATCACCAAATTGCTGATGTACCGCCTTCAGGGCGGCAATGTGCTCGTTGCTGCGATCTCCGGAGTTGCCCACCAGAATCGTCAGCTTGCCCTCGCGTTTCGCCTCGTTGGCTAACCCGTTCAGCGCCGGATCCATGCGGGTTGGAAAATAGAGCCGTTCACCGCGTACGTTAGGATGCTGCCTGGCAAAATAATTGAGGTCGCCACGGGTGGCAAAGACACAGCCCACGCGCCCCTGCGCCATGCGACGCAGCGGATAGAACAGACGGAACTTCCATCCTTGAGACACTTCATACAGATCCGCGCCCCAGATATGCCAGTTAAACTGCGCGGGCTTAATGCCTCCACTCAGCAGCGCCAGCCACAGGCCGGTATTAAACTGTCCGTGGAAAAAGAAACGCAGCTGACGGTTGGCTTTTGCTTTGGCGATCACCGCCCGGGCAAGCGAAGCTTTGTCTGGCCAGAAGGTCAGCTGAAGTGCCGGGCACGCGGCGCTCAGCCCGTTATCGTGCCCCGCCACCATAAATTCGCGCGCCAGCTCGCTGCCGGGTGCCAGTTCGTCATTAAAGAACCGCAGAACGGTCTGGTTATGGTGTGGGATATCCGATCCCAGGACGTGAATCAGTGCAGTCATGCGCGTTTATGCCAAAGTAAAAAGACGCCGCAACAGGCAGCAAAATAAACGATGTAAGTGGCCATGTAGGCCTGGGCCGCCCCCAGTGCGCCGTGCGCGGGGATCAGCCAGTGTGAGAATGCGGTGAGCAACGCGAACTGGCTGATTTCAGCCAGGATATAGAGCCGCAACGAAGCTTTAGCGATCACCAGATAGCCAAAGACGTAAGCGCCTACTTTCAGCACATCGCCCACCAGCTGCCAGGCAAACAGATCGCGCATGGCGATAAATTTGTCCGAGAACAGCAGCCAGATCGCCACATCGCGCAGGAGCCAGACGGTAAAGCTGGCCGCCGCCACCGCAGGAAGCACGAAGCGCAGCGCGCGCAAAATCTCGTGGGTAATCTCCTGCCGGGCGGTTAGCCGCGACAGCGTTGGCAGCAGATAGACGCTAAACGAAGCGGTGATGAACTGCAGGTAGGCATCGGAGATGCTGCTGACCCCTTGCCAGATCCCCACCTCATCCCAGCTGTAATGCGCCGCCAGCAGGTTTCGCATCATCACGTAAGCCACCGGCAGGGTCACGGAGGTGATCAGCGCCATCAGGGTAAATTTACCCAGTTGCCCCGCCAGCATGTTATCCCACTGGGGTTTCAGATAGTGAAGCGGGACGGTGCCTCGACGGATCAGCATGACTGCGGCCGGGATCACCACCAGCGCTGGAACCAGCGCCAGGCCGAGCAGCGCGCCTTCGTAGCCGCCCAGACGATAGCAGGCGTAATAGGCGACAACCCCAATCAGGCTGCCGACAATCAGCGCCAGCGCATTCCCGGCGGCATCGCGAAAGCCCTTCATCAGGGCCAGCAGCAGGTTAGCCCAGGCGATGCCCATCTGCACCAGGGCCACCAGCCGCACCAGGCCCTGATAGCCTGAATGACCGAAGAGACCCTGACTGATAGGCGCAGCCGCCAGCAGGAACACCGCCGCCAGCAGGGTGGAAAAGCCCAGTACCATCGCTGACGAGGTGCCTACCACCTTACGCAGCTGCGCCGCATCGTCGTGGTATTGCGCGACGTACTTGGTAACGCCATTGAAAATGCCCGCCCCGGCCAGCACGCCCAGCACGGTGACCAGCTGGCGGAAGTTACCTGCCTGCCCGACGCCCGCAGGGCCAAACGACACGGCCAGCAGTTTGACGACCAGCAGGCCTACGCCGATCTTGACGAGTGTGGACGCGGCGGTCCACACCGATGCTTTCGCCAGAGACATATCAGCCGAAGTAACTCAGAAGGGTATTAATGACCGTGCGCTGGTTGACCGCAGCGAGGTTGTAGAACAGCGGCAAGCGGAGTAACCGCTCACTTTCTTTAGTCGTAAAGCGATCGTCGCCGATGAACTCGCCAAAGGCTTCGCCTGCCGGACTGGAGTGCAGCGGAATGTAGTGGAACACCGCCATAATCTCGGCTTCTTTCAGATACGCGATCAGCGCGCTGCGATCGTCGTTATCCCGCAGCTTGATGTAGAACATATGCGCGTTGTGCACACAGTCTGCCGGAATGGTTGGCAGTTCAATGCGCCCTTTACGCGCCAGCGGAGCCAGCGCATCGTAGTAGGTCTGCCACAGCGCCAGGCGCTGCTGGTTGATGCGGTCGGCTGCTTCCAGCTGGGCCCACAGGTACGCCGCCTGCAGATCCGCCATCAGGTAGCTGGATCCGATATCGCGCCAGGTGTACTTATCTACCTGCCCACGGAAGAACTGGCTGCGGTTGGTGCCTTTTTCGCGGATGATTTCAGCGCGTTCGATCAGCGCGCGGTCGTTAATCAGCGTTGCGCCACCTTCACCGCCCGCGGTGTAGTTTTTGGTTTCGTGGAAGCTAAAGCAGCCGATATGACCGATGGTACCCAGCGCCCGTCCTTTGTAGGTCGACATCACGCCCTGAGCGGCATCCTCTACCACGAACAGGTTGTGCTTTTTAGCAAGGGCCATGATGGTGTCCATCTCGCACGCCACGCCCGCGTAGTGCACCGGCACAATGGCCCGGGTCTTGTCGGTGATCGCCGCTTCAATCAGCGTCTCGTCAATGTTCATGGTATCCGGGCGGATATCCACAAAGACGATTTTCGCCCCGCGCAGCACGAAGGCGTTTGCCGTCGAGACGAAGGTGTAGCTCGGCATGATCACTTCGTCGCCAGGCCCAATGTCCAGCAGCAGTGCCGCCATCTCCAGCGATGCGGTGCAGGACGGGGTCAGCAGGACCTTCGCGCTCTGGAAGCGCTGCTCCATCCACTGCTGACAACGGCGTGTATAGCCGCCATCACCACACAGTTTGCCGCTGCCCATCGCAGACTGCATGTAATCGAGTTCGGTGCCCACAACGGGAGGCGCATTAAATGGGATCATCTTGTCACCTGTATAGCCAATAAGCGGTCGATTCAATGTTGCCACCGCTTGCAATGTAACGTTTAAGCGCGGCGGTGTTGCCCATCTGGGTCGCCACCCGCAACGTGGAAAGCTGCTGCTGCTGGGCCCAGCCCAGCGCCGCCTGCATCAGTTTCTCGCCCATTCCGCGCCCGGCCAGCAGGCCGATACGCGCTTCTGCATCATTCAGCTGACGCAGAGAGACAAACCCCTGAATGGCGCCATCCGGGGCGCGAAACACGAGGCACAGATGGTCGAAAGTGCCTTTTACCGCATTCTCGATCCACTGGGCATAAAAGCGGCCGCTGTCATCAGGGGCGTACCAGGGCGCACGAAAACGGCTCTGGGCGAAGGCCTCTGCCGCCAGCTGGCGCAGCGCAGGAATATCCTGTTCCGTCGCCCTTTCGACACCCGGGCTTACGTGTTGCGTCACGGCAATCGCGAGATCGACCTCGCCTTCAACCAGCCGAAACCCCTGCTGCTGGAGCGCGTCCAGCCAGTCAGCGCGGGTGGCCGGAATTTTAGCCTGCACGCGCGGCCAGGGAGTAAAATCGGGCGCAGTCAGCGGCGGGGCGTCATCGGAGACCCGCACAATCGCGCTGGGCAGAGAAAAAAACTGACTTTCCCAGTCCAGCGGCTGTAACGTGCCGTGTAGCTGACTCAACGCCAGACGCCTTTAGTATCAACGATATAAATCTGCTGAACGGCGTCGCCCGGAATCGCTTTAAATTCATTGTGATCCACCAACAGCACCAGCACATCTGCCGTGGCCAGCGCGTCATCCACGCGGGTCAGGGTACAGTGACCGGCCAGCTTGTTCGGCAGCGTGTGGATATTCGGCTCAACCACCTGCGTTTCGCCGCTGTGCCACTGGGCGATCATTTGCGCAATTTCCATTGCCGGGCTTTCACGCAGATCGTCAATGTTCGGCTTAAATGCCAGACCAAAACAGGCGATGGTCAGCTCGTTTGCCCGCTTGCCGCTTTGAGTCAGGCAATCGGCGACGGTGGCTTTCACCTGATCCAGCACCCAGTGCGGTTTGCTGTCGTTCACTTCACGGGCGGTGCGGATAAGACGCGCCTGGTCGGGGTTTTGCGCCACGATGAACCACGGATCGACCGCGATGCAGTGGCCGCCGACCCCAGGACCCGGCTGCAGGATATTGACCCGAGGATGTCGATTCGCCAGGCGAATCAGTTCCCAGACGTTAATCCCCTGATCGGCGCAAATCAGCGACAACTCGTTGGCAAACGCAATATTGACGTCGCGGAAGCTGTTTTCCGTCAGCTTGCACATTTCTGCGGTGCGGGAGTTGGTCACCACGCACTCACCTTCAAGGAAAATGTTATACAGCTCGCTGGCGCGGGCGGAACAGACCGGGGTCATCCCGCCAATCACGCGGTCATTCTTAATCAGTTCGACCATCACCTGCCCCGGCAGCACGCGCTCCGGGCAGTAGGCGACGTTGATATCCGCCTGTTCACCCGCCTGCTGCGGGAATGTCAGGTCCGGGCGCGCCTCGGCCAGCCACTGGGCCATTTGCTCCGTGGCACCAACGGGTGACGTCGACTCCAGGATCACCAGCGCGCCTTTTTTCAGCACCGGGGCGAGGGATTTGGCAGCCGCTTCGACAAACACCATATCCGGCTCGTGGTCGCCTTTGAACGGCGTTGGCACGGCAATCAGATAAGCATCGGCGATCACAGGCGTGGTGCTGGCCTTCAGGCATCCTCCCTCAACGGCCGCTTTCACCACCTTGTCGAGATCCGGTTCAACGATATGAATTTCACCACGGTTGATGGTGTCAACCGCATGCTGGTTGATATCCACGCCCACTACCTGTTTTTGACGGGAAGCAAATGCCGCCGCCGTTGGCAGCCCAATGTAGCCAAGACCAATGACAGAAATGGTAGTAAAACTCATAGCGATACCCGATTGTGTTTAAGTGCGTACAAAATACGGTCACAGGCTTGTCCATCGCCATAAGGGTTATGGGCGCGGCTCATGGCCTGGTACTCTCCGTCGTCGTGCAGCAGGCGCGTCACCTCTTCAACGATCAGCCGTGAATCGGTGCCGACCAGGCGTACTGTTCCAGCTTTTACCGCTTCCGGACGTTCGGTGGTTTCACGCATCACCAGCACCGGTTTACCCAGCGACGGCGCTTCTTCCTGAATCCCGCCGGAATCCGTCAGGATCAGCCAGGCGTGATTCATCAGCCAGACGAAGGGTAGATAGTCCTGCGGCTCGATCAGAATGACGTTTTTAACGTGTCCCAGGATACGATTGACCGGCTCGCTGACGTTGGGATTGAGATGTACCGGATAGACGATCTGCACATCTTCATTTTGCGCAGCAATTTGTGCCAGCGCATGGCAAATTTGCTCGAAGCCCTGGCCAAAGCTTTCCCGACGGTGGCCGGTGACCAGAATCATTTTTTTGCCGTTGGCGAGGAATGGATACTGCTCGGCCAACTCACCGCGCAGGGTGTCGCTTGCCAGCACCCGATCGCGAACCCAGATCAGCGCATCAATCACCGTATTGCCGGTCACAAAGATATGCTGGTCAGCGATATTTTCCCGGCGCAGGTTTTGCCGGGAATTCTCGGTCGGGGCGAAGTGATACATCGCCAGATGGCCGGTCAGCGTCCGGTTCGCCTCTTCTGGCCACGGAGAATAAAGATCGCCGGTACGTAACCCGGCTTCCACATGCCCCACCGGAATACGCTGGTAAAAAGCCGCCAGGCTGGTCGCGATGGTGGTGGTGGTGTCGCCATGAACCAGCACCACGTCAGGCTTGAACGATTCAAGAATAGGTTTTAACCCTTCCAGAATACGGCAGGTAATTTCGGTTAATCCTTGCCCCGGCTTCATAATATTGAGGTCGTAATCGGGGACAATAGAAAAGAGATTGAGGACCTGATCGAGCATCTCCCGATGCTGCGCGGTCACGCACACCTTGGCTTCAAAATCAGGATCATTTGCCAGCGCATGCACCAGAGGCGCCATCTTGATGGCTTCCGGCCGTGTACCAAAGACGGTAAGTACTTTCACATCGATTCTCTTCGATAAGACAATGAAGGCCATGAGCCTTCATCGTAGATGGCGTTCTTAAATTTTGCGACGACGCGTTAATGCCACGCCAGCGCCAATTAAAGCACCCACAATCCCCCACATAATCATCAGGAACGCACGACGTGGACTATCGCGTTTTACAGGTTCTTCAGGCGTTCGCAAATAACGATAGGTCTGAAAACGCGGATCCAATGTCGGACCGACGTTGAGGGTGGTCAGCATGGCGCGGTTTTGGTCGTAGTCGAGGTCAAAATCAGGCCCTACAGCCTGCAGATTTTCCAGTCGGGCCTGCAACATTGGGCGACCAAGCAGGAACATTTCAGAATCAGGCAGTTCATCGGCAGGGACGTCGGTTTCACTGCGGGAAATATTGCTCTTTTCCGCGACTTTTAACGCTTGCTCGATGGTGTGGATCCGACGGGTAAAGATTGATTTGGCCACCTCTTCCTGACGTTTCACC
>Ga0308165_1005920_pt1 | contig 11062 bp, 5 predicted proteins | sample PhyWR2_FD_201032 | JGI IMG/M metagenome (GOLD analysis project Ga0308165, IMG submission 201032) | Phyllosphere microbial communities from UC Gill Tract Community Farm, Albany, California, United States - DLSLW.R2 | ecosystem: Host-associated > Plants > Phyllosphere > Unclassified | place: USA... | reverse complement strand
CGGCGGTCAGGTTGCCCTGGGCCACCATTTCCTGCACCACGCTGTGGTCCTGGCTGAGCTGGGCCAGCTGGCCGTCGCGCCACAGGTAGGCGCGGCTGTCGCCGACCCAGGCCACTTCGTACCGGTTGCCCTGGACCCGCGCGGCCACCACGGTGGTGCCCATCGGCAGGCTGTCGTTGCGGCGGCGCGAGGTGCGGATGATCTCTTCATCGGCCACCCGGATGGCGTGCGCCAGCGTCGCGCCGTGGCGGATCTCGCGCACGATGGTCTCGCGCGCCAGCGCGCTGGCCACTTCGCCGCAGGCGTGCCCGCCCATGCCATCGGCCACCAGCCACAACGCCAGTTCGCCATCGCCGTAGTAGGTGTCCTCGTTGAGGTCACGGCGCAGGCCGGGGTGGGTGAGATGTCCGAATTCGATCATGGGTGGGCTGCAGCCAAAGGGACGTTGCGGGTGATAACGGCATGATCGCGGCCCGCCGGACATCCGGCAAGGCATCCATACAGAAGAAATTCACTTCGCCGGTGCGGAATGACTTGTCGTCAGCGCGTCCTGCCCGTATCATTCGCGTCCCGGTTCGCCGGGACCATCTGGAGAGGTGGCAGAGCGGTTGAATGTACCTGACTCGAAATCAGGCAGGCGTTTATAGCGCCTCGGGGGTTCGAATCCCCCCCTCTCCGCCAGATACTTGAACTAAGCCCTTGAATTTCAAGGGCTTTTTTCATTTGTGGCCTGGCTGGTATGCCATCTGGTATGCCATTGGGGGCTGGCTGCTGCTGGATCCATCTGGACGGGGGGCGCGTCTGCCTTGCTGGTCAGAGCGTTTGGATGCCATAGGAGCCAAGCGGGCAGGGCGCGGTCCCTCGAAGCACTTATATCGATGTGGCACACAGATGCGTTGGATCTGTGCTGCAAAGCGCGCTGTACGATCGCTTCAACTTTTTTACAAGCTCAAGACTCCCTGTTGCGATGAGGGCCATCGGCAGCAGCTGGTTATGGTGGTGATCTTGGTGCCGTAGCGTCCTGATGGCCGTTCTGCAGTGCTCTGCAGGTGGATGGGCTGCCTCGAACGAGGATGGTTATCAAAATGCAGCCCTTGTGTGATCATGATGGTAGTGTTTGGGTGGTTGCCGGTAGGCCGCAGGCTTTCCCCTAGAACTCGTACAAGGAATTACTGACCCGGATGAGTGATCTTCCCCGGTAACGCACGGATGACGAACGAGCAGCTTGCAGATCTAACCCAGCCACAGCGTGACCGACTCGCGTTCGTGGAGTTGCGGGTGCGCTTCATCGGGGAGATACGACGCCAGGACTTGGTCACGCGGTTTGGCATCCAGTCCGCCGCCGCATCCAGGGATCTGGCGCTGTACAAGGAGTTGGCCCCGGGCAACATCGATTACGACTCCAAGGGCAAGTCCTACATCCTGGGGCCGGATTTCCGGCCCGTATTCGACTTCCCCCCGGAGCGGGTGCTGTCGTGGCTGACCCAGGGCTTTGGTGACGGTGAGCCGATGCGGCTCAAGGCGTGGGTGGCCAGCGAGAGCCCGTCACGGCTCACGTATCCGGATCTGGATGTGCTGGCGAGCGTGACCCGTGCGATTCACCAGGAGTGTCCGCTCGGCATCGAGTACCACTCCATCACCAGTGGCCGCACTGAGCGGGAGATCGTCCCGTTCGCGCTGATCGACAACGGCATCCGCTGGCACGTCCGCGCCTTCGACCGGAAGTCCCAAGAGTTCCGGGATTTCGTCATCACCCGGATCAAGTTTCCGGTGGTGCTCAAGGGTCAGCCAGTGGCGCCCCACGAGATGAGCGATCAGGACATTCAGTGGACCCGAATCGTCGAACTGGAGCTGGTGCCACACCCAAGCCAGCCCCGGCCGGAGATCACCGAGATGGACTACAGCATGCAGGGTGGCGTGCTGCGGATGAAGCTGCGGGCAGCCACCGCCGGTTACATCCTGCGCCAATGGAGTGTGGACTGCACGCCCGACCACAGCTTGCGTGGGCATGAGTATCGCTTATGGCTGAAGGATTGCATGGTGCTGCACGGTGTCAAGAACGCTGTTTTGGCGCCAGGTTACGTAGTGCTTGGTCAGGAGTTGGATGGATGTCAGGATTGATTTCCGCATATCACTCGAAGTACTACGCCCATGAAATTACCCGCCGGCATGGTGCTGATGGAGTAGATCGTTTGTCGCGGTCGTTGTTCGATGCGAGCGTTGATCTAAATCCCCATCAGATCGAGGCGGCGCTGTTCGCCCTTCGGAACCCGTTGCAGGAAGGCGTGCTGCTGGCTGACGAGGTGGGTCTGGGCAAAACCATCGAAGCCGCGCTTGTGGTTTGCCAGTATTGGGCAGAGCGTCGCCGTCGGCTGCTGGTCATTTGTCCAGCCAGTCTGCGTAAGCAATGGGCGCAGGAGCTGCAAGACAAGTTTGCCGTGCCCACCACCGTGGTGGATGCCGTTTCTCTGCGTAAGCAGTCTGCTGGCGACATGCTCGCCACCCTGCAACGGCAGGTTGGCATGGCGGTCGTGATCATGTCTTACCAGTTTGCCGCCAAGCTGGAGGCCGAGCTGCGCGCCGTGCCTTGGGATGTGGTGGTCATCGACGAAGCGCACAAGCTGCGCAACGCACACCATGCCAGCAATCGAACCGGACAGGCGCTCAAGCGTGCGCTGCAAGGCCGCAAGAAGCTGCTGCTCACCGCAACGCCGCTGCAGAACTCGCTGATGGAGTTGTACGGCCTGTCCACGCTGATCGACGAGCACATGTTCGGTGACGAAACCGCCTTCCGCAAGCAGTTCATGAATAGTGGTGCGGGGTTGGAGGAACTGCGTGAGCGTCTAGCCGGTTTCACCAAACGCACGCTGCGCCGTGACGTGCTGGAGTACATCAAGTACACCGAGCGCAAGGCCCTCACCCAGCCGTTCAACCCCACTGACGACGAGCAGGCGCTGTACGAGCGCATTTCGGCCTTTCTGCAAAAGGAAGAGTCCTATGCCCTGCCCAAGCAGCAGCGCCACCTCACAGCACTGATCTTGCGCAAGCTGCTGGCCTCCTTGGTCACCATCCGTGAGCGCCTGCAAGGATTGCTCACGGCAGGGAAAACGGAAGACGACGGCAGCCAACTGGTCGAACAGCTCATTGCCGGGGACGATCTGGAGCAGGACTACCTGGAAGAGGAAGCCAGCGAGGCCGAAGAAGACGCCGAAGTCCCCACGCCTGCGGCAGCCGAAAACGGCAAACCGGGTGCTGCAAAAGATGCCCAGGCCGTCCGCGCCGCCATCACCGCCGAGATCGCGGAGCTGACTGCATTCGTCGATGCCGCCCAAGCCCTGAAAACTGACACCAAGGCACAGGCGCTACTCAAAGCGCTCAACTTAGGCTTTGGCAAGATGGCCGAGCTACGTGCGCCACGCAAGGCCATCATCTTCACAGAGTCCAAGCGCACGCAGGAGTACCTGCACCGCTTCCTCTCAGCCAATGGCCACGCGGGCAAGTTGGTGTTGTTTAACGGTACCAACAACCATGAAGACTCGACAGCCATCTACCAGCGCTGGCTGGAGGAGTACAAAGGTACGGATCGCGTTACTGGCTCGCCACAGGTAGATCGCCGCACCGCGCTTATCGACCACTTCCGCAAGGACGACGGCACCGGCGCGGAAATCATGATCGCCACCGAAGCGGCTGCCGAAGGCGTCAACCTGCAGTTCTGCGCGCTGATCATCAATTACGACCTGCCGTGGAACCCGCAGCGCGTCGAGCAACGCATTGGCCGCTGCCATCGCTACGGTCAGCGTTTCGATGTGGTGGTCATCAATTTCCTCAACACCCGCAACCAGGCTGATCAGCGCGTGCTGGAACTACTAACTGAGAAGTTCAACCTGTTCTCCGGCGTTTTCGGTGCGAGCGATGAAGTGCTGGGCCGTATTGAAGGCGGCCTCGACTTCGAGAAACGCATCCTCCAGATCTACGACACCTGTCGCCAGCCCGAGCAGATCGAAGCCGCCTTCAATGCCCTCCAAACGGAGCTGGAAGAGGTCATCGCCGACCGCATTAAAGACACCCAGTCCCAACTGCTGGAGAACTTCGATGAGGATGTTCACGACCGCCTCAAACTGCGTCTTCAAGACGCCGAAGCGCGGCTCGACAAGCTGGGGCGCTGGTTCTGGGGTGTCACCTGCTTTGCATTGGACGGCCGCGCGCGCTTCGACGAGCAGTCCTACGCGTTCTCCTTGAGCACGCCGCCAACTGGTATAGCCTCTGGCCGCTACCAGCTCATTCGTGGTGCGGCGCAGCCGGACATGCTGGCGCACGCCTACCGCCTCAGCCACCCGCTGGGGGAGTGGAGCATTGATACCAGCCTGAATGCGGCAACGCCAGTTGCCACCTTGAAGCTCGATTACAGCAAACACGGCGCACGGGTCTCCGTCATCGAGAGACTGCGCGGTATGTCCGGTTGGCTGACGCTGACCCGGCTGGAAGTCACCGCCTTCGAGACCACCGAGGCGCTGCTGTTTTCCGGTCTCACTGACGATGGACAGGTGTTGGATCAGGAAGCCTGCGAAAGGCTGATGGCCATTCCAGCAGCAGGCAAACCCACTCCTTTGAGCGCCACCGTGCCCGAGGCACTGCTGGCCAACTGCCAGCGCGCGGTCGCCGCCACCATTGCCCAGGTGCTGGAATCCAACCAGCGCCTCTTCAATGAAGAACGGGACAAGCTCGAGCGCTGGGCTGACGACAAGCTGCTGGCCGCAGAAGAGGCCCTGAAGAACACCAAAGCCCGCATCACTCAGCTGAAGCGCGATGCCCGCAAGGCCGCCACCTTGCAGGAACAAGACGGCGTTCAGCGCGAACTATCTGAGCTGGAGCGCAAGCAACGTCGTCTGCGGCAGGAAATTTTCGCCGTCGAGGACGAGATCATCGCCAAGCGAGACGAATTGATCGCCTCGCTCCAGCAGCGCCTGCAAGAAAAAACAAGCAACGAGAACCTGTTCAGCGTGCGCTGGCAGGTCATGTAACCGAAGAATCAGATATCCCGAGATCAGGGCAAACCATGAACAACAAACAGAATCCCAAGTTCCAGGAACTCCTCGCCAAGTTGCGCGAGATTTTCCAGATTGACCGCCCTGAGCTGGATTTCGGCATCTACCGCATCCTCAATGCTCGCGCGGGCGAGATCAACGACTACCTGCAGAACCGGTTGGCAGAGAAGGTTCAGGCCGCCCTCTCGGTAGGCAGCGCCGAAAGCGGCAAGCAACTGCAGGCCGAATTGCAGGAGGCCGAGAAGAACGCCCAAGCCTTGGGTGTCAGCCCCGACGCCGTACCCAAGGTGCAAGAGCTACGCGCCAAGCTGAAAGAGACAGCCGCAGGCAGCAGTGAGCACGAAAATTCCGTGTTCTCGCACTTGCTGGCCTTTTTCTCCCGCTATTACGAGCAAGGCGACTTCATCAGCCAGCGCCGCTACAAGGGTGAGACCTACGCCATCCCCTACGCTGGCGAAGAGGTGATGCTGCACTGGGCCAACAAGGATCAGTACTACACCAAGAGCGGGGAGAACTTCAGCAATTACAGCTTTAAGCTGGACGATGGCCGCACGGTGCATTTCCGTCTTCTGGCTGCCGATACCGCCAAAGATAACCGCAAGGACAACGACAAGGAACGCCGCTTTGCCCTGGTGGCGGCCAAGACCGTGACCCGTGTGGATGAAAACGGCGACGAGGTCGAAGAAGAACTGGTGCCCGTCAAGGAGGCGCAAACCGCTGATGGCAGCAAGGAACTGATCATCCGCTTCGAGTACGCCGCCCAGCCCAAAGGCACCAAGCAGGATGCGCTGGTGACCAAGGCCGTAGAGGCTGTGCTGGCGGATGCCGCCATCAAGGCCCGCTGGCTGGCCCTGGGCAGCCGCGCGCCCACCGAGAAGAAACCGCAGCGCACCCTGCTGGAAAAGCACCTGAGCGACTACACCACCAAGAACACGGCGGACTACTTCATCCACAAGGATCTGGGTGGATTCCTGCGGCGCGAGCTGGACTTCTACATCAAGAACGAAGTCATGCACTTGGACGATGTGCAGAACGCGGGCGCGTTTGCGGACATCGAGAAGAACCTGCGCATGATCCAGTGCCTGCGCAGCATCGCGCTGGAGCTGATCACTTTCTTGGCCCAGTTGGAGGATTTTCAGAAGAAGCTGTGGCAAAAAAAGAAATTCGTTGTTTCCAGCCACTACTGCATCACGTTGGATCGGGTGCCGGAAGCGCTGTGGCCGGAAGTGGTGGCCAACGCGCAGCAATGGGCGCAGTGGAAACAGCTGGGCATTTGGGATGGCGACGCGCCGGGGACGCTGGAGGATTTGAAGGCTGCGCTCTATCGGACGGTAGATACGAGCCTATTCAGCCATGACTTTGCTCGGCTGCTTCTAAGCACCATTGGGGATCTTGAATCAGCCGTTGATGGCCTATTAATTAACGGCGATAACTTTCAAGGACTGGGTCTGCTGCAGGGTAGATACATGCAGAAGATTGATTCCATTTATATCGATCCGCCTTACAACTCGGATGCAAGCGCCATCTTGTACAAGAATGGGTACAAGTCTTCTAGCTGGGTTTCCTTAATGCAGAGCCGCCTCCAGCGTAGTCGTCCGCTTATGAAGGAGGCTGGGGTGTTGGTCGCAGCAATTGACGATGCTCAACAAAGAGAGTTGAGCTTCCTTCTATCTGAAATCTTCGACAACCAAATGCTCGGAGTGATAGCAGTGCGCGCCAACCCGTCTGGTCGGCCGACGCAAAGCGGATATGCCGTATCGCACGAGTACCTTTTGTACGCTGGTAATTCAGAAGAATCCAAGATTCAGCGATTGCCGCCCACTCCGGCGCAGATGGCGCGCTTCAGGGAACGGGATGAGAAGGGAGTATTCGAATGGCGCAACCTCCGCCGTGAGGGCTCAGACTCTGACAGAAATGCGCGCCGTTCTATGTACTACCCGATCTACATATCCGGTGAATCTCTCAGGGTCCCACCGCTTGAGTGGAGGGAAGACACGGAAGAGTGGGTGGCACTTGAGCAGCCCCGAAGTGATGAGTCGGTCGTATTTCCAGACAACGAAGATGGCGTTCAAAAACGTTGGCGATGGGAATGGAAGACAGTTGAAGCAAAGAAGTCTGAACTAGCTGTACGAAATGATCGTTCGGGTGAGAGCTATGTTTACTGCAAAAGGCGGCCGAATGAAGATGGGGTGGTTTCCGTGTCTACATGGGCAGATGCCAAGCACTCAGCCACTGAGCATGGAACCGCGCTGCTGAAAGCTCTTTTTGGAGTTAACCCTTTCTCATATCCGAAATCGATTCACGCTGTTGTGGACGCCATTTATATCGCTGGCGCATCAAAAACGGATGCGCTGGTACTTGACTACTTTGGTGGATCCGGAACCACGGCACACGCCACCATTACTTTGAACCGTAGAGATGGGGGCAAGCGGCAGTACCTACTAGTTGAGCAAGGTGAATATTTCGATACCGTGCTCAAGCCACGTTTGCAGAAAGTCGTGTTTTCCGCAGAGTGGGCAAATGGAAAGCCAACTGCTCCTGGCACCGGTATCTCCCACTGCTTCAAAGTCCTCAAGCTTGAAAGCTACGAAGACACCCTGAACAACCTGCAATTGCGCCGCACATCCGCGCAGGGGGATCTGCTGAACACCCTGCCGCAGCAAGCCAAGGACGATTACCTGCTCAACTACCTGCTGGACGTGGAAAGCCGTGGCTCGTTGCTATCGGTGGAAGACTTCAAGAAGCCCTTCGACTATAGCCTCAACGTGGCCGTGGATTCTGCGGGCGCGTTCGAGCCGCGCAAGATCGATCTGGTCGAAACCTTCAATTACCTGATTGGCCTGCGTGTAAAGCACATCGACGCCCAGCCGCAGCGCGGCTTCGTCACCGTCACCGGCACCTTGCCCAGCGGCGAAAGCTGTCTCGTGCTCTGGCGTGACTGCGATTTGCTGGACTACGAAGGCGTCAGCAAGCTCTGCGACAAGCTGGCCATCAACCCGGCGGACAACGAGTTTGACGTGGTCTACATCAATGGCGATCACAACATTCCCACCGTGCTGACGCAGACGGCGGAGGATGGTGGTGCCACCCGTGTGCTCAAGCTGCGCCAGATCGAGCCGGAGTTTCTGGATCGCATGTTCAACGAGGAGGACGTCTGATGGCTACCCCGCAAAAATCACATCGTTTGCAGGGACGAATCACTGAAGTCTCCATCGATGGATTCCGTAGTCTAAAGCACATCGAGAGGCTGCAGCTTCCGCAATTGACGGTACTGATCGGCGCGAATGGCGTTGGCAAATCCAGCGTTATACGTTTCTTCGAGATGCTTGGCTGGATGCTGCGCTCCCGTAATCTGCAGGAGTTCGTCGTGCGTAAGGGCGGCGGCGACGATCAGTTTTACATGGGCTCGCGCACCACACCTAAGATCAAGGCTGAGTTGCGTATCGCCACCGATAAGGGATCCAACGACTACCAGTTCGAAATGGCGCACCTGTCGGCAGGCGACACGCTGATGCTGATGCACGAGGCGTATCGGTATTCCGACGCCAGCAGGCCCAGTCAGGCCAAATGGAGCAACCTGCCGGGAGTAGGCAAGGAGTCGGTTCTACCGGATCAGGACAACAAGACGGCCAAGACCATCTACACGCTGCTTCGGCAATGCTCCACCTATCAGTTCCACGATACGTCAGCCAATGCGTCTATCCACCAGCGTTGGGACGTTTCTGATTCGGTTCGCCTGCGCTCGGATGGCGGCAATCTTGCGGCCGTCTTGCTCGACCTGCGCGAGAACGACGTACCACGCTACCGGCAGTTGGTGCGCCAGATTCAGCGCGTTTTCCCGACGCTGGAGGATTTCGTTTTGGAACCGGTGGCGGGCAAGGTGCTGCTGCGCTGGAAGAGCAAATACAGCGACAAGGTGTTCGGCGCGCACTTGACCTCCGATGGCTCCCTGCGCCTGTTCTGTCTGCTGACGCTCCTCAGCCTGCCCGACGAACGTTTGCCGGACATGCTGTTCTTCGATGAGCCTGAACTGGGCTTGCATCCGCATGCGATCACGCTAGTTTCAGAGATGCTCAAGCGGGTTTCCAAGACGCGGCAAGTGTTCATCGCCACGCAATCACCCTACATGGTGGACTGCTTCGATCTAGAGAACATCATCGTCGCCGAGGCCAAGGATGGCGCGACCACATTGCGCAATCTTCCTAAGGAGCAATACCAGCAGTGGCTCGACGATGACTACCTGCTGTCGGACATTTGGCTGAAGACGCCGGTTGGGGTTTCTTCATGATCCGTGTCTGTATCGTTTGTGAGGGGGCAACCGAAGTCGAGTTCGTCAAGGCCTGTCTCACGCCGCATCTTTTGGGTCACGGCGTGAATGCCTATCCGTCCGTTCTGCAAGCACCTTCTGGTCGACATCGCGGCGGGCGCGTCACGGTAGAAAGGCTGGCTCGATTCATTTCGCATGAATACCACGCCGCGGATAGATTGACGACGTTAGTGGATTTCTACGGATTTCAGGACGCGGATGGCCGTACAAGGCAAGAGCTGGAGAAAGCTATCTTGGATGACGTTACGAAGTTCAACGCCGGGCTCGATCCGCGCTTCGTGTCCCCGTATGTGCAGATGCACGAATTCGAGGCACTGCTGTTCTCGGATGTTCAGCAGTTCCAGTACGTTCTGGATGGCTGGTCTGCGGATGTGCGACAGACGTTGATCGATATTCGGGCGCAGTTCTCATCGCCGGAGGACATCAACAATAGTCGTGAAACCGCGCCGTCCAAACGGATACTCAAGACCTTCCCAGACGGAACCTACAGCAAGACCGAACACGGTCCGGTGATCGCGGAAGCGATAGGTTTGGCGGTGATCCGCCGAGAGTGTGCGCAGTTCAACGACTGGATGAACCTGCTGGAAGCATGGGGGACAGCATAATGGCGCCGAAAGTTACCAATGCAGCCAAACGCAGCTTCCATCAAGAATTGGTGCTCAACCGCTGGGCGCTGGGGTTCTTTCAGGGCGGAACGCTGGCGGCACTCAAGATGCGCTTGGGCGATGACCGCTTCGAGGGGATCGACGAGGACGGCCAGACCAAGTTCTTCCACGAGCTGACGCGAGGGTTGTTCGATCCCAACAAGATGCCCGAAGCCGACCTGCGGCGCTACGACTTGAACGTCGTCGCCCACTGGCAGGCCATCACCGCCCAGCGCAACAAGCTGGAAGGCCACGAACTGCAGATGAAGTACTTCCAGTACCTCTCGCTACTGTTCACCGAGCTGTATCTGGACTGGTACTTCAACCACCGTCAGGACTTGCTCGATGGGCTGAATGAGGAAATGACGCGCTACCGCGCCGAGACGGGCGCGGAACCGTTCCGCGATTTCGAAGCGGACGACCTGAACAAGATCGCCTTCTGGAATGCCACCGGCAGCGGCAAGACCCTGCTGTTGCACGTCAACATCCGCCAGTACCTGTACTACTTCCAGGCGGGGCGCAGCGATCACTACCCGAGCAAGATCATCCTGCTCACGCCCAACGAAGGGTTGAGCCGCCAGCATCTGGAGGAGCTGTACCTGTCCGGCTACGGGTTCTCGCAGTTCTTCAACAAGGCCCAGTCACCCGCGCGCGGTACCATCGAAATCATCGACATCAACAAGCTGGGCGATGAGATGGGTGACAAGACCGTCGCCGTGGAAGCCTTCGAGGGCAACAACCTCGTGCTGGTGGACGAAGGCCACCGTGGTACGGGCACGGCGGCAGGCGCGTGGATGGCACGGCGCGATGCGCTGGTGCGCGGTGGTTTTGCCTTCGAGTACTCGGCCACCTTCGGGCAGGCGGTGGCCAAGGGCATGACCGTGGCGGCGGCGGAAGAAGACATCCAGAAGAAGCGCGCCAAGATGCTGTTCAACACCACCAGTCTGCGCAGTCTGGACGACGGGCAGAAGGCACAACTTGCGCTGACCGCCGAGGACAGGCGCCGCGCGCGCATCACCGCTACGCGCGAGATTTACGCCAAGTGC
>Ga0308165_1005919_pt1 | contig 11062 bp, 7 predicted proteins | sample PhyWR2_FD_201032 | JGI IMG/M metagenome (GOLD analysis project Ga0308165, IMG submission 201032) | Phyllosphere microbial communities from UC Gill Tract Community Farm, Albany, California, United States - DLSLW.R2 | ecosystem: Host-associated > Plants > Phyllosphere > Unclassified | place: USA... | reverse complement strand
ATTATACTGCAAATTACTCTTTGGCAAAGTTTGATGAGAGTTTAAACAGTAAAATGATTTTTTCGACACATAATTTAGTTTCAGACCATTCTTTTAATGAATTTCAGCTGATTTTATGTCGAAATGTATTAATTTACTTCGATAAAGAGTTGCAGCATAAAGTATTTAACCTGTTTGATGGAAGTATCGAGAAATTAGGATACCTTGCTTTGGGCAGTAAAGAAAGTTTAGAATTTTGGCCAAAATCAAAAGAATATAAAAGGGTAAAAATGGAGAAAATATGGCGCAAACTATAAATTCTGCCCGCTGTAATGCATTAATTATTGGCGGTTCGGCCGGCAGTTTGGATGTATTGCTGGAAATTTTTCCTGCTTTAAGGAATGATATGAGTTTTCCAATTGTTTTGGTGGTGCACCGTAAAGCCAGTAACGAATCGCTCTTAACCGATCTGTTGCGCAGCCGCACCAAACTGGAAGTAAACGAAGCTGAAGAAAAAGAATTTTTAACACCCGGTAAGGTATTTATTGCCCCGGCAGATTACCATATGTTGATAGAAGAGGATTTTAGCATTTCGTTAGATTACTCAGAAAAAGTAAATTACTCGCGGCCATCTATCGATGTAACCTTTCATTCTGCGGCTGAGGTGTTTAAAGAAACGTTAGTCTGCATTCTGCTATCAGGATCCAATGCAGATGGGGTAGAGGGTTTAAAAACGGTAAACAATTTGGGGGGCAGCGTGGTTATACAGAATCCAAATACGGCCATAATGCCATATATGCCCCAACAGGCTGTAATTAACGTTAAGCCACATGTGGTATTGGATGGCCATAATATGGCTGATTATATAAATAATTTAAATAATTAATTTGCTTTCGGAGGTTAGTATGACAGTTGCAAAAAAAGTATTCGTTTTTGATGATAATAGAGATATTCTTGATCTATGTACTTTTATTTTGGAAGATGCAGGGTATGAAATCAAAACATCTGAGAATGCCAATAATATAGAAGAACAGGTATCAGAATATATGCCTGATTTAATTTTTATGGATAACTGGCTGCCCGATTTAGGTGGTATACAAGCCACCAGAGCCTTAAAAAGCCACCCGGATTTAAAGCATATCCCCGTAATTTATTTTTCGGCAAATAACGATATTTCTTCGCTCGCTGATGAAGCAGGTGCCGATAGTTATTTATCAAAACCTTTTGATATTGCTGCGCTCGAAGAAATTGTAAAAAAACATTTGAGTTAGTTGCGCTTGCCTTACGAAGTTTCGATTGCCCATTCGCCGGAGAAACTTCCTAAGCCTAGTTCCGGCTCACGCTAAACTTCCGCATTTTTGCCTTCCGTTTTATCCAGGTTAAAACTTTGGGTTAATCCTTACCCCAAATCCTGGTATTCAGATCAAGTTCCTTAACAATATCATACATAAATTTTATGGTGGCAATATCATCATTTATCGTTTCGGGCTTTAATAAAGATTTAAATACAGGGGCCTCGAAATAATTTCTATTTAGAGGAAAGCCAATGTACATCCTTGATTCAATAAAAGATAGGCTAATGTTGTATTTGCTTTGCTGATTGAGCTTTAATATCCGTTCCATCATGGCAGGAGTAAGGATATACCTCGATTTTACCTGATCAGAACCATGCGTTACAAAAGTTTTTTCAAAATCTATGTTTTCCAGCTGGATAACATCATTGCTGCCGAAAGAAAAAAGGTTTTTTGAGAACCATGCTCCAAATGCAGCTCCAAAATCCTTGGGTTTAACAATCGTAACCCCATTAAATTTCTTGTTAAAATCAGCTGCGAAAATAATTCCTTTAAAAATGTCGTGCCATTCTGTTCTGGTTCCGTTTTTGGTTTGGGTAACTGTTTTATATTCGGCATGCACTTCTGCAAAATAAAATCTGGTTTTGCCAGCGCAACCTGTAACCAGATCTTCCGTTTTATAGCGATCTGGCTCAGTGTTAAAAAGCTGGGTATACATAAACTCCGAAGCTTCAATTCCCTGTTCGGGGTTTAGCGATAAACTCTCATCAAGAAATTTTAAGCCCGCACCAATTACATCCCTTTTATAGGCATTTTGGTAAGCCGCTAAAGCATCGCTGATTTTAAATAATAAAACACCGCCATAAATTATCGGTATTAAGCCAGCAATTACCGCAGGAATGGGAAAACCCAGATAAAAACCGAGAATTAGGAGTAAAATGCCTGCTGCAATAAAAATATAACCTTTGGTTTGCGTAGCTGCAATTCTTTTGCGCTCCACTTCCATTGTAGCCAAAACTTGCTGTAAGGCTACATTACTTTCAATATTGAATGCCATTAATTATTAAAAAGTTCTTTGGCACTGATGTTTTTGCGTTCTTCTGCTGCGGTTTCTAAAACAGCAATTGGCTGAAAGTTCAACATTCCGGCAAATAAACTTCCAGGAAACATCATAATGGAGTTGTTATAGTCGGTTACAGAAGCATTATAAGTTCTTCTTGCTGCAGCAATCTGCTCTTCACTTTCTGTCCAGGTGGTTTGCAGGTTAATAAAATTGGTATTGGCCTTTAAATCAGGATAATTTTCAATATTTACCATTAAACCTTTAACACTGCTGCTTAATTGTGCATCTAAATCAGCCTTTTCTGCATTACTGAGGTTGCCTGAGGTTGCTTTTGATCTAAGTTCGACAATTTTAGTTAGGGTTCCCTGCTCATAGTTGGTGTATTGTTTTACCACTTCAACGAGGTTAGGAATGAGGTCGAACCGTTTTTTAAGCATCACATCAATGGCAGAGAAAGCATTGGTTACCTGGTTTTTTTTACCGATAAGTGAATTGTAGAAGAAAATTCCAATCAGGAATATAAATCCGATAATGATGAGGGCAATAATCATAATTTTGGTTTAAGTTTAGATAATAAAGATAAGAAAAGCTTACAAAATGTTACCGCTTTTCATTTTGTTCGCGCTCCCGCTTCATCCGGCGCATTAATCTTTTATGTTTCCTTAAATTATGGCTCGCCCTCATGGCTTTAAATTTGGCAATATGCTGGCGCACCTCATTCTGTTTCTCTTCTGTAATGCCAATACTGTATTTTATGCCTGTAAAAAGGCTCTTCCAGATCATGTTGAAAAAAGAAGTGTTTGCAGGCCTGCTATAACTTACTTTTTCTGGAATGAGTTTACCACCCAGTCCGGGGTTTTCGGATTTTATGATTAAAGCATTCGCTAAAAAAGAAAGGAAGCCACGGGTTACCAAATGATCTTTTTCAGGGTCATTTTTCATCAGGGCTACAGATAGATCGTAATAAGAAAAAGCCACAGTTCCTATTGCCCCTAAATCATTTGCTTCAAAATCAAACTTTAATTTATCAATGTTGCCACGGTTAATGCGTACCAAACCAAGGGGTTTGGTAATCTGATTGAGCACCCTTGCATTAAAATTGTGCAAAACGCCATTATAAGAAAAAGCCCCGTCTTTCGCGGTTAAGTTAAATTTAAAGTTCACATCAAGCTTTCCCTGTCCAAAAAGATAAGTATTAAGATTTACCTCCATTGTTGGGTTTATGGCTTTAATTTTATCGAGGTTGGTGGCATTTTTTATAATTCCCGAGGTATGCTCAAAACTGATCTGTCCTTTCTGGTTACTTTCGCTATTGTACACTGCGTAATTAACATTAACATCTTTCAGCTGAATTTTTTGTACAAGGATAGGGGCATCAACCAGTTGCAGAAGTTGATGAGGAAATTTACCTATTTTATTTTCCTGGGGTTTCCCCGGAAGTCCATTTTGATTAAAAACGGAAATAAAACCATTCGAAATGGCCATTTCTTTTGCCCAAAGTTCTTGCTTGCTAATGTAAAGCGGCAAATCTATGTCGTTGAGCATAATATCGCTCATGCTGATGTTAAACCGTTCACGGGCATAACCCGCTACTTTTCCAAAAGTCATTTCATTATACAGCGGAACCATTGCAAAGCTGTTTATCCTCAATTTACCCGTAGTTGCCCTAAAATCAAGTTTATCAAGCTTAATGTCGTACATCTTATCCGGGGTGCGGTAAACATAGTTATTCAGGTTAATTACAATATCTTTAAGGAGGTAAAAGCGGGATGGATCTTCTGCGGAGGTCGAATCAACCAATAAATCGGTTAAGGTGATGTTGAGATCATCAATTGAAAAAGGAGTGGAATTGGTTATATTTTTATTAATGTATTTAAAACTCACATCCTTAAACCTGATGGATTTAATGCTAAACTCCTTAAGGTTTTTGGAAATGATATCATAAGGAGATTTAATTGGCCTTGGCGCGCGGCCTTCGTTAAACGCAAACTGTTGATTAACCATTGTAACCTCGGGTTTATCAAAAATGATTTCTTCCAGTTGAAGCTTTTGCTCCCTATATAGCGTAAGCGGATGGAAGCGCTTTACAACCAGTTTTTTTAATGAAACCGTGTAAAGGTTGTTTGGTGCCCTTTTTAAAGCAATAAGGCGTTTAAATCGATTGGTATCGGGGGTAATTTTAACGTTTTGCAAGGTAGCGTTGCCCGTAATAATATTGGTAGAAACCTTTGTAAAGCTAATGGTATATAAACTATCTGTCGATTTATAAAGCAGCGTTTTTATCCTGTCGGTTAACATCGGCCGCGATTTTACATTTAAAAACCAGGCAATACCTGCAAGTACGATAAAAATGCCAAGCAGCACGCCGGCAGTCCATTTCAAAACTTTATAACGGTATCTTTTTGTATCAGGCATTAAAAAAGGAAGGATCTTGTTTTTACTAGCAATATACGGTTATAAACATATATTTTAGAAATGTAAGATCAGTTTTTTTCTCTCCTTGCCTTTCGCGCTGCTTTTCTATCTGCCCGCTTTTGTGCTCTAATTTTTTTTGCAATTACTTTTTGCTGTTTTACAGGATTTTTTTCGGGTACTATTCCCACACCTACAATATCTTTAATGCCTACAAAAACTGTTTTCCACATCAGGTTAAAAAAAGATGCCGAATTGATCCTGCTATTCGTCATTTTCGCTGTTCTAGGGGCTTCGCCTTTTTGTGGGTTTTCATTTTTTACCAGGATGGCATTGGCCAGAAATGATAAAAATCCCTTTTCTTTGGTGCCTTCGCCATCAATATTATCCGATAATAATTTAACCTTTAAATCGGTGTAAAGCATATTCATAGTGCCTGCTGCCGACCTTAAGTTTCCATTAGCTTTAAAATCAAGCTGTTGTATATTGCCGCTTTCTATTTCAACCAGGCCCAATGACTTTGATAACGGATTTAGGTTTTTCATATCAAATCTGCCTAAATTACCACTGTATGTAAAAGCACCATTTTTATCGGTAAGATTAAAATCAATTTTTACGTTCATCTTTCCTGTGCCCATTAAAAGTGTATTTAAATTGGCAACGGCATGGTTATTTTTACTCAGTTGTAAACTATCGTTGGTTACATTTAAAATATTGCCTGTTAATGCCTTAAAGTTTACCGAACCGGTTTTTTTACTGGCAGGATTAAATTCCGAATACTTAAGGTTAATATTTCTTAATTTTACGGTATCAATCAGCGTAGGCATGTTCAGTCGCTTTAAAGCGATATGCGGATAATTTTTCCCCTTATCCAGGCCAGGAGGTGGTGGCGATTCGCGGCTCATAAAAACTTCAACATTTGCCGGACCAATTTTCAAAGATTTTGCGTGCAATTTCTGGTCGGTATTTAAACCAATAAAATCGACACCATTAAATTCTATTTTTTCGAAGGCCAAATTGTAGCGGTCTTTCTGAACTTTATATTTTCTGGCAAAAGTGAGTTCATCATATAAAGGAATAAGTTTTAAACCTTTTACTGTGATTTTTTTCGATGCAGTAGACCCCGTGATTGTATCAACTTTCATGGAATACATTTTATCTTTCGTTACAGATTTATAGCCGGCAATTTGAAAGGAAGCATCCTTTGTATAATAAAATCTTGTGGTGTCACTTCCAGAAAGAGAATCCAGTAGAAAATCTTTAATGTTTATATCAAGGTGTTTAATAGCATTTTTAGTCTTTTTAGCACCGGTTTTGTTAATGTAATCAAAATCAGCATCTAAAATTTTTATGCTTTTAACGTGTACCGATTTAAAGGATTTTGAAATCTGCTCATAAAGGGATTTCTCATCTTTAGCCGAATCTGGCTTTTTACTCACTTTGTTAAAAACCATATTGATAGAGGGTTTTTGCAAAATGATTTCGTTTACATCTATCCGTTTCTTAAAATAAGCGGTTAATATTCCTACACGGGTAATTTGCAGTTTCTTCAGCTTAAGTTCGAAAGTATGGGCAGGTGCAAGTTGCATTTTCTTTAGGCTGTCAAAAACAGCGGTATCGGGCGTTAGGGTAACATCACGCAGGGCCAGGCTCCCTGTAATTACATTTAAGTTTATACTTTTAAAATCTATTTTGTAAAGGTGATGGGAACCGTTATACACTCCATCTTTAATTTTTTCGGTAAGTATAGGCTTCCATCGTGCACTTAAAAACATGGCACCAAAGGCTATAATTAATATGAGGATACCAAATATACTTCCTATCCAGGTCCAGATTTTATTTTTACGCTGCGCTGTCATCATTATGGCTTATCGATAGGTAACAGATTGGAAGACTAAAGGTTTTTTAACAGCAAGCGAAAAAACTAAGCCTATATTTAAAATTCATTTTTAATTGCAAGAAACCATAGTGCATATCTGTCTTATTGAGTTAACATATTAACCACAGATGTACACATATAAACACGGATTATTCATCTGTGTGCATCCCTTTTATCTGTGGTTAACTGAGTATTATTTTGTTAATTTTTTTCTGCAGCGCAAGGGCAGTACAAGAAACATCGTTTGTTCCTTTGCTACGCTTGTACGCTTCGGCCGTCGTACCTTCGGGCCTGCAGGGTACCGCTTCGCCAAGGGCTATTCGGTTAGGCCTGTGGTATGGAAACCCCTCATAGCAGCACAAACAGCTGTAAGCTAAACCCGACCATAGTGAGATGCCGATTTTTTCAATCGGCAGAAACGGGGGCGGGGCTGCAATCCTCCACATGTTCAGAACCTTACATTTCCAAAAAAGAATAAACCAACTTTAAACACTAGAATTACATTGATAAATACTTTTTGCAGCGCAAGGGAATCATTTATTCCTATATAATTTCACTTAGTTAGCATATTAACCACAGATGTACACAGATAAACACGGATTATTCATCTGTGTGCATCCCTTTTATCTGTGGTTAACTGAGTATTATATTGTTAATTTTTTTTGCAGCGCAAGGGCAGTATAAGAAACATCGTTTGTTCCTTTGCTACGCTTGTACGCTTCGGCCGTCGTACCTTTGGGCCTGCAGGGTACCGCGTCGCCAAGGGCTATTCGGTTAGGCCTGTGGTATGGAAACCCCTCATAGCAACACAAACAGCTGTAAGCTAAACCCGACCCTAGTGAGATGCCGATTCTTTCAATCGGCAGAAACGGGGGCGGGGCTGCAATCCTCCACATGTTCAGGACCGTACATTTCCAAAAAAGAATAAACGAACTTTAAAACAAGTGAATTACATTGATAAATACTTTTTACGTCACAAGTGAATCATTTATTCTTATATAATTTCACTTAGTTAGCATATTAACCACAGATGCACAGATAAACACGGATAATTCATCTGTGTGCATCCCTTTTATCTGTGGTTACTGAGTATTATATTGTTAAATTATTTTTTGCAGCGCAGGCGCAGTAAAAGAAACATCGTTTGTTCCTTTGCTACGCTTGTACGCTTCGGCCGTCGTACCTTTGGGCCTGCAGGGTACCGCTTCGCCAAGGGCTATTCGGTTAGGCCTGTGGTATGGAAACCCCGCATAGCAGTACAAACAGCTTTAAGCTAAACCCGACCCTAGTGAGATGGTGATTTTTCAATCGGCAGAAACGGAATCATCTGTGTGCATCCCTTTTATCTGTGGTTAACTGAGTATTATATTGGTAATTTTTTTGCAGCGCAAGGGCAGTACAAGAAACATCGTTTGTTCTTTTGCTACGCTTGTACGCTTCGGCCATCGTACCTCAGGGGACTGCAGGGTACCGCTTCGCTAAGGGCTATTCGGTTAGGCCTGTGGTATGGAAACCCCTCATAGCAGCACAAACAGCTGTAAGCTAAACCCGACCATAGTGAGATGCCGATTTTTTCAATCGGCAGAAACGGGGGCGGGGCTGCAATCCTCCACATGTTCAGAACCGTACATTTCCAAAAAAGAATAAACCAACTTTAAACGCTAGTATCATTGATAAATAGTTTTTGCAGCGTAGGGAACATATTAAACACAAATAAACACGGATTAAATCCGACGGGCATATTTTCCATTAAAAAATAATAAAATCGATTCCGTATTCCTTTTCGCAACTGCGTGGTGATCATAATCCCACTGTAAACATTTAAACTAAATATGTCAATTTGTCACTTTTAATTTTATTTATGTATTTTTGCAATCCCCAAATTGTTTTTAAATAATGATTGATTTACAAGTAACAGATAAGACGCACGATGAGGCCAGGCAAGGTGAAGCTTTAATTTTAGATGCTCCAGTAAAAGCCGATGCCCGTAAATTATATATCGAAAGTTATGGTTGTGCAATGAATTTTGCGGATAGCGAAATTGTTGCCTCAATTTTATCCGAAACTGGTTTTGAAACTACAGGGGATTACCATCAGGCAGATGTGATTTTTATTAATACCTGTTCTATCCGCGAAAATGCAGAAACCAGGGTGAGAAACCGCCTTTCGCAGTTTGGTGTAGAAAAACGCCGTAACCCTAAATTAATTGTTGGCGTTTTGGGCTGCATGGCAGAACGTTTAAAATCTAAATTTTTAGAAGAAGAACGTTTGGTTGATGTAGTTGTAGGACCAGATGCTTACCGAGATTTGCCTAACTTGATCGAACAGGTTGAAAGTGGGCATAAAGCGGTAAACGTTTTACTATCCCGCGAAGAAACTTACGCCGATATCAGTCCGGTTCGTTTAAACAGCAATGGAATTACCGCATTTATTTCCATTACCCGAGGTTGTAATAACATGTGTTCTTTTTGCGTTGTTCCTTTTACACGTGGCCGCGAACGTAGCCGCGATGCGCATTCAATTATAGAAGAAGCAAAAGGTTTGTTTGAAGCAGGTTACCGTGAAGTTACCCTTTTGGGCCAAAATGTAGATTCGTACACTTGGACATCAGAGGATGGAACCGAAACTGTAAATTTTGCACAGCTTTTGGAGCAAACAGCCTTGGTTAGCCCTGAGCTTAGGGTCCGTTTTTCTACGTCACACCCAAAAGATATTACCGATGAGGTTTTACATACCATCGCTAAATATGATAACATCTGTAATTATATCCACTTACCTGTTCAATCGGGAAATACCCGTATACTGGAACTGATGAACAGAACTTATACCCGTGAATGGTATATTAACCGTATAGATGCCATCCGTAACATTATTCCGGGTTGTGCAATTTCTACCGATATCATTGCAGGTTTTTGTACAGAAACAGAAGACGAACACCAGGAAACTTTGAGCATAATGGATTATGTGCAATATGATTTTGCTTATAATTTTACTTACTCTGAAAGACCAGGGACTTTAGCTGCACGTAAATTAGCGGATGATATACCCGAGGATGTAAAAAAACGCCGTTTAGCCGAAATTTTGGCAAAGCAACAAGCACATTCTTTAATGCGTTTACAAGAATGGGTGGGTAAAACTGTCCGCGTTTTAATCGAAGGAACTTCTAAAAAATCAGATCTTGATTATTGTGGAAGAGGAGATAGCGGCGCAATGGCCATTTTTCCGGCAATTGAAGGCGTTAAACCCGGTGAATATGCAAATGTTTATATCGAAAGATGTACATCTGCTACCTTAATTGGAAAAATAGTATCATAGCATGCGTCATGCTGAACTTGTTTCAGCATCTTAATTTAAAAGACCTTAAACAAGTTCAGGGTGACGAAACTTTATAAAGAATAAATGGATACACAAAATATTAAACAACGGTTCGGTATTATTGGAAACTCTCCATTACTTAACCGTGCGATAGATATTGCCAGCCAGGTGGCACCAACCGATATGTCTGTACTGATTACAGGCGAAAGTGGTAGTGGTAAAGAAGTTTTCTCGCAGATTATCCATCAAATGAGTGCCCGTAAACATGGGGCTTTTATTGCCGTAAACTGTGGTGCTATTCCAGAAGGAACAATAGATTCGGAGCTTTTTGGTCACGAAAAGGGATCTTTTACAGGTGCACACGAAGCCCGCAAGGGTTATTTTGAAGTTGCAAACGGCGGAACAATTTTTTTGGATGAAGTAGCAGAACTACCTTTAGGTACACAGGCCCGTTTATTAAGGATTTTAGAGAGCGGAGAATATTTACGTGTAGGTTCATCTAAAGTTCAAAAAACGGATGTCCGCATTATTGCGGCAACCAATGTTGATGTATATAACCGTGTTAAAAACGGAAAATTCCGCGAAGATTTATATTACAGGTTAAACACTGTTCCGCTGCGTATCCCTGCATTACACGAACGTAAGGAGGACATTTACCTCTTGTTCAGAAAATTCTCTGCAGATTTTAGTGATAAATACCGTAGTCCGGCCTTACACCTTGAGCCAGATGCGATTCAGATTTTAACAAACTACAGCTGGCCAGGTAATGTTCGCCAGTTAAAAAATATTGCCGAACAGATTTGTGTACTGGAGAAAGACCGAAATGTTACCGGCCAAGCAATTTTAACCTATATCCCTAATGAGGCGGGTAGTAACCTGCCCATGGCCATTAACGCCCAATCAAAAGAAGATTTTACTGAACGTGATATTTTGTACAAAGTTCTTTTTGATATGAAAAAGGATATGGTTGAACTTAAAAAACTGGTTGCAGAAATTATACAGCACGGTGGCAATACTGCTACAGTTTTGGCGGATAATCCTCAGTATATCAACCAATTGTATCGTGATGTAGAGTTACCTGCGGGCCAGGAGCATGCTTTTACCATTCAACAACCATCGCAG
>Ga0308165_1005918_pt1 | contig 11063 bp, 8 predicted proteins | sample PhyWR2_FD_201032 | JGI IMG/M metagenome (GOLD analysis project Ga0308165, IMG submission 201032) | Phyllosphere microbial communities from UC Gill Tract Community Farm, Albany, California, United States - DLSLW.R2 | ecosystem: Host-associated > Plants > Phyllosphere > Unclassified | place: USA... | reverse complement strand
TCCTGCGCCGACGCAGCCTGGGCGAAAGCCAGACCGCCCAGCAGCGCGGCAGTAAGGATCTTCTTGTTCATTGAGTACAGCTCCTATTTCGGGGGTATGAAACCGGTAGAGGCATGGGCCAGCACTACTGCGTCGATGTTCAGACAGCCGATTCAGCACGCCACCGCCGCGAACATTATGCTCAGGCGGGTGAAGGTCATGTTAACAGTCCCGTAACATGTGAAGTGCCGCGCACGACCGGCCACCGGTCCGACGTTGAAACCCTATACAGGATGATGAAAATCCGCAAGACCCGCGCACCACAAGGGTTTGGCGGAGTTTAAGGGCCAGATGCGTCATATCTGGCGCGGGTTATGCCAAGGCGGTTCAGCGCGCGCCCATCGAGGTGAGGAACCTTATGATGCAGACAGGAACCGAGCTGGAGCTGCAATGAAAGCCGTCGCCCTGTGCCGTGACTCCGCCCCTGCCCTGCGCGATCTGGTGTTGCCACCGCCGCAGCCGCCGCGTGGCCGTGACCTGCTGGTCCGGGTCGAAGCACTTTCCGTCAATCCCGTCGATGGAAAGCTGCGTGCAGCCACGCCGGCCGCGTCGCTGGATGCCCCGCGCATTCTCGGCTGGGATGCGGCAGGGGTGGTCGAAGCGATGGGCGAGGAGGCCAGCCTGTTCGCCTCCGGTGACGAGGTCTACTACGCAGGAGATGTCACCCGCCCTGGCTGCAATGCGCAGTATCAGCTGGTGGATGAGCGGCTGGTGGCACGAAAACCGACCACCCTCGATTTCGCCGAAGCGGCCGCGCTGCCGCTGACCACCCTCACCGCCTGGGAACTGCTGTTCCAGCGCATGCCCCTGCAGCTTGATGATCGCCGCCACGGCGGCCAGCGCCTGCTGGTGATCGGTGGTGCCGGCGGTGTCGGCTCGATGGCGATCCAGCTGGCCCACCACGCGGGGTTTGAGGTCATTGCCACCGCCTCGCGTGAAGCCTCGATCGATTGGTGCCGGCGGATGGGCGCCCAGCATGTCATCGACCATCGCCAGCCCCTGTTGCCGCAGCTGCAGGCGCTCGGCGTCGACCAGGTGCAGGTGGCACTCAACCTGGCCGACACCGATCATTACTGGGACGAACTGGGTCAGCTGCTGGCACCACAGGGGCATGTGGGCCTGATCGTCGAACCCCGCGGCCCGCTGCGCATCGGCGATCCCTACAAGGCCAAGTGCATCGGCATCCATTGGGAATTCATGTTCGCCCGCGCGCGCTTTGCCACCGCCGACCGCATCGAACAGCACCGCATTCTCAGCCGCGCCGCCAGCATGATCGACGCGGGCCAGTTGCGCGGCACGCTGAGCGAAGTGCTGGGCCCGATCAATGCGGCCAACCTGGACGCCGCTCATCAACGTCTGGCCGGCGGACGCACCGTCGGCAAGCTGGCGCTGGCCGGCTGGGACGACTGATTCACTAGCCACAGCCTGTCGCAGTGGATTGGCCGGCATCTGTATCTATTGAACGGCCTGTTTCGGAGATAGGGTGGAAACAGATCTCCTCCCCCGAGCCTGTCATGCCCACCGCCCTGCCCCTGCGCCTGCTGCAACTGATCATCGGCCTGTTCCTCTACGGCTTCGGCGCCTCGCTGATGATCCGCGCCGCGATCGGTGTCGCGCCGTGGGACGTGCTGTCGCAGGGCATCGCTGCACAGACGCCGTTGTCGTTCGGCCTGGCCACCAACGTGATCGGCGCACTGGTGCTGCTGCTGTGGTGGCCGCTACGTCAGAAGCCCGGCGTCGGCACTGTGCTCAATGTGATGCTGATCGGCCCCTCGGCCCAGTTCGGACTGTGGCTGCTGCCGCCGGCGGTCGGCCTGGGCTGGCAGGTGGCGATGTTCTGCGCCGGCATGCTGCTGGTGGCGCTGGCCACCGGCCTGTACATCGGCGCCAGGCTGGGCCCTGGCCCGCGCGATGGCCTGATGACCGGACTGCACGCGCGCACCGGCTGGCCGATCTGGAAGGTGCGCAGCCTGATCGAAGGCAGCGTGCTGCTGCTGGGTTGGTGGCTGGGCGGCAACGTCGGCGTCGGCACGCTGGCCTTCGCGTTGCTGATCGGACCGTTGTGCGGAGTCACGCTTGGCTGGTTCGGGATCGGCCGAAGCCCGGCGGGTAGCGCCGGGCCACGCCCGGCGAGCGCGCAGCGCGGCCAGCGGTGATCGCGTCGCCGGGCATGGCCCGGCGCTACCGAGCGAGGCAGCCCTTGCCCCGAGCGCCGTTTCGCGGCACCCTTCGCGCTTCCGTACGCAAGCGTATCGACATGTCGCCAGCCAACGAAAGCGCCTACCCCCACCTGTTCGCCCCGCTGGACCTGGGCTTCACCCAGCTGCGCAACCGGGTGCTGATGGGCTCGATGCACACCGGCCTGGAAGATCGCGCCCGCGACTTCCCGCGCCTGGCTGCCTACTTTGCAGAGCGCGCCGAAGGCGGCGTCGGCCTGATCGTCACCGGCGGCTTCGCGCCCAACGTGGTCGGCTGGCTCAAGCCGTTCGGTGGCAAGCTGTCCTGGCCATGGGAAGTGCGCCCGCACCGGCAGCTGACCGCCGCCGCGCACCAGCACGGCGCGAAGATCTGCCTGCAGCTGCTGCACGCCGGGCGCTATGCCTATCACCCGCTGTCGGTGGCGCCGTCGAAGCTGAAGGCACCGATCAATCCGTTCACCCCGCGCGCCTTGTCGGCCAGCGGTGTCGAGCGGCACATCACCGACTATGCACGCAGCGCGAAACTGGCCCGCGAAGCCGGCTACGACGGCGTGGAAGTGATGGGCTCGGAGGGGTACCTCATCAACGAGTTCATCGCCCCGCGCACCAACAAGCGCAACGATCGCTGGGGCGGTGATGCCGCACAACGCATGCGCTTCGCGGTTGAGATCGTGCGCCGCATCCGTGAAGCCTGCGGCCCGGATTTCATCATCATCTACCGCCTGTCGCTGGTCGATCTGGTCGAAGACGGCAGCAACTGGGAAGAGATCGTGCAGCAGGCCCAGGCCATCGAGGCCGCCGGTGCGACGATCCTCAATTCCGGCATCGGCTGGCATGAAGCGCGCATTCCGACTATTGCCACCTCGGTACCGCGTGGAGCATTCGCCGCGGTCACCGCCAAGCTGAAGCCGCACGTTTCGTTGCCGCTGGTGGCGACCAACCGCATCAACATGCCCGAGGTCGCCGAACGCATCCTCGCCGATGGCGGTGCCGACATGGTGTCGCTGGCACGCCCGCTGCTGGCCGACCCGCAGTGGCCGAACAAGGCTCGCGCCGGCCGCGCCGAAGCCATCAATACCTGCATCGCGTGCAACCAGGCCTGCCTGGACCACGTGTTCGAGAACAAGCTGGCCAGTTGCCTGGTCAACCCGCGTGCCGCCCACGAGACCGAGCTGATCTATACCCCGACCCCCGCACCGAAGCGGGTGGCCGTGGTCGGTGCAGGCCCGGCCGGGTTGGCCTGCGCCACGGTTGCTGCCGAACGCGGCCACCAGGTCACCCTGTTCGACGCCAGCGAGGAGATCGGTGGCCAGTTCAACGTGGCCAAGCGCATTCCCGGCAAGGAAGAGTTCCACGAGACGCTGCGCTACTTCCGGCACAAGCTGGGCGAGACCGGCGTGCAGCTGCGCCTGGGTACCCGTGCCGACGCGGCCAGCCTGGCCGGTTTCGATGAAGTGGTGCTGGCCACCGGCATCGTGCCGCGCAAGGTCGACTTCCCCGGTTCCGACCACGCCAAGGTGGTGAACTACCTGGATGTACTGCTGGGCCGGGTCGAGGTGGGTGGCAGTGCGGCCATCATCGGTGCCGGCGGCATCGGCTTCGATGTCGGCGAGTTCCTTGCCCATGACGGCCCCTCTCCGTCGCTGGACCCACAGCGCTGGATGGCCGAATGGGGCGTGGATGCCACCTTCGAGGCTCGCGGCGCGCTGTCCCGGCCTGCGGTGGAGGCGTCGCCGCGCAGGTTGTGGCTGCTGCAGCGCAGTGCCGGCAAGCCCGGGGCACGCCTGGGCAAGACCACCGGCTGGATCCACCGCGCCACGCTGAAGGCCAAGGGCGTGCGCATGCTCGGCGGTGTCGAGTACCTGGGCGTGGACGATGCGGGCCTGCGCATCCGCGTGGACGGCAGCGAACAACTGCTGCCGGTCGACCACGTGGTGATCTGTGCCGGGCAGGAACCGCAGCGTGCGCTGCAGGCCGACCTGCAGGCGGCGGGCATCACCGCACACTTGATTGGTGGTGCGGACGTTGCCGCCGAACTCGATGCAAAACGTGCCATCGATCAGGGCAGCCGGCTCGCCGCCGCGCTCTGATGAACACCTGAATGGGGGCCGGAATGTGATTTCCGTCACCGGCCCCAAGCTGAATGTCAAGCCGGACGATTCAGGATGCGTTCGGCAATGCCCCCCTACCTTGCGCCGACTTTCTGCTCACCAGCCAGTTTCCGGTGAGCCGGTGCGGACCCCGCCGATCGATCCACGATCGTGTTCTTGGGGCCGCCCACGGGGCAGCCCCGATGGCCGCCTCCCCATGACGCCAAGTCGTACCCCGCCTCCAGCAGCCTGCGCTGCCGGAACCGCCAGGTGCGTCCCACACGGAGCAAGGAGTTATATGAAACTGGCCTGGATTCTCTGGCTGTCGCAGTTGCTGCCGCAGCCGGCCGCTGATTCACTGTGTTTGAGCACCACCGTTTACCTGGAAGCCCGCGACCAGACCCTGCGTGGCCAGCAGGCGGTGGCCGAGGTCGCCCTGCGTCGCCTCGACAGTGGCCTGTGGGGCGACTCGATGTGCCAGGTGGTGACCGCGCGGAAGCAGTTCGCCCCCACCATCGTCTCCCCCGGTACCCAGCTGGGCAACGATGCGGCGTGGAGTGAAGCGATGGACGTGGCCTTCGACGCCGAGCGCAACTGGGCGCTGCCGGCCGGCGAGCGCCGCGAGATCGTGCCTGGCGCCAGCCACTTCGCTGCGCTGGCCATTGCCAGCCCGAACTGGCGCAACGCCTACCAGGTGGCCACCATCGGCGATCACACCTTCTACAAAGTGCAGAACCTCAAGCCCCGGCAGTCGTAACGATCCGTTGCCGGTGGCAGCGTTGCCGCGTGCCGCTGGGCTCTGGGATAGTGGTGGTTTCCCGCCACACCCCGCCTGGAGTTCCCATGAAGCTGTACAGCAAGCCCGGTGCCTGTTCCACTGCCGACCACATCGCCCTGCAGTGGACCGGCCAGCCGTTCGAGGTCGAACTGCTGAACAAGGACACCCTGAAGGGTCCGGAATTCCTCAAGATCAATCCGGCCGGCGCGGTACCGGCGATCGTCGATGGCGACTTCGTGCTGCTGCAGAACGCGGCGATCATGGGCTACATCGCCGACAGCTACCCGCAGGCCGGTCTCGGTGGCGATGGCAGCCCGCGCCAGCGCGCTGAAGCCACCCGTTGGCTGGCTTTCGTCAACTCCGACGTGCACCCGGCGTTCTCGCCGCTGTTCGCGCCGGGCAAGTTCATCGCTGATGAGAGCCAGTACGAGGCGATCCGCGCCGCCGCGCACAAGCGCCTGCGCGGCCTGTTCGAGACCGCCGACAGGCAGCTGGCCGACAAGCCGTGGCTGGCCGGCTTCCGCAGCTTCGCCGATCCCTACTTCTACATCACCCTGCGCTGGGCAGCCGGCACCAAGGTCGACCTGTCGGGCCTGGACAACCTGGCCGCCTACAAGGCGCGCATGGACGCCGATCCGGGCGTGCAGGCGGTGCTGAAGGCCGAAGGCCTTGCCTGATGGAACCGGGGTCGGAACCCGTTCGCATTGCGAACGGCTCCGGCCCCAACGGTCCGGGAGGCGGGGTCGGACACGTCTGCGCAGCAGGCGGCTCCGACCCCATCAGTGCCATCGGCGTGGTCAGCCGATTTCGCGGATCACTTCGCCCTTCGCATCGCGCAGGAACGTCGGCACCACTTCAACCTGCAACGTACTCGACACCGGATAGGTACCACGTTGCGGCCGCACGTCATGCCAGGCCTGCAACGCCGCCTCATCCAGTATCCAGCGCACGTTGTCGTCCTCGACCGCGACCGTGCCCTCGGTGGCCGGCATGAACTCCCATTGCCGTTCGCGGCTGAGCAGCGTCAGTGCCTTGCCGTGGCGCAGGCGCAGTGGCAGCAGCTCACCCACACTGCCGACCTGCCCGGCCCCCAGCACCAGCGTGGTGATACCCGCCGTCTGCCGCCAGTCCAGCGTCTCGATGAACAGCATGCCGGTACTGGACCCCTCACGCTCGCTGCCGGCCTGCACCCGCGCGGCCAGCGCCGGATCGTCCAGCAGATTGCCGCGATGCAGATCGGTGATCCACAGCGGCATCGCTTCCTCAAGCACCTGCAGGACACCGCGCGTGGACCAGCGCTTGATCGCGTCCATTTCCTCGTCGGTCAACCCCACCACCTGCAGGAACTGCAGCTGCCCGTTGGCAGTGTCGCGCGCCGGCAACTGCGGGTCGGCTACGAACGCCAGATGGCAAAGACGGGTGTCGGTCTCCAGCGCGATCGGGCCATTGGCGTTGAGGTGGTGGCCATCCTCGAACACGTTGCCGCTGCTGAACACATAGCGCGCCAGATTCTGCAGCAGGTTCATCGGCCACGCAGGCGGCGTGCTGCCTGCATCCTCACCCTTGTCCGCAGCCAGGCGGAACGTCAGCTCGAAACCATAGCCACTGGTGGCCGCATCACTGCTCTCTTTCGCATACAGTTCTGACAGGCCGTAGGTGACGTAGTGCCAATGCGGAACCGGTGATTCGGCCCAGTACGCGCTGATGCCGTCGAGCGGATCCTGGCCACCCAGCGTGTACGGCAGCGCGGTACCGAAGTGACGCGGCTCCTGGCCGGCGTACAGCGGTGCCAGCGCGGCATTGATCGCATCCCAACCGGGGGTATCGGTGTCGTCCTGCATGCGGGGCTCCTGGGCGGAAAAAGAGCGGACCACTTTACCCCGCGCGTCAGCCGGGCACGACCTCTGCCGTAACCGGTGCCATCGAGATCTGGATCTCCTGCCACCAGCGCTGGGCCAGCGCCGGGCTGCGTGCCTTGCCGATCGCGGCGATCATTTCCGGGCACAGCTTTTCCAGGGTGACCGCGTCGGTACAGCGCTCGATCTTCAACTGCATGAAGTAGCCTTTCAGGCCCAGATGGCGACGCACGGCATCACTCATCGCGTCGTACAACTGCTGATACAGCGCCGGATCCTGCTCGCGGCCGTTGCACAGCCCGCGCTGCGGCGCAGGTTCGGCCCTGCCGCCGACCACCTCGATCAGGCCCAATGCGGCCAGCTGCTGCAGCGCATCCGGCGGCGCGCGCAGTCCCTCGAACAAACCGCGCAGTTCGCTGTCATCGCGCTGCCCGTCAACCATCAACAGGATCGAACGCAGCGCCGCTGGCAGGCGACGGGCACGATCTTCGATTTCCTGGCGGCCAGCGGCCGTCTTGGCATGCAGCAGTGCCATAGCTCCCCCTTTCCCACGATGCGATACGCATGCCCTTGCGGGCACGCCCCCCTGTTCGCCATCCCCGGGTGGCACGTGCGTTCCCCGGCGCGTGCCGCGTGTTGCAGGTCGATGACAGGCGGAGCTTAGCGCATGTCCCGGCAGGCTTGGGTACCGCCAGGCCATGCCTGGCGGCTTTTCCGCGCTTTGCGCTCGCCGGGCATGGCCCGGCGCTACCATCCCGATCAGCGTCCCAGTGCGCGGCGGATCTCTTCCAGCGCGCCCGGGTCGTCCAGCGTCGACAGGTCGCCGGGGTCGCGCTGCTCGGCCAATGCCTGCAGCGAGCGCCGCAGCAGCTTGCCCGAGCGGGTCTTGGGCAGCGCGTTGACCACGTGGATGTGTGCCGGTCGCGCCACCGCCCCCAGCGAGGCGGTCACCGTGGCCATCATCTCGGCCACCACTGCGGCCGGGTCTTCGCCATCGAGCCCCTGCTTGAGGGTGACGAACACCAGCGGCACCTGCCCCTTCAATTCGTCCTTCACCCCGATCACCGCTGCCTCGGCCACGCGCGGGTGACTGGAGATGGCCTCTTCGATCTCACGCGTGCCCAGGCGGTGCCCGGCCACGTTGATCACATCGTCGGTGCGGCCGAGGATGAAGGTATAGCCATCGTCATCGCGGATGGCCCAGTCCAGCGAGCTGTACAGCAGTTCCTTGAAGTGGCTGAAGTAGCTCTGCAGGAAGCGGCTGTCGTCATTCCAGACCGTGCTCATGCAGCCCGGCGGCAACGGCGGCGTCATCACCAGCACGCCCTTCTGCCCGGCAGCCACCTCTTCACCGGTGTTCTCGTCGATCACCTTCATCCGATAGCCGAGATTGGGGAACCCCGGCGAGCCGAACCGCACCGGCTTCATGTCCAGCCCAGGCAGCAGGGTCAATGCCGGCCAACCGGTTTCGGTCTGCCAGTAGTTGTCGATGATCGGCTTGCCCAGCGCGTCGCTGATCCAGTGCGCGGTCGGCTCATCCAGCGGCTCGCCGGCCAGGAACAGATACTTCAACGCATCCAGGTCGTGGCGGTGGATGAAATCGGCATCGTGCTTCTTCAGCACGCGGATCGCCGTCGGCGAAGAGAACATCGTGCGCACGTTGTACTGCTCGCACAGCGCCCACCAGATGCCAGGATCGGGGTTGGTCGGCAGCCCTTCGTACAGCAGCGAGGTGCAGCCGCCGATCAACGGGCCATAGACATTGTAGGAATGGCCCACAGCCCAGCCGACATCGGAGGTGGAGAACATCACCTGTCCCGGCTTGCAGTCGAACACGGTCTGCATCGACTGCGCCATCGCCACCGCATAGCCACCGACATCGCGCTGCACGCCCTTCGGCTTGCCGGTGGTGCCGGAGGTGTACAGCAGGTAGCTGGGCTCGCTCGATTCCAGCCATTGCACCGGCACATCGGTCTGCCCGATCTGCGCACGCAGGGAGGCGTACTCGACGTCGCGCCCTTCGATGCGTGGCTCGGCCGGGTCCAGCCCACGCGAAACGATCAGCACGTGCGGCGGTGGATTGCTGGCTTCCGCGCAGGCCGCATCGACCATCGCCTTGTACGGAATGAGCTTGCCACCGCGCATGCCGGCATCTGCAGCGATCAGCAGCTTCGGCCTGGCATCGTCGATGCGCAGCGCGAGGTTGTGCGCGGCGAAGCCACCGAACACCACCGAGTGCACCGCACCGATACGTGCACAGGCAAGCATGGCGAACACGGCCTCGGCCATGTTCGGCATGTAGATCACCACGCGGTCCCCGTGGCCGACGCCAAGGTGCTTCAGCACGGCGGCGAAGTCGTTCACTTCGCGATACAGCTGGCGATAGGTGATTTCGCGGGTGCTGTTGGTTTCGGTGGAGATGGCGACCAGTGCAAGCTGGTCCGGGCGGTCGGCCAGATGCCGGTCGACGGCGTTGTAGCAGAGATTGGTTTCGCCACCGACGAACCAGCGCCGGAATGGCGGGTTGCTGTAGTCGAGCACCTGTTGCGGCGGCGTGTGCCAATGGATGCGCTTGGCTTCCTCGCCCCAGAATGCCTCCGGCTCGTCGATCGAACGGCGGTAGGTTTCCTCGTAGTTCATGACGCAGCCCTCCCAGACAAAGTCATGGGTTCGAGCATAGTCCGGCGTTGGCGCGTGGGCCGCCCTACCTTGGTAGGGGGTGGGGTTTGTTCTGCAGGGCTTGCAGCCCTGCACCCGCAGAATCAACGTCAACGTCAACGTCAAAAGCTGAGCTACTGAAGGATGGCGGGGCGGGTCCGGTTGCGGGGGACGCCGTGAATACGTCCCTGTAGGCTCGGTCGCGCCATCCATGGCGCTCACGCCCCCGCAACCGGACCCACCCCGCCTTCGACAATTTCCCGCTACTGTTGGGCTGCTGTTGGTAGCTGTCGACCTTGGTCGACACGTAGATCCCCGCCATGCGTAGATGCATTTCGATGAATTGTCGAAATATTCGATTCCGATGGCTTTGATCCACGCAAAGCGTGGACAGACCATCCGTCACCGGATATCTGTCGAAGGTGGGGTGGTGTCGGATTGCGGGGTGTCAGCCGCATGGATGCGGCTGCCAAGCCTACAGGGACGTACTTGCGGCGTCCCCGCAATCCGACACCGCCCCGCCACCCCACGGAATCCCGCTGTTGCTGTTGCCGTTGATTCGGCAGGTGCAGGGCGCAGCCCTGCCGATACACCTGCTCTCTAGAACGGAGTCGCAGACTCGAACGCGAGCGCCTCGCCCGTCAGAGGGTGGGTGAACTGCAGCTCCCGTGCATGCAGGTGCACGCGCGGCGCAGCTTCTGCGCCGTACAGCACGTCGCCGACGATGGGATGACCGAGGCTGGCCATGTGCAGGCGCAACTGATGGCTGCGGCCGGTGACCGGTTCCAGTTCAACGCGCGTGCATTGCGCCTCGGTGTCACGCGACAGTACCCGCCATCGGCTCAGTGCCGGCTTGCCGCGTTCGTGGTCGACCATCTGCCTGGGCCGGTTCGGCCAGTCGACGATCAGCGGCAGGTCCACTTCACCGGCATCATCTTCCAGCAGCCCCTGCACGATGGCTTCATAACGCTTGCCCACCTGGCGCTTCTCGAACTGCAGCGACAGCGCCACCTGCATGTCTTTGCCGCGCGCGTGCAGCAGCAGGCCAGAGGTAACCTGGTCCAGGCGATGCACGGTCAACGCATCGGCATACAGCGCCTGCAGCCGTGCGACCACGCAGTCCTGGTTCTCCGCCGAGCGGCCGGGCACGGACAGCAGGCCGGCCGGCTTCTCGGCCACCAGCAGCGCGTCGTCGATGTAATGCAGGTGGATCATGTCGTCGCAGATGCTCCATACGGAAACGGGGAAGCCGAAGCCTCCCCGTTTCCTGGGTGCCGGCCAACGGCCGGTACCTGCCCTGATGGAAAACGTGCCGGCAGGGTGCCGGCACCGACCGCATCAACCCAGCAGGTGGGCGACGCCGGCGCGCTCTTCTTCCAGCTCGGCCAGGGTCTTGTCGATGTACTTCTGGCTGAAGTCGTCGACCGGCAGGTCCTTGACCAGG
>Ga0308165_1005917_pt1 | contig 11066 bp, 10 predicted proteins | sample PhyWR2_FD_201032 | JGI IMG/M metagenome (GOLD analysis project Ga0308165, IMG submission 201032) | Phyllosphere microbial communities from UC Gill Tract Community Farm, Albany, California, United States - DLSLW.R2 | ecosystem: Host-associated > Plants > Phyllosphere > Unclassified | place: USA... | reverse complement strand
GACCATGGGGCCGATGTAGACCTCGGAGAGCTTCTCGCCGACGCCGATGATCAGGCCGCCGACGATGGCGCCGGGAATCGAGGTCAGGCCGCCGAGAATCACCACCGGCAGGGCCTTGAGCGCCACCAGCGACAGCGAGAACTGCACGCCGAGCTTGGAGCCCCAGATGATGCCGACCACCAGGGCCACGCCGCCGGCCACCGACCAGACGATCACCCAGATGCGCGACAGCGGAATGCCGATCGACTGTGCGGCCTGGTGGTCGTCGGCGACGGCGCGCAGCGCACGGCCGGTCTTGGTCTTCTGGAAGAACAGCGCCAGGCCTATCACCAGCAGCGCGGCGATGCCGGCCGAGTACAGGTCTTCCTGGCTCACCAGCAGGCCGCCTTCGAACATGCCGGGCAGGATGAAGATCGGATCCTTGGGCATGCCCACGTTGATGCTGTACACCTGGCTGCCGAAGATCAGCGGGCCCAGGCCGTCAAGCAGGTAGGCGATGCCCAGCGTGGCCATCAGCAGCGTGATCGGCTCCTGGTTGACCAGGTGGCGCAGCGCCAGGCGCTCGATCAGCCAGGCCACGACCACCATCAGCGCCAGCGCGACGATGATGGCCAGCAGATTGCCCAGCATGCCCGGCGCAATGCCCAGCCATTGGGGAATCCATTCGGAAAAGCGCGCCATCGCCAGTGCCGAGAACAGCACCATCGCGCCCTGCGCGAAGTTGAACACGCCGGACGCCTTGAAGATCAGCACGAAGCCCAGCGCGACCAGCGCGTAGAGCATGCCGACCATCAGGCCGCCAAAAAGGGTTTCGAGAAAGAATGCCATGGGGCTCTCCTGTGCGCTTTAGTGCGAGTTGCCCAGATAGGCGCGGATCACATCGGGGTTGTTGCGTACGGCAAGCGGTTCGCCGTCGCCGATCTTCTTGCCGTAGTCGAGCACCACCACGCGGTCGGAGATGTCCATCACCACGCCCATGTCGTGCTCGATCAGCACGATGGTTGCGCCGTATTCGTCGTTGACGTCGAGAATGAAGCGGCACATATCCTGCTTTTCCTCGACGTTCATGCCCGCCATGGGCTCGTCGAGCAGCAGCACCTGCGGCTCCATCGCCAGCGCCCGGCCCAGGTCGACGCGCTTTTGCAGGCCGTAGGGCAGCTGGCCCACGGGCGTCTTGCGGTAGGCCTGGATTTCCAGGAAGTCGATGATGTGCTCGACGAACTCGCGGTGGCGTGCTTCCTCGCGCGCCGCCGGGCCGATGTGCAGCGCCTGCATCAGCAGATTGCTTTTGATCTTCAGGTTGCGGCCGGTCATGATGTTGTCGATCACGCTCATGCCCTTGAACAGCGCCAGGTTCTGGAACGTGCGCGCCACGCCCATTTCTGCGACCTGGCGGCTGTTCATGTGCGAGAAGGTCTTGCCGCGGAAGGTGATGCTGCCTTCGGACGGCGTGTAGACGCCGTTGATGCAGTTGAGCATCGAGCTCTTGCCCGCGCCGTTCGGTCCGATGATGGCGCGGATCTCGTGCTCGCGCACGTCGAACGAAATGTCGGTCAGCGCCTTGACGCCGCCGAAGCGCAGGCTGAGGTTGTTGATGTCGAGAATGACATCGCCTATGGGTTGGGTGCGCATGCGGTTCCTTGGGCGGCGTTAAGCGGCGGCCTTGGCCGCGGCGAAAGTCTTGGCGTCCAGCAGATTGAGCGTGGCGCTCAGGCTGCCGGTGCGCCCGTCTTCGAACTTGACCTGGGTGGTGATGAACTGCTCGGTGCGGCCCGCGTAGAGCGCGTCGACCAGCACGCCGTACTTGTCGGCGATGAAGTTGCGCCGCACCTTGCGGGTGCGGGTCAGCTCGTCGTCGTCCGGGTCCAGCTCCTTGTGCAGCACCAGGAAGCGCGCGATCTGCGTGCCCGCCATGCCGTCCTCGCTTGCCAGGTCGGCGTTGACCTTGGCGATGCATTCGGCAATCAGCGTCTGCACCTGGGGCTTGGAGGTCAGGTCGACATAGCCGCCATAAGGCAGGCCCTGGCGCTCGGCCCAGTTGCCCACGGCTTCGTAGTCGATGTTGATGAAGGCGCAGACCTGGTCGCGCTGGTGGCCGAAGCACACCGCTTCCTTGATGTGCGAGAAGAACTTGAGCTTGTTCTCGATGTAGTTGGGCGCGAACATCGCGCCGGCATTGGTCTTGCCCACGTCCTTGGCGCGGTCGATGATGCGCAGGTGGCCGTCGGCATCGATCACGCCGGCGTCGCCGGTGTGGAAGAAGCCCTGCTCGTCGATGGCCTCGGCCGTGGCGTCGGGGCGCTTGTAGTACTCCTTGAGCACCGACACGCCGCGCACCAGCACTTCGCCGTTGTCGGCAAGCTTGAGTTCGATGCCGGGAGCGGCCTGGCCCACGGTGTGCAGCTTGACCTGGCCGTTGTGCTGGATGCAGACATAGGCGCAGGTCTCGGTCTGGCCGTAGAGCTGCTTGAGGTTGATGCCTATCGAGCGGAAAAAGCGGAACAGGTCGGGGCCTATGGCCGCGCCGGCGGTGTAGGCCACGCGGATGTGCGACAGCCCCATCACGTTGCGCAGCGGTCCGTAGATCGCGAAGTCGCCCAGGCGGTAGAGCATGCGGTCCATGAAACCCACGGGCTTGCCGTCGAGAATGTCCGAGCCCACGCGCCGGGCCAGCTGCATGCAGCGCTCGAACAGCCAGCGCTTGGGCGCAGCCGCGTCTTCCATGCGGATCGACACCGAAGTCAGCATGCCTTCGAAGATGCGCGGCGGCGCGAAGTAATAGGTCGGGCCGATCTCGCGCAGGTCGATGGACACCGTGGCCGCCGATTCGGGGCAGTTGATGGTGAAGCCCGCGACCAGCCACTGGGCCAGCGAGAACAGGTGGTCGCCGACCCAGGCCGGCGGCAGATAGGAAATGACGTTGTCGTCGGCATTGAGCCCGTCGACCTGCACGCCGCCCATGGCCGATTGCGCAAAGCTGGCATGGGTCTGGCAAACGCCCTTGGGCTTGCCCGTGGTGCCAGATGTGTAGAGGATGACCGAGACATCGTCGGGCTGGACCTGGGACAGCCCGGCTTCCCAGGCGCCGGGGTTGGCCGCATCCCATTGGGCGCCGCGCGCTATCAGTTCGGCGGTGCTGATCAGGCCGGGCTGGTCGTAATGGCGCAGGCCACGCGGATCGTCATAGATGATGTGCTGGATGCCGGGAACGCTTTCGCGGATTTCCAGCAGCTTGTCGACCTGCTCCTGGTTCTCGGCAAACGCGTAACTGATGTCGGCATCCTGGAGCACGAACACCATCTCCGCGGCCACCGCATCCTGGTACAGCGGAATGGGCACGCCGCCCAGGCTCTGCACGGCGACAAAGCCCATGTAGACATGGGGCCGGTTGTCGCTGATCAGCGCGAGGTTGTTGCCGCGGGTGAAACCCAGCGTCTTGAGGCCGCAGGCGAAGTGGCGCACTTCCTGCGCGACCTCCTGCCAGCTCCAGGTCTGCCAGATACCGTACTCCTTTTCCCGCAGCGCAGGCGCGCCCGGGCGTTCGGCGGCATGCTTTTGCAGCAAATGCGGGAACGTGGTGGTCATTGCTTTTCCTCGGAAAGTGAACAGCCTGGGCTTGGCGTAAGCAAAGGCGGATATTGCTTGGTTGGGCTCGATCTTAGGAAGGGGTTTGACGCCTTTTTGTCTTGGCGACGACAATCCGGGGGAAACTCCTCTGCGGGAAAACGCGCGCCATACCAGCTTCGTTGCCGCGCCGGCCGGTGGGAAATCCCCGATCGGCAACTTTGGTTTTGCGCGCCATGCTCATGGCATGAGCCACGATTTGTCCTTGCACCAGCGCCGTCGCGAACCCACGCCCCAGGAATTGCGCAATATTTCCTGGCTGAGCGTGCTCCAGCCCCATGAACGCGCACGCGCCGAAGCTGCGCTGCTGGTGGGCGACGCCTTGCCGGGTGACTACATCTGCCGCGTGGGCCGGCCCGTGACCTACTGGTTCGGGCTGGTCGAAGGCCTGCTCAAGATCTGCGCCGACAACGACCAGGGCCAGACCGTGACATTTACCGGCGTGCCGCCCGGCGGCTGGGTCGGCGAAGGCACGGCCGTCAAGCGCGAACCCTATCGCTACAACATCCAGGCGCTGCGCAAGAGCGTGGTCGCGGGCCTGCCCATAGACACCTTCCACTGGCTGCTCGACCATTCGCTGACCTTCAACCGCTTCGTGCTCGAACAGCTCAACGAGCGGCTGGGCCAGTTCATCGCGGCGCGCGAGAACGACCGCATGGGCAACCCCGAAGTGCGTGTCGCGCGCAGCCTCGCGGCGTTCTTCAATCCCGTGCTCTACCCGGGCATGGCCCAGGTGCTGCGCATCACCCAGCAGGAGCTGGCGTACATCGTGGGCCTGTCGCGCCAGCGCGTGAACGAGGCCCTGGCCAATCTGCAGGACCAGGGCGCGATACGCATCGAGTACGGCGGCCTGCGCGTGCTCGATCTCGCGGCGCTGCGCAATGCGCAATTCATGCCGGCTGCGCATCCAGAGGGCCTGGCGGTGGATCATTGACCGCCATTGCCCCTCATCCTTACTAGGCTAATTGCCGCGCAGTTTGTCGCGGCTGACGCCGGCTGCAGAGGGTGAATGCTGGTTTACACCGTCGTGCACATTACATAACGTGTGGTATTCGGCAGCCGCGGGGCAGGGCGGCGACAATAGCGGCAAATGTCTTCCTCCCCATCTTCCCCCCGCACGCCTGGCTCCGGCCCGCGTGCCACCCTGCGCATCAACTCCCAGCCGGCAGCGCCGGCACCCGCTGCCCGTTCCTCGGGCGGCGGTGCGGGAGGCCGCGCAGGCAAACCTGGTGGCAGCCGTGATGGCGCCGCCCGTTCTTCCGCTCCCTATGGCGACCGCCAGCGCGGCCCGTCGGGCGCACCGCGCTTTGAGGGGCGGGCCGGCCCGCGCCGCGATGATCCGCGTGGCGGCCCGCGTCAGGGCGGCCCGCGCCAGGATGGCCCGCGTGAAGGTGGCGGCGGTTTCGGCCGTGCCGATGGCGCGCCGCGCTTTGAAGGGCGGGGCGGCCCGCGCCGCGACGATTTCCGTGGCGCACCGCAAGGTGGCGCACCGCAAGGTGGTGGTCCGCGCCATGACGGTCCGCGTCCGGGCGGCCCGCGTGAAGGCGGCGGCGGCTTTGGCCGTCCCGATGGCGCGCCGCGCTTTGAAGGGCGGGGCGGCCCGCGTCGCGACGATTTCCGTGGCGCACCGCAAGGTGGCGGTCCGCGCCATGACGGTCCGCGTTCCAGCGGTCCGCGCGAAGGTGGTGGCCGTCAGGACGGACCCCGTGAAGGCGGTGGCTTTGGTCGTCCCGATGGTGCTCCGCGCTTTGAAGGGCGGGCCGGCCCGCGTCGCGACGATTTCCGTGGCGCACCGCAAGGTGGCGGTCCGCGCCATGACGGTCCGCGTTCCAGCGGTCCGCGCGAAGGTGGTGGCCGTCAGGACGGACCCCGTGAAGGCGGCGGCTTCGGTCGTCCCGATGGCGCGCCGCGCTTCGAGGGCCGTGGCGGCCCGCGCCAGGATGGTCCGCGCTTCGAAAGCCGCGGCCCTGGCCGCGATGACCGTGGCGAAGGCCGTCCGTTCCAGCCACGTGTGGACGACCGCCGTTCGGGCGGTGGCGAGCGCGCGCGTCCCCCAGGCCGTTCCTTCGGCCCCGGCGCCGAGCGTGGCGGCCGTGACGAGCACAGCGATGAAGCACCGCGCCGTCCGTTCACCGGCATCCGCACCTACAACGTGCCCACGGGTGAAGATGCGCGCAAGATTCCGGTCAAGCGCCCGCCCCAGGCTGCAGTGACGCAGGAATCCGCGCCCGGTTCGGTGCGCATCAACAAGCGCATGGCCGACATGGGCCTGTGCTCGCGCCGCGAAGCCGATGACTGGGTTGAAAAAGGCTGGGTGCGCGTGAACGGCGAAGTCGCGGCCATGGGCGTGATGGTTCTGCCGTCCGACCGTATCACGGTCGACGAAGCCGCCAAGGGCGTGCAGGACCAGCAGGTCACCATCCTGATGCACAAGCCCATGGGCTATGTCAGCGGCCAGGCCGAAGACGGCCATACGCCCGCCGTGGCCCTGCTCAACGCGCAAAGCCGCTGGAATCTGGACACCAGCGCCACGCGTTTCAACTTCGCGCAGCTCAAGGGCCTGGCGCCCTGCGGCCGCCTGGACATCGACTCCGTGGGCCTGCTGGTGCTGACGCAGGACGGCCGCGTCGCGCGCCAGCTGATAGGCGAAGACTCGGTGATGGAAAAGGAATACCTGGTGCGCGTGGTCTATGGCGACGTGCAGGTCAATGTCCAGGAACGCTTCCCCGCCGAGCAGCTCGCGCTGCTGTGCCATGGCCTGTCGCTGGACGACCAGCCGCTCAAGCCCGCCAAGGTCGACTGGCAGAACCCCGAGCAGCTGCGCTTCGTGCTGACCGAAGGCAAGAAGCGCCAGATCCGCCGCATGTGCGAGCAGGTCGGCCTCAAGGTCGTGGGCCTCAAGCGCATCCGCATCGGCAACGTCGTGCTGGGCAACCTGCCCGCGGGCCAATGGCGCTATCTGGGCGCCGACGAAAGCTTCTGAGCGGACCGCCGGCAGACGTGTAAATAGCCTGCCGCTGCCACTCCCGAAAATGCCTGGCAACTTGCCAGGCATTTTTTTATGGCGAACAGGAAAGCCCCATGCCCGCGCAGCAAGCGGTTCCCTATAGACGGGCTGCTGCATGCCGAATCAAAAGCGCTTCAACACTATTGCAACGCAATTTTGAAATTTCCATGGGCGCGATGGAAACCCGGTAAAGTTGTTTCTTTTGCTTGCAGTTGTAATTAAATGAAAAAAATTCTCCTCGGCGCCTTGCTCTCCGCGATCGGCTGCGCAGCGTTCGCCGGCAATGCGGACTTCACCTTGGTGAACAAGACCGGCTACGCCATCAATGAAGTCTTCATTTCGCCGTCCAAAAAGTCCAATTGGGGCAAGGATCGGCTGGGCGAGAACCAGTTCCTGAACGGGCAGTCGCGAAAATTCAAGTTCGGCGATACCAGGAATTGCAAGCAGGACATCCAGGTTGTCTTCACCGACAGCGGCGATGAGGTGGAGTGGGAAGACATCAACCTGTGCGAAGTCAACAAGGTCACCCTGAAGTACAACAAGAAGACGGGCGACGTCTCCGCGGAACTCGAGTGAAGAAAAGGACCGCCGCCGGCAGGCGCCGCGGTCTGTATCCATGCCAAGAAGGCTGCGCAAACCGCGCAGCCTTTTTCATTGGGCTCTGCGGCGCTCAGCCTGCAGCCGCGTGCCGCTCAGGCATCGCGGTGATCGGCCTCGCCGGCCTTCCAATAGCCCTTGGCGCTCACGCGCTCGCGCTCCAGCCCGCGCTCCTGCAGATAGTGCCCGCGCAGCGCCCGCACGGCTGCTGACTCGCCCGCGATCCACAGATAGCCCGGACCCGGCGGCAGGGGGCGGTACATCAGGCTTTGGTGCAGCGCCAGACCTGGGGCCTGGCCCGCTTCCAGCCAGGCCACCCGCAGCGCTGCCGGGCTTTCAATGGCCTGCTGCTCCTGCGGATGCGGAACCTCCACATACACCTTGGCCTTGATCGTGGCCGGCAGGCGGCGCGCGATCGCCTGGATGGCCGGCAGCGCTGTCGTGTCGCCCGCCAGCAGCAGCCAGCGCGCGTGCGCGGGCAGCGCAAACCCGCCGCTGCGCGGCCCGGCAATGCCCAGGCGCTGGCCCACGCGCGCCTGGCTGGCCCAGGCCGCTGCCGGGCCCGAGGCTGCATCGGCGCCGTGCAGCACGAAGTCCAGATCCAGCGTCCTGGCCTGGTGGTCCAGGCCGCTGATCGTGTAGGCCCGTCCTTCGCCCGAGGGCAGAAACACCTTGACCCAGGCCGCGGGGGCATCGATGCCCTCGGCCTGCAGCAGCGCGGCCACTTCCGCGCCGCCGACCGTGATGCGGCGCATGAGGGGCGTGAGCGCGCGCGCTGCCAGCACTTCGGCCAGCGCCGTCGTGGTTTTCGGGCGTGCGGACTCAGACATGCTGCACTCCCCGGTACGCGCTGGACAGCAGCCGCAAGGCCACCAGCAAGGACAGGGCCACGGCCAGCGCCCCGACCAGATAGACCGCCTCCACGCCCCAGGCGCCGGCAAGGGCTCCGGCCGCTGGCCCGGTGATGCCCAGCGAGATGTCCAGGAAGGCCACATAGGCACCCATGGCCGCGCCACGGCTTTGCGGCGCAGCCCGGCGCACGGCTTCGACGCCGAAACCCGGAAAGGCCAGCGAATAGCCGAACCCGGTCAGCGCCGCCCCCAGGTAGGCGATGGACGCGCTGTCGGCGCCCCAGATCAGCAGCAGCCCCAGCGCTTCGATCAGCACGCATACCAGCGCGACGCGCGCGCCGCCCAGCTGGTCCGGCAGATGGCCGAACAGCAGGCGCGCACCGATGAACGCCAGGCCAAAGCAGGTGAAGGCCAGCGCGGCATTGCCCCATTCCATGGCCGCGAACAGCAGGGCGACAAAGGCGGTGATCACGCCAAAGCCCACGCTGGACAAGGCCAGCCCCAGGCCGGGCAGCCAGACCGCGCCCAGCACCTGGTAGAACGGCGTGCGGCGCGTGGCGCTGGGCGCCACCGGGCGCAGCCCGGCCACCAGCACCAGCGCCAGCAGCGGCGTGAGCACGGTGGCTGCCGCAACCCCGCCAAAGCCCCACTGCGCCTGCAGCGCCACCCCGGCCGGAGCGCCCGCGGCATAGGCGCCGTACATCGCCACGCCGACCCAGGCCATGACCTTGCCGGCGTTGTGCGGCCCGACCAGGCCCACTCCCCAGCTCAGCGCGCCGGTCACCACCAGGCTTTCGGCGCAGCCCAGCAGCAGGCGACCCAGCAGCAGCACGCCGACCGACGTGGCGGGGGTGGCGACAAAGGCCAGCGAGGCGAGATACGCCAGGCCGGAGCAGGCCGCAAGCACCAGGCCGGCGATGACCGCGCGCCTGGCGCCTTGGGTATCGGCCATTGCCCCGGCCCAGGCGCGCGACAGCAGCGCCGCGGCGAATTGCGCGCCTATGACCACGCCGACCGCCAGCGTGCCCATGCCCAGGGTGTCGTGCAGGTGCAGCGGCAGCACCGGCAGGGGCAGGCCTATGGTCAGAAAGCCGACGAACACCGCCAGCGCGATGGGCAGCAATTGCCTCAAGACATGGGCCTTGGGGCTGGCCGCGGCAGGCGGCGCAGAGGAAGAGGGGGAACGCATGGGAAACTCCAGAACACGAGCAATTGCTCAATAACGCCTAGAATATGAGCTGTTACTCGCGTTGAAAACTCGCGTTTGGAACCCGCTATGCCATCCCTGCCACAACCAAGAAGGACGCCGCGCCAGGCCCGATCCCAGGCGCTGGTGGAGGCCATTCTCGAAGCCACGGCTCGCATTCTGGCCGAGCGCGGCTATGCCGGCACCAACACGAATCTGGTCGCCGAGCGCGCGGGCGTGAGCGTCGGCTCGGTCTACCAGTACTTCCCCAACAAGGACTCGCTGATCACCGCGCTGCACGAGCGCCATGCGGCGCAGATGTACGCGGTGATCGACAGCGTGCTGGCGAACAGCCAGCCGCGCACGCTGCGCGCCCACATCGCGGCCATGGTGCAGGCGCTGCTGGCGGCGCACCGCGTCGAGCCGGAACTGCACCGCGTGCTGGAAAAGGAGTTTCCGTTCTTCGACGCGCCCAAGGACCAGAGCCCGGCGGACAACAGCATCCAGCAGCGGGTGCGCGCTCTGCTGGAGCAGCATCGCGACGAGATCGCGCCGCGCAACCGCGATCTGGCCACCTGGGTGGTGCTGCAGACCCTGGACTCGCTGGTGCATGCGGCGGTGATCGATGCGCCGCAGCAGTTTGCGGCCGGCGCGGTCGAGCGCGCCATCGTCGAAGTGCTTATGGGCTACCTGGCCGGGGCCGCGCACTAGGCGCTAGCAAAAAAAGAGCGCCGAGGCGCTCTTTTCTTCTGCAGCGGCGAAACTCAGGCTTCGCCGCGGCGCGCGAGCAGGCTGCGATAGATCAGCGCGCCGATGACGGCGCCGGCCAGCGGCGCGACCCAGAACAGCCACAGCTGGTCCAGGGCGACGGCCGGGCCGAACAGCGCCGGGCCGGTGCTGCGCGCGGGGTTGACCGAGGTATTGGTCACGGGAATCGAGATCAGGTGGATCAGCGTCAGGCACAGGCCTATGGCCAGGCCGGCAAACCCTTCTGCGGCGCGCAGCGCCGTGGCGCCGAGAATCACGATCAGGAACACCGCGGTCAGCACCACTTCGGTGACCAGCGCCGCGACCAGGCCGTAGCCCGCGGGAGACGCTGCGCCAAAGCCGTTGGTGGCGAAGCCGCCGATGTCGGCGCCGGCCCTGTCCGTGGCAATCAGGTACAGCAGCGCGGCGGCCGCCACGGCGCCCAGCACCTGGGCAATCACATAGCCGGGCAGTTCGGCGGCCCGAAAGCGCCCGCCTATCACCAGGCCCAGCGAGACCGCGGGGTTGAAGTGGCCGCCGGACACCGGTCCAAGCGCGTAGGCGGCCGTGAGCACCGTGAGGCCGAAGGCCAGCGCCACGCCGGCCCAGCCAATGCCGACTTCGGGAAATGCCGCGGCCAGCACCGCGCTGCCGCAGCCGCCGAAAGTCAGCCAGAACGTGCCGACGAATTCGGCCGACCATTTGTTGAGATTGCTGTACATAGCAACTCCGCCTGCCAGGGGCAGAAACACCGGAGAAGGCGCCCGGAATCGCGCACCGGACCGCGCGTTCGGGGCCAGCGTCTGGTTTATAGCCGCGATAGGCGTTGACAATTGTCAAGCATCTTCAAGCGGGCGGGCCGGCCCTTGATAATGCCGGCCAAGGCCCCATGTGCAGCCTAGTTTGAAGTCGCAACCCGTCAGAAAATCCATTTCCACCTTATGAGCAAGCAAACCCATTCCTTCCAGGCCGAAGTCGCGCAGCTGTTGCACCTGGTGACGCATGCGCTGTACTCCAACAAGGAAATCTTTTTGCGCGAGCTGGTCTCGAATGC
>Ga0308165_1005916_pt1 | contig 11066 bp, 10 predicted proteins | sample PhyWR2_FD_201032 | JGI IMG/M metagenome (GOLD analysis project Ga0308165, IMG submission 201032) | Phyllosphere microbial communities from UC Gill Tract Community Farm, Albany, California, United States - DLSLW.R2 | ecosystem: Host-associated > Plants > Phyllosphere > Unclassified | place: USA... | reverse complement strand
TCAACCGCAAGGCGGACAATCAGCATGAAGGCCAGAACGCAAAAGCCCGGAACCAACGCGAGGAATGACTTTGCCACCGCAGGTGGAACACCATCAGGCATTCTGATAACCAGATTTCGGCTATGTATAAAACGATAAATTTCGGTTGAAACAATGGCGACAACAATGGCAACGAACAGACCCTGACTCCCGACTTGCGACATGGGGATCACACCGGTAACCAGCTGGGGTGAGGCACCTGTTGCGGCCGTAAATAATGTCTGCTGGGGAATTGTCATGACAAAGGCAACCAATGCCATCGCACCGCTGGTCAGAGGGTCAATAGTGCGGTACTTCTCTGCCAGTCGATAAGCAATGCCAAAACTTGATACCAGAGCCATGATGTTATAGGTGGCACTTACAGGATAAAGCAGCTTATCGCGCCAGCTTTCTCCAAATAAGTCTGTCATCAGATGGCCCCATGCAGGGATTGGCAAATAAGCAAAAATAAGAAAGAAACTGCCAATCAGCATAAAAGGCATGTTAAGAATAATACCGTCCCGCACGGAAAGTACGTGCTTTTGGCCAGCAATCTTTAACACGGCAGGTAAGACATAGCGATCGATAATAGTACGATGAGACATTGGAGCCCCCTCAGAATCAAGATGTAATCAATTAAGCCGTGGCAAACTGTGGCAGCCATTGGCGGTTGAGTTCGATAACTTCATCAAGGACTGCTGTCGCAGTCTCAACATCACCCACCAGTGGATTGCTAACCAGAGCAAGCAGCGCCAGGTTGCGGTCACCCTGAACGGCCGCTTCTACTGTCAGTTGTTCGAATGCTTTAATTTGCTGGGTGATACCTTTCATTACTAATGGCAACTCCCCAAATACCAGCGGGGTAGCGCCTTGGGCATCAATGATGCAGTTGGTTTCAATAACCGCATCATCAGGCAGACCGTGAATGGCACCATTATTACGGCAATTCACCACCATGTTTTTTCCACTGTTGTTGTGAATCGAACTGATCAGTTCAACGGCAACTTCAGAATAATAAGCGCCGCCGCGGAAGCTTAATTGTTCCGGTTTGTGGTCAAGATTCGGATCGGCATAAAGTTCAAAAAGCTCAGCCTCGACCTTCATTACCTGTTCTGCCCGCGTTCCTTCATGGCCATTTTTTGCTTTTTCCAGTTCTTCCGCCAGCATCAAGGGTGTCTGCCAGTAGTAGCGATGGTAAGGGCAAGGAATTGCGTTTAACGCACGCAGGAATGAGGGTGACCAGGGCATTTCTGTGATGTTATTCATGGTCAGTGTTTCGCCATCGCAGAGTAGATCGATAACCCTGGCTGTCACATCGTGATGACCATGGCTGACTTTATGAACCCATACCAGGTGATTTAATCCAGCAAAGCGGAGTTGAAGCTCACTGGCGGGAACCTTAAGCATATTGGCAATCATATAGTGCATATTGATAGGCACATTGCAGACACCAATAATTTTTGCAGTGCTGTAGCGGCTGACGGCTTCAGTCACAATACCGGCCGGATTGGTAAAGTTAATAATAAAGGCATCCGGAGCCAGTTCTTCTACCTTACGGGCAATATTGAGGATGACAGGAATTGTACGTAGTGCCTTGGCGAAGCCGCCTACACCCGTTGTCTCCTGACCTAGTTTGTTATATTTAAGACCCAGCCGTTCATCAGCGGCTCGGGCAGCCAGTTGTCCTACCCGTAATTGCGTTAAAACAAAATTAGCGCCGCGAATAGCATCATCAAGTTCAAAATGTACTGAAACGATAACCTGTTCAAGACCGCTTTTTTTCAGCATCCGGCGGGCCAGACTGGCAATAATTTCTACCTTTTCTTTCCCTTGCTCGACATCAACCAGCGCCAGTTCGGTCACCGGTAGCTGGTCATAACGATTGATAATGCCTTCAATAAGTTCCGGGGAGTAGCTACTTCCTCCGCCAATAATTGCAACCTTAAGCATGTGTGCCTCCTGTGACTGAACGACGATAGAGCTCTATTATTTCACCTGCTAAATCAAGTATTAACATGGCATTCATCAAGTGGTCCTGAGCATGAACCAGAATCAACGTCACCTGAATTTTTCCGCAACCCTCATCGCGGCCAATCAGTGCTGTCTGTTGTTTATGTGCGGCGGCGACGCTTTCTTTCGAGTGCATTAGTTGAATCTCTGCCTCCTGAAAAATACCTTCTCGCGCCAGGCGCAGGGCATTTAAGGCTGCACTACGTGCGCTGCCGGCTTGCACCAGCAGCATCATAATTTCCTCTTCAAAGGCCATACCCACTTCTTCAGACATGAAAAATCTCCCACAGCATGACGCCGTGTCTTGTTTGTTATTGTTTTAATTAAAAAAGTGGGGGTTATGCGTTATGCAGCGCTAACGCTTTATCGAGGACTTCTTCGCCGCGCATCATTCCGTAGTCCATCATATCAATGACACTGACTAATTTTCCCAGCGGGCTGGCTATCGCGCTCAGACGGGAATGTTGGAATTGCACCTGTGGCCCAAGCAGAATGATGTCTGCATCGGGAAGAATACGTTCAAACTCGGATACGGGCACAGCGTTGATATCAACAGCTAACCCTCGTTTTTGGGCTGACTTTTGCATTCTTTCTACCAGCATACTGGTGGACATTCCGGCAGCACAACAAAGTACAATACGCATGTTCTTCTCCTGTAATTTACCGGATGATTTAAAACTTTTTTTCAGTCGCTTGTAAATAGCGCCTGGAACCATGAAATCTCTATGATAATTTAATTATTTATTTAAAATCATACTGTTGAAGTTATTTTTTCTGTGAAATTTTTTTTCATGAATGTGATGTGACGCTAATTTATTTAGCAATAAAACAGATTTTAAGGGGGTTTTTGATCATTTATTAAGATGTAAAAAATCGCAATGAAATTAATTTTCATGTAAAGTATAGGCTCACCCACAAGGATAATTTGTTGATGGATATTGTCTGGCAGTTGAGAGCACAGTCTGCACAGTTTGATTCTCAGGAATCGAAACTGGCACGTTTTATTCTGGATAACCTTCATACCAGTGAACAGGCCACTATGGAGTCTCTTTCTGCTCAGGCCGGGGTAAGTCCTGATGCGTTAAAGAATTTTTCTAAATCAGCTGGTTTTCCTAATCTTGATGATTTTTTGCATCAGATACGCAAAGCCAGCCGCCAGGAAACGTCTTTCACGGATGTCATTCGGGGACAGCAGCAATCTCTCAGCCAGCAGGAAAACCGTGTGGCTGAAGCGATTCTTAAAGATCCGCTATTTGCCTCAAGTGCGACCATTGAACAACTCGCCGGGCGAGCGGAAGTTAGCGCTGCAACTATTACCCGTTTTGTTCGCTCTGTGGGCTGCGAGGATATTCGTGATTTACGCATGAAACTGGCCCGTGGCGCATCGTCAAAATCGACAGCGCAGGCTGGGTCTATTCCAGAGATAGAGGCTATCACTCAGGCATTAAGCCAGCAGTCCGCTTTGGTGAATGAAGCCATATGGGAGCAGGCCGTTTTCTCATTGCGCAAAGCACGTACGGTATTGCTTATCGGAGGAGCCGGGGAGTCGACGCCATTAATTCACGAAGTTCAGCTCCGGCTAACCCGTTCAGGTATTCCGATCGCCTGGATTCAGGATGAAAATTTATTACATCTGACACTGGGGCGGCTTAAGCCTGATGATTTGTTATTGATCCTTGCGCCGGACGCAATTAATAGCAATCTGCTAAGTGCGGTGCACCATGCCATTATTCAACAAACCTCGGTTATCGCATTATGTCCTGCTAGCATCAAGCTGGCTGAGCAGGCCAGATTTTGGCTGCCTCTGCCAGAGACGGCAATTGGGCGACGTTATGGCATCTTATTTGCTCTTGATAAGCTGGAAAAGATATTGGATAGCTCAAAAACGCGTTAAATCCAGAGTTTTCACTTATCAGTAACACCATTTAATGAATTGATTTTAAATAATATTTTTTTCGTATTTTGTTATTTTTATAAAAAAGTATCAGAAATAAAAATAGCTTCTGATACGGCATTCAAATTTTCAGTTTGTCGAACGCATTACTCTGTTTTGACCTATTTAAATGAGTAATGACAATGAGTTACGACTGGGTTTTTCGACAAGTTACAGTAATTGATGGGACCGGCAAGGATGCATATCGGGCTGATGTTGCCGTGAAAAATGATCGTATTGTCGATATTGCACCGCACATCACTATGCCGGCTGAACAAGAAATTTCCGGTAATGGACGGGTACTTTCCCCTGGATTCATTGATGTCCATACGCATGATGATCTTAATGTTATTTCAATGCCGGAATATTTACCCAAACTCAGCCAGGGCGTCACCTCGGTGATTGTGGGTAATTGTGGCATCAGCGCGACCTCAGCCTACCCGCGGCCTACATTTCCTGAACCGATAAATCTGTTAGGCGCACCAGCAGAGTTCACTTATCCCACGCTTGAGAGTTATGCCAGAGCCATCATGACGGCGAAACCTGCGGTGAATGTGGCGACGCTGATAGGGCACACGACCCTGCGCACTAACCATATGGATTCCCTTGAGCGTACGGCAACAGCAGAGGAAATTGCTGCCATGCGCCAGCAATTACAGGAAGCCTTGCAACAAGGCGCTTTGGGGTTGAGTACCGGGCTTGCTTATAGCAGTGCCTTTAACGCCTCAACAGAAGAAGTTATGGCGTTAGCTGAAGTACTTACAGATGAGCAGGGGATTTACACCACGCATTTGCGTTCTGAATTTGAACCTATTCTTGAAGCCATGGATGAAGCTTTTCGTATTGGTAAACACGGCAATGTGCCGGTTGTGATTTCACATCATAAATGTGCAGGTCCCAAAAACTGGGGGCGAACAACTGAGACACTGGCATTGATTGATAAAGTCAGTAAAAAACAGCAGGTTTCCTGTGACTGTTACCCCTACTCCGCCAGCTCATCGAATTTGGATCTCAAGCAAGTGACCGATGAGTTTGAAATAACCATCACCTGGTCTCAGAATGCGCCTGAACAGGCAGGTAAAACACTGATGCAGATTGCCAGTGAATGGCAGGTGAGTTTATCGGAAGCCGCAGTGCGTTTAATGCCCGCTGGAGCCATCTATCACAATATGGATGAACAGGATGTCAGAAGGGTATTAAAACATGCCAGAACAATGATTGGGTCGGATGGTCTGCCAAACGATCCTATGCCTCATCCCAGATTATGGGGCGCTTTTCCACGCGTATTAGGGCATTACAGCCGTGAACAGCAACTTTTTCCGTTAACAGAAGCTATTTATAAAATGACAGGGTTGTCGGCTGAACGTTTCCAGCTTGCCGGGCGGGGATTAATTAAAGTCGGTTATTTTGCCGATTTAGTGATGTTTGATCCTTTAACGGTTATTGATAAAGCCAGCTATACATCACCACAACAGATGGCTGATGGCATCGAGTTGGTTATGGTCAATGGCGTGGTCAGTTATACCGGGCAGGATAGAGCAGTGATGGGGCGGGCAGGGCGTTTTCTGCGCCGTGGTGAGCTGTAGCAAAACGCCCGTAACCTCTTACTTGAGGATATTGAGTCAATCGCCAATCGGTTGACGGTTTCCTCCTCCGCGATGGCTATCAAGGGCGAGTTTTATTCGGCGCAGGCTATCTTTTGCCTGTGCTTTATTGGTCATTGCGGCTTCTGCCGCCAGGACATCAACCATTGCAAGCATGGCAAAACGTGACGCACTGGGTTTGAAGATTGAGTCGTTTTCTTCTATATAAAGCGGCAGTACCAGGTTTGCTTCGGCGGCGAGTAATGTCTGCTTTGGGGTAATAGCGATAACTCTGGCACCATAGTGGCGGGCAATAGCTGTGCTTTCTATTATTTCTGGAGTTTGCCCGCTCAATGATAATGCAATGACGATATCCTTAGGGCTGACCGCCGCACATATCATACGAACCAGTAAGCCATCATTATGGCTGACAACGGGCAGTCCTAAGCGAAAGAGTCTATTTTGAAGCTCGCTGGCACAGATTGTCGATCCTCCCCCCATACCGATAACGACTATCTGGCGAGCGTCATTTATCCAGGATACCGCCTGTTTTATCAGCAATATATCCAGGGCACGTTTATTGATATCTAATACCCGAATGATGGCATCGTAGACGCCAGATATTCCTTCGAAATCCGGGCTATCAAGAATAAAGCGCTGCCCGACAGCCAGTGACTGGCTCATTTTTAGCTTCAACTCCCGGACATCTTTGCAGCCAACACTACGTGCTAAACGTGTGACGGAAGCCTGGCTACTTTGTGTAAGGCGTGCAATTTCAGCAATCGGCAACTGTATGGCCATTGCCACATCATCCAGCATAAACTGTGCAATCCGTTTTTCAGCCGGAGTGAGGGAGGGGAGGCGCTCATTAATGCAGGAGATAATATCTATCGGGCTAGACATGCAACGCTCTGTAATCTGAGAGAAACCAGACTATAGTATACGCATATTATTATTCTATGGCATCTATTGTCATAATAGACTTCATCATATTAATTTCCATAAAACGATTTTTTTAGTTAAATGCTATTCTTTTTCATCATAATTACCTCTTACCAAAATCCTTTTTTTCATATTTAATCTAACTGCCTGGTTAATATGTTTTTATAAAAGGGATTTTTATGTCACGAAAAATTATTATTGGATGCTTGCTGTCTTCATTTATAACCATTAGCACGCATTCTTATGCTGTTAATCATACGGTTTCTCTCGGATATTCACAGGGTAACATTAAGGATTTTAAGAGTATTCGAGGGATAAATGCGCAGTATCGTTATGAATGGGATAAACCAGTCAGCATTATTGGTGCATTTACCTATATGAAGGGAGAAGAAAGGTACTCGTTCCAGGATGTTTTTAGTGAGTATAATGGGAAAGCTGATTTGAAATATTACTCCCTGTTAGCAGGCCCTGCATATCGTATTAGTGAATATATCAGTCTCTATGCGCTTGTCGGATTAGCCCATACCAAACTTGAGCATCATATGTATAATTCGACTGATTTAGCACGACATTCAGAAACCTATCAAGGAAATATGACTTCTGTTGCCTATGGCGCAGGTATTGCTATCAATCCGATTGAAAATATTTCCATTAATATTGGCTATGAGGGAACCCATATTAAATATCATGATAGTGTGTCTATTAATGGGTTTAACATTGGTATGGGTTATCGTTTTTAATTAAAACGTTTAATACCGCCGCCCGATCGGGCGGCGGTATTAGGGTCATTTTTTAGCGTAGGTTTCGCCGTTTATCCAGAGATGGCTCTCTTCCCAGGTAAACAGCCATTTACGTACCGGGCCCGCCATCACATTCAGATAGTAGCTATCATAACCTGCAATGGTCGCAACGGGATGGTAGCCTTTCGGCACTTTAACCACGTCTTTGTCATAGACCGCCATACATTCATCCAGCGAGCGATCGTCGGTGTAAACCCGCTGCATACAAAAGCCCTGAGGCGGATTCAAGCGGTGATAATAGGTCTCTTCGAGATAGGTTTCCTCTGGCGGATTATCGGTATCATGCTTATGGCTGGGATAGGAGCTGGTGCAGCCTTCATTGGTATAGACTTCAACCACCAGCAAGCTATCGGCAGGTTTATCTTCCGGCAGAATGTTATGAACATAACGCTGGTTATGTCCCTTACCTCGGGCTTCGGCGTCAATGTCCTGCGGAGCAATCAGCCTTGTCGCGTAGGTGCCTTTACCCGGCGCGGCACAGACCGCCAGCTCTAGCTGGGTTAGCGCCTCGACCTCGATTGTCTCGCCTGAGGTGACATAGACCGCCCAGGGCTTCAGACGCTCAAAGGGGCTCATCCGCTCACCTATGTTGGGAAAGCTTGCGGAGGGCGTCTCGACCGTTGCACGCCCGGCAACCAGCACCAGACAACGTTCTTCGGCCACTGCCGGTAATGACAGCTTCTGACCTGCGGTTAACTGGTAAACGTCAAAGCCAACGTAGCCCCATCCTGCACTTTCAGGGGTGACTGATTGCGTGCGCCCCTGAATATTCGGTGCTTGCCAGCGTGAAAGTAACTCGGACATCACTCCCCCTTAAATCAGGCCAGCGTTGCGCGCCAGATTACTCAGATTATTATAACCCAGGCGGGCATAAGTCAGCGGATGGGCAATCGCCGGATCCTGCTCGGCTTCCACCACTAGCCAGCCTTGATAGCCATGTTGTTTAAGCAATGCCATGATTGGCGGATAGTCTACGCAACCGTCTCCCGGAACGGTAAACACGCCGCTTAATACTGCATCAAGGAAACTCGTCTTACGGTTTTTCACCTCGGCCAGCACTTCTGCACGGACATCTTTACAGTGAACGTGATTGATACGAGAAACCCAGCGCTGTGCCACGGCAAGTGGGTCTGCTCCGGCAAAGGTCAGATGTCCGGTGTCCAGTAACAGCCCGACTTCCGGACCGGTGTGGGTCATCAAATTATCAACATCCTGAGCGCTTTCAATCACGGTGCCCATATGGTGGTGATAAGCAATCTTTACCCCTTGCTGCTGAGTATAGCGGGCAAAGGCGCTCAGCTTCTCGCCATATTCCTGCCAGCGTTCTGCCGGAAAACGTGGGCGAAGATGGACAGGTGTCTGCTGATCCCCATGAATACAGTCAGAGACTTCGGCAAAGACCAGTACTTTTGAACCGAGTTCACGCAGTAGCGTCAGGTGCGGCTGTACCGCCTCAATTTCTTCTTCTACGCTACGCTCTAACAAGCGACCGGAATACCAGCCGGAAACCAGCTTTAAGTCATGCTGGGCGAGAATAGGGCCCAGTACCGCTGCGGTTCTTGGAAATTTATTACCCAGCTCAAACCCTTCAAATCCCGCTTCTTTCCCTTCGCTCAGACAGGTATCAAGTGGGGTGTCAGAGCCAAGTGAAGGCAGATCGTCATTGGTCCAGGTGAGTGGGTTAATACCTAAGTGTACGGTCATGATGTTCTCCTTATTATTTTGTCTGGCCGCGCTCACGCCACAGGGCAATCAGCTGCAAATAGTTATTCCGAATACGATTCACCAGTTCGGCATCGTCAATCTCACGCTTAAGCCAGGCCTGAGACGGTTCGCCAAAGATAGTGCGACCGACGGCAAATCCTTTCACTATTGGATAATTTGCTGCGGTATTAAAGCCGTCACGCAGCACAGAGACTGGCGCATCGAGACCGAGGATCACCACGCCGCGGCAATGGGGATCGCGTTTTTCAATCAAGGTGCTCAGGGCGGTCCAGCCTTCGTCTCCCAGTGGCGGTAATTTCCACCAGTCCGGATAAATGCCGAGATTGTAGAAGCGTGAAATGGCACGTAAATACAACTCATCATTGCGCGGCATATCGGCAGGTAAAATCACTTCCAGCAGCAATTCATGTCCGGACTGGCAGCAAGCCTGATAGATCTCAGCGACCTTTTGCTCCTGCTCAAGACGCAAGCTGTGGGCATCTTCTGGGTGGAAGAACACCAGACATTTAACGATATGTTCCTGCGGCCAGCTGATCAGTTGCGATCCGATATTGCCATGTTCCATTTCTAATGGCCGTGAGCCGGGAAGTTCTATTGGGCGGCCGATCCACCAGCCTTCACCGGTAATAGCGTTGAGCGCATCCTGACCAAAGGTTCCGTCACACAATAAGCCTGCTTTTCCTTCCAGCTCAGCGTGTTGGGCGGCTTCCCGGCTGGCCTGTAGGATCAGCTGTTTCAGCGCCGGGATACGGCGTAAGTCGGCGCCACTTTGTAAGGCCATTTCAGCTAACTGGCTACGGTGATCAAACGCCATAACACAGAGTTCAGGCCACTGACGGCGGCGAGAAATAACACGGTGAAGATGATTTAAGTGAGCGTCGAGGTCAGGGCGTGGAACCGATTCTTCGCGCGCTAAATAATCATCAAGCTCAATTTTTCCCGGCATCGCAGGAGCACAGCCGTGGCGAGATACCACCAGGGCACCACAAGCATTGGCATAACGGCAAGCCTGAACCCAGCCTTCATCGTTGATATAGCCGCGCAGCAAACCGGACATAAAGGCATCTCCGGCACCGAGCACATTGAGTACTTCAACCCGGACCCCGGCTACATTGATACCGCCATCAAGAGAGTCAGGGATAGGCCCGGTAAAGACGGAGCACCCTTGAGCGCCGCGTTTACACACCAGGGTTGCGTCGCTGACTTCACGCACGCGTTTAAGTGCTTGCAGGGTATCGGTCGTCCCCCCGGCGATGTGAAACTCTTCTTCAGTACCGACAACGAGATCAAATAAATTCAGGACTGACTGTAACTGCTGAGTAACCTGTTCGGCGGCGATAAACCTGGTTTCGCCATCACCCAGTGCCGTCAGGCCCCACAAAACAGGACGATAGTCGATATCCAGCGCGGTACGAACTTCGTTACGCCGCGCATATTTCAACGCCGTCAGTACCGCATCGCGAGTGCGTGGATTGGAAAGATGTGTGCCGGTTATTGCCAGACAGCGAGCAGAGGCGATGTACTCTTCACTAAAGTCATCAGAGGTTATCGCCATATCGGCGCAATTCTCACGGAAAAATATCAGCGGAAAGGTATCGCGGTCTTTAATCCCGAGTAACACCAGGGCAGTGAGTCGCTCAGTGTCGGTTATCAGATGGCTGGTATCACAACCCACCTGAGTCAGCTCTTCACGCAGAAAGCGCCCCATATGCTCATCGCCCACGCGTGCCAGCATTGACGATTTTAATCCCTGACGTGCAGTACCATAAGCCACATTGCCTGACGATCCGCCAAGATAGCGGGAAAAACTGGTGGCATCTTCAAGCCGCGCACCAATCTGCTGACTGTAAAGATCGACGGCCACGCGTCCCATGCAAATAAGATCCAACGATTTTTGTTTCATTCCTGGTCCTTAGACAATGTCAGAGACTTTCACCCAGCGGCCGTCCTGATGAGACAGGGCGATAGCATCGAGAATTCGTGAAACTTTCCAGCCTTCTTCAAAGTCAGGCCACAGAGGGGTATCACCGGCAATGCCATCAATCAGATCGCGTA
>Ga0308165_1005915_pt1 | contig 11069 bp, 5 predicted proteins | sample PhyWR2_FD_201032 | JGI IMG/M metagenome (GOLD analysis project Ga0308165, IMG submission 201032) | Phyllosphere microbial communities from UC Gill Tract Community Farm, Albany, California, United States - DLSLW.R2 | ecosystem: Host-associated > Plants > Phyllosphere > Unclassified | place: USA... | reverse complement strand
GTCTATGGGTGCTTTTGCTCAAAGTATCAGCGTGACTTCATCTACAATCGATAGTGCAGAAGCGAAAATTGCTGCCAAAGCCGCTGAGCAAGGTGCGAATTACTCCATCACCAGCGCCATCGTGAATGACCGCGTGCATATGACCGCGAACCTGACCAAATAAGTATTATCACAGCAAGAACAGCTGTGATGTCGGTTAACCGACCTGAATATTAAAAGCCTCTTTATGAGGCTTTTTTCTTTTCTGATATCTCATCTTTTCTGCAGAACTTCTGTAATGCCAGTTAATCTATTTTTCTGAATAAGATGAGCAAATAGTTCTAATTTCATTCAATGGGCCAGCCCGGTATTATTTATCACATCAGGCCGACAACGCCGCTTAATGAATAATGAAATACAAGGAATATGACCATGAAAACCATCAAAACTTTTGTTGCAGTAGCCGCTCTTTCTCTGATGTCTGCCGGTGCCTTTGCTCAAAGTATCAGCACTACCGCTCCGACCCTGGATGAAGCTGAAGCAAAAATTGCTGCCAAAGCCGCTGAGCAAGGTGCGAACTACTCCATCACCAGCGCTATCGTTAACAACCGCGTGCATATGACCGCGAATCTGACCAAATAAGTATTATCACAGCAAGAACAGCTGTGATGTCGGTTAACCGACCTGAATCTTAAAAGCCTCTTTATGAGGCTTTTTTCTTTTCTGATATCTCATCTTTTCTGCAGAACTTCTGTAATGCCGGTTAATCTATTTTTCTGAATAAGATGAGCAAATAGTTCTAATTTCATTCAACAGGCCAGCCCGGTATTATTTATCACATCAGGCCGACAACGCCGCTTAATGAATAATGAAATACAAGGAATATGACCATGAAAACCATCAAAACTTTTGTTGCAGTAGCCGCTCTTTCTCTGATGTCTGCCGGTGCCTTTGCTCAAAGCATCAGCACTACCGCTCCGACCCTGGATGAAGCTGAAGCAAAAATTGCTGCCAAAGCCGCTGAGCAAGGTGCGAACTACTCCATCACCAGCGCTATCGTTAACAACCGCGTGCATATGACCGCAAACCTGAGCAAATAAGTTTGCCGCTATAAAAATAGATCAGCCCGAACGGCTCCCCAAAAGTTGGATACCCGACTAAGTAAGGAGCCGTTTTTTTAACTCAAAATGGTCAGAATCCGCTTTCCCGGATGATGACCGCCATGCCATTTTTAAGCATACGCCCTAACCAGCTACTGCGTTCCGCCTGGATATGAGTGGTTCCGCGCAGTTCACGCACCTGTGGTGGTGGCTCCAGTAGCTGCAAGCGAATACGGTAGACAGGATGCAGGGGTTGGGAGGTTTTCTCATGTGGGATCGTCGCGATATCACCGCCGTAGCGGGAATCCAGAATGGTATAGGGAAGCTGCTGACTACGAGCTCCATCCACTTCCATCACTATGGCGCGTAGTGGGCGGTTCCAGTTTTGTGGCCAGAAGGTGGCTGTTGCTCCTACTGTAATGCGATTAACCTGCTGTTGATCCACATAGCCGTCGATGACCCACCCGTTGGGATCAATCAGTACACCAAGCGGCGTTTGCGTATTAACCCATGAACCCTCGCGTAATGATGGCTCGATATCATGCCATTCCCCATCGAACTCGGCTTTCAACTGTAAACGTGCGGCTTCTGCCTTGATGGAATCGGTTTCTGCCAGTTGCTCCTGGAGACGGTGCCTGGTGGCTTGTTGTATATCGAGCCCATTTTCCATATCCATCAAGCTGGGCAGCTGTCGAGACAATGCGTTCACACTGGCTTCAGTACGGGCTTTGCGGGCCTTGAGGTCTGGCATATCGAGTTCAGCTAGAATATCCCCGCGACGAACACTTCCCGAGGAATGAATATTCTGTATCTGTGCCGGTTGTGGGCTATAGATAACCCACTGTCGCTGAGCGTGGGAGACGCTGGGTACTGCAATATCCGTAGACCAGGGAAAAACAGCGAGTATCAGTAATACACTGACCAGGCCTGCGAGCCACCTACGATTGCGTGCGGGCACTTCAGCCCAGCGTTGCTTCCAGACCATAATTTCCGTCCATACAGGTTTGACAATGAACCACCAGAGTTCAACGATAAGCAGAAAAATACCCAACGCTTTGAAAAAGAAGTAATAAACCATAAAGGCAATACCGAGAAATACCGTTAAGCGGTATAGCCAGGTCAGGTAGGCGAAGAGACGCAGCCGTCGCCGAACCTTGAGGGTGAAATTTTCTGGGTAGGGATCAACCAGCCCCATCAGAGTACGGCGCATGAAGACTTTCGCTTCCGCTCCCGCTCGTTCATGCAGATTGGGAAAATTCAGCACATCCGACAGAATGAAATAACCGTCGAAGCGCATAAACGGACTGGCATTCAAGGCCAGTGAAAGCACCCAACCCGTCGTGGCGAGATACAACATTGCCTGACGCAGCATACCGTCATCGAGTAATGACCAAAGCAGTGTTGCCAGACCGGCCAGCGCCAGCTCGGTGACGATACCCGCCGTTGAGATAGTCAACCGCTGGCGATGGCTGCGTAATCGCCAGGACTCCCCGGTATCGGTGTATAGCATGGGCCAGAGCACAACAAAGGCGACTCCCATATGCGCGACACGAACGCCTAATTTTGTCGCTGCAAGGGCATGCCCTAACTCGTGTAATGCCTTGGATATGATGATTGCGAGAGCAAAACCTGCCAGCCCGGAAGGGGAGAGCATCTCCATAATGCTGTGTATAAAGGTATCCCACTGACGGATAACCAGAACCAGACCCAGCACTGTTGCAGCCAACAGTAAGTAAAGTGCCGTAGAAGTAAACAACGGCGCAACCCAGGGGAGCATCGCTTGCAGAAAACGTTGCGGGCGGATCACGGGGACACGAATAAAGAGATAAGTGTGGAGCCACCACTTGCCACTTTTCCATTTTACTTGGGCACTTTGCTTCTGAAATGATGCCAGTTTCTGTGGCGAAGCATGTAGCAGGTTATTTTGGTCAAGAAACTGCGCGAGGTGAGTGACATTATCTTCATCAACCTCCAGCGTGGTGCTGATTGAAATATCCTCTGCAATACGGGCTGGCGGCAGGTGCCAGCGCAGCAAACACTCATACTCCAGCCAGCCGATGCGATAAAAGCGGTTGGTCACCGGATCCTGAATCACCCAGGCCGGTGAACCATCTGGAAATGGCGTGCTGGAATGCAGTTGCAGATCCTGACGCAATGGTGGTGCCGGTGATTTAGAGGTATCTGAACCCAGATCGGCACCTGAATGGCTATGCAGACTGGCTGGCATTTACAGACCACTCCACGCGCGTAACGTAGCAAGAGGACGGCGTAGGACATAGTACACCAGAGGCACTCTATCGCCTGAAATCTTGGCGGTACCGTGCAGGCCAATGCGTGCATCTTCAAATGGCTGATCGGGATCCAGCGCTGCGCGTAGCCGATAGCTTGCGACACCTTCAGGTGACAGACTGGACTGATAGCTTGTTTCCGTCACGACAGCGTGCAGTGGAGAGAGCGGGCGTATTGTCAGAAACAGTTTTACTGGCGCCTGTTCATTCAGCACCAGCGCATCTGCGACGGGGAGATAGAGCTGCACCCCGGCGGATTTGGGATTGGCAACCTGTAAAATACGCTCACCTGTTGAAACCGGACGGCCCAGCCAGTCATCTGCCGATCCGAAGACGGCGATACCATCGTGCGGGGCTTTTACATCAACACGTATCAGTTGCGCCTGGATTGCCGCTAATTCAGCCCGTTTTTCCTCCGCTTTACCTTGCAGGAGTATTAATTCACCTTTGCTCTGGTGACTGTCGAAGGCTTTTTGGCTGGCAGACATCCATTCTGCATCGGCCACGGCTACCGATTGTGTGGCGACCTCCAGGCGGTTACGTAAGGTTGTATCGTCCAGCGAAAGGAGCGGTTCCCCTGCCTGAACAAACTGGTTTGGCCGCACATGAAACGTTTTAACCACACCATCCAGGGGGGAAGAGATAGTGGTCGCATCGAGGGCGATGATTTCCGCCGGAGCCAGCGCAGACTGACGGACGGGGAAGCAGAGCAATGCCACCAGGCTAATCCAGATGATGTGGCGTTTGCGGCCTAATGTTTTCCAGCGCCCACGCAAACCTTGTCGCGGTTTACCGCCCAGACATTCCCAGCAATATCCCCAGTGTACGGCCAGATGACTGAGTGCGCGCTTCTGTAGGGGCTCTGGTTCTTTTTCTACCAGGAATATGGCCCAGGCCAGAATGGTCCCGTCACGATGAAGAATGGGCTGAGCATAGACACCTTGTGGCCACCACTCAGCCCAGCCATCCAGTACTTCTGCTGGTGCTTGTTGCTCGGTCGGCGTTTGTTCCTCCGTCGCTTCAGGCGCGGGAAGCCAGCCCGCTTCATTTCCTAGCTGTGTTTGTACCCATGGCCAGCAGCGTCTCAACCAGAGTAAATAGGGGCTATCCTCGACAGGGGGAGCCAGGCCAGACAGTGTCATGACTCGAGCGAGTTGACCGCTGCCAGCCATGACGATAGCTTGCCGGAAATTGAGTAAGCTAAAACTGTCGTTTGCAATGGAAAACGACAATTCAGTGAGTGTACTGGCAGCGCGTGCGCGTGCTTCTAGTTGGGCGACTATTGTTGTAACAGTAGACGATGTTGCTGTCATTTTCTTGATGCCTGAAGGTAAACGTGCGGATACCGCATTGATTTAAAGCTACTGTGACCACAGCCATTTAAAGCAGCACTTACCCGTGCAAGTGCTGCTTTGTTGCTTCAATACGGAAAACTATTGCAGCCCGGGAAAGCGGGCGACACCGCTCATACCGGCAAGCAGTTCTGGATGACTTCCATCAATACTGGCCTCCAGTTCTACTGTCTGAGCTATAGCATCCACTCTGGCGTTGATTGCTGTGACTTTAGCAGGATAGGTCTTGAGCGTTTCATCGATGGCGACATCAAAGGTCGTACCCTGACGTAGTTCCTGTAACCAGCGCGAAGGGACGTTCAGACGCAATTTAAGCGCGCCATCACTGACCATTTCGATAAGCGGTGCGCCAATATTCACGCTTTGAGCAGGCTTAACGTGCAGTTTCACGACATGTCCGGAAAAAGGCGCTTTTACCGTGCACTGCTCTATCTGTACCTGTGTCAGCGTAATGGCCGCCTTCGCTTTATCAGACAGGGTACGTGCCAGCGTAACTTCGGTGTCGCCAACCGCGTTCAAATCGCGCAGGCTTTTTTTTACCTTGAGCGTTTCTCTCGCATTCTCATATTCAGCCTGAGCCATACGCAGGTGGGCATTGGCTTCATCGCAATCGAAACTCAGCAAAGTACTCCCTTTGGCAACTTTAGAGCCGAGACCGACGTTGATACTCGCAATGCGTCCCAGCATCTGGGATGCGAGGACGGTTTCGACCTCTGGACTGAGTAGCACGCGAATCGCACGTGGATCGGTTTGCACCATTGCGGGGATCTCAGTCGCTGGTTGTTGCGCCTGAGCTTGCTGTACCGTGAGAATGACCCCCAGAAGCACTATTCCGGGGGTGAATGTTGTTATTTTCATTGGATTCAATTTGCTACTGAACTGTGGTTGGCAGCAAGAGTATTTGTCTGCGAGGGAGCCTGGAACACCTGTTGCTGCCAGGATGCCATGGTATTTTGCATGGCCGTTGCGAGCGTCTTGATATCATGGCTTTCTACTGTGCCAGGCAAGATATCCAACCCTACGGAATTGTATAAACGACCCCAGGCAGCCTGGGCATTTGAGTAAGCGGCATAATGCTGATATTCACCCAGCAGCGCGCGCGCTTCGCTTTGAATAACCACCAGTTCTGAATCGAACTGTGTTTTGGCTGCCGCTTGAGCATATTTCAACATTTTCCGATCGACGCGCAGGCTTTCATCAGAGAACTCCAGCTCTTGCAGTGACAGGCTATAGCGAAGTACACCGACTCGAACCTGTGTCAGGACTGCCATTGACAGAGCCATACGACGCATATCATCGGTTTCATTCTGCGCTTCATGTGCTTTTTTCAGCGCAGGATATTGTGCCAGCTTCAACAGGTTCCAGGAGACATGGACGCCGGTATCGAACCAGGTATTGTTGTGCGTATACTTATTGGAGTCATACTTAAAGCCAGTATCAAGACCGATGTTTGGCCACAGTAAAACCTTAGCGGCTTTGATATCGTTTTCGGTTACGCGTTTACGATACCCTTCTTCCATAATCTCTGGGCGTTTTTCCAGCGCCATATGTTCCAGTACATCCATGCTTACAGGCACTTGCGGTAGCGTTAACTCACCCTGTTCAGCCAGTGTGAATTCTACATTCGGTGCGATTGACATCAGCGCGCGTAACTCAGCGGTTGCCAGTTCCAGATCCTGGCGGCGTAGCGTCAGTGAGCTCATCGCGTCCAGTAGCGTACGCTGGTAACTTAATACTTGGGCCTGAGGCATCAAACCGCGTTGTTCTATTACCTTGGAACGTGCCAGCGCACTGTTTACACGCACCAGTAGCCCGTCAACGCGTCCTAGCAGTTTCTGTGCGCCCACTGCACGCCAGTAGCTGTTACGTACATCTTGCAAGACGTTTTGGATCACTTTGCGGCGACGTTCCTCTGCCATCAGGACTTGATCCGCTTTTTGCTGCGCACGGTAGTAAGAGACGCCAAAGTCCAGAGCATTCCAGGAGAAAGTCAGGTTGCTGGTGGCGTGACTTCTTTCCTGAGAGGTTGAAGGATCAAGAGAGACCTTAGACTTGTCCATGAGAAGTACTGACACACCGCCAGAATCGTTGCTACGACCTTCATAACCCGCACCTGCAACCAGACGCGGCAGCATTTCATAGGTTGAAACGTCATGGAGGCTACTACTCAGCGCGGTCTCCATCAGTTTAAGTTTGTAGTCCAGATTGTATTTAAGTGCCCGGGCAGCGGCTTCGTAGAAGTCGATTGGCGCGGTGATGGGTTCCTGATTTTTGTACATGGCCAGCATGTCCTGCGAAACACGTTCGTTAACTTCATCGGCCGTGAAAGCTTTGGGGGCGAGGGAGCCACAAGCCGTCAGTAATAAAGGTATGCAGGCTGCGGACAAGCGAAAAGTTAAAGGTGAAATACGGCGTATCATTGCTTCAGAGTCTCTTAAGTTATAGCTGTAATAAACGATAAATCGTCATAAATCAGGCAGTTTTGATGGAAGCGGTCTGTATCACAGACCGCTTCATATAGCGTATGGCTTCACTCAAGCGGGTAACCGGACTGGCAACTGATTAGATTGCGCTTCCAGTTGTTCACTGAATGAACCCGCCACGGTCTTCGGTTGAATCTCTGTCTCCACCTTCAGGTGCTGCATGTTTTCCTGCCACCAAAATGCGACTGGCTCTTCATCACTGAGATCAGGTGATGCCGGGGTAGCAACATTGGGCTCTACGGCTTCTGACTGAGGTTCAGCAGAGGACGATTCAGGCGTATCTCCCTCAGGCGTTACCGCGGGTTCTGACTCAGGTGTCTGATGAGGCAGGTCCGGCTGTAGGTCTGGTAAGGTGCGCGGTAAGGCTGAACTGGCTCGCTGTGATTCACCGACCACCTGGTGTACATGCGTCGTATCAGACTGGCCCAATCGTGCACCAATGGAGGCAGCCTGGATTTCGCTGACAGGGGCATTATTCGAACGCAGTAATAAGGACTGTGTTTCCTGACTATCACGTACGGCAGGCCCGACATAGATAACGGGATGCATAGGTGCATCAATACGCAATACACGGGTCCAGGTGCCGTAATCGAAGAACACACTTGGGGTATAGGTAATATCGCCTGTTACCAGCCCTGTCGGAGGATCCCGCAGAGGACGAACAGGTACCCAATCCGTAGGTTGTGTCGGTGGTGCGGTGTAATCGGTACTGGGTACCGGGCGATTGATGGCGATAGTGATCGTTGCCCTGGCAGCGTCACCATCCGCATCAGTGATGGTGTATGTGAATTGATCGGTGATGGTTCCATCAGTCGCTGCACTGTTATGGCGAGTATAGATATAGCTGCCATCAGCCTGAATGATGAGCACACCATGCTGACCTGTCGCTCTTATGTCGCCAGTGACGGGGTCTTTTTGGCCCAGGCCATTAGCACCACTGAGATCGGTGACAAATACTTCACGGTCAGCACCCAGCGTATCGTTACTGAGGGCATTTCCGGTGGCAGTATTGGTGTTGTTATCCACCACGGCCACATCATCCTGCGCCTCTGGAACATCATTGATTATCTCAATCAGGGCTGTGGCAGTGGTGGTATCCCCATCCTCATCGGTTACCGTAACGGTAAATTCATCGGTTTCAGGTTGATCTGATTGGCCAGTGGTTGCCGCTGTCAGTTCATACAGATAAGTGAGGGTCGGTTTAGCTGACTCTGTGCCCTCGGTATAGGTCACCGTCACGGTGCCTGAGGTAGTTGTGAAGGTTGTCGGTTCACCGGATACCAGTTTGATCGGAGTGCCGCCTGGCGGGGTCACCGTCACGGTATTCTGGCCGTCACCCGAGGTCAGGATCAGCGTTCCCGTGGTGGTGTGCCCGGTACCTGGGGCACTGCCTTCTGGCAGACCTGACTCCAGTACCTGACTATCGGCTTTAAACACTAACTGGCTATCTGGTGTTCCCGGGATCGGTTTAGACGTTGGTGGGTTACCTTGGCCATCGGTTATTGACGGTTGTTTATCATCAATATTTACCGTCAGAGTGGCGGTAGAACTGTCGCCATCACCATCGGTGATTTGATAAGTAAAGACATCAGTCACAGCACCTGGTGTGGCAGCGTCATTAAAACGGGTATAGGTGTAGCTGCCATCGCGGCTGATGGTCAGGGTGCCGTATTCACCATTGACGCTAACTGGACTATCAGACAGAACGACAGGCAGGCCATCTTTGCCAGTAATAGCAGAGACGGAAGCGCCGTCGGCTCCAGGGATATCAGCAACATCGGTCGGGCTACCGCCAGCAATGACATTGCCGGTGGCGGTGTTGGTGCCGTTATCGACGGTGGCAATATCGTCCCGTGCCACAGGTACATCATCGAGGATCTCGATCAGCGCAGTGACGCTGGTTTTATCCCCGTCGGCATCGGTGACGGTGACGGTAAACTCGTCGGTCTCCGGCTGCCCCGGCAGATCGGTGGTTGCCTGAGTCAGGGTGTACTCGTAGGTCAGGGTCGGTTTAGCGGACTCTGTTCCCTGGGTGTAAGTCACCGTCACGGTACCGGAGGTCGTCGTGATAGTTGTCGGTTCACCGGATACCAGTTTGACGGGGGTGCCGCCTGGCGGTGTCACAGTGACCGTCTGCTGTCCATCGCCCGGGATCAGGGTAAGGGTACCGGTGGTGGTGTGTCCGGTGCCCGGGTTACTGCCATTTGGCAGGCCGGACTCGTTAACCGGGCCGTCGGCTTTAAATACTGGACGACTGTCTTCAGTGCCCGGAACAGGCTCCAGTGTCGGCGGGTTACCTTGACCGTCGGTGACGGATGGCGCTTTGTCATTAATATTGATGGTCAGAGTGGCGGTGGAGCTGTCGCCGTCGCTGTCGGTGATCTGATAGGTGAAGATATCGCTGACCGGACCGTTGGTTGGTGCGCCATCAAAACGGGTATAGACGTAGCTGCCATCCTGGCTGAGAGTCAGGGTGCCGTGCTCGCCCTTGACGGTGACCGGGGAGTCACTGTCGGACAATGTGACAGGCAGACCGTCTTTGCCTGTGACGACAGAGACAGATGCACCGTCAGCGCCCTGAGTATCGGCGACATCGGTCGGATTACCGCCCGTCAGTACATTACCGCTGGCAGTATTGGTGCCGTTATCGACGGTGGCGATATCGTCCCGTGCCACAGGTACATCATCGAGGATCTCGATCAGTGCAGTGACGGTGGTTTTATCCCCGTCGGCATCGGTGACGGTAACGGTAAACTCGTCGGTCTCCGGCTGATCCGGCAGATCGGTGGTCGGTTGAGTCAGGGCGTACTCGTAGGTTAGGGTCGGTTTCGTCGACTCCAAGCCTTCGGTGTAGGTCACCGTCACGGTACCGGAGGTTGTGGTGATGGTTTTAGGTTCACCTGAAACCAGTTCCACAGGGTCGCCGCCTGGTGGGGTAATGGTCACGGTATGCTGACCATCACCCGGCGTCAGAACAATTGTACCGGTGGTGGTGTGCCCGGTACCCGGTGCGCTGCCGTTCGGCAGACCAGATTCCTGTACCGGCGTGTCAGCTTTAAAGATCAGTCGTCCGTCAGTTGAACCCGGGATCGGTTCTGGCAGATTGCCTTTACCGTCGGTCAGCGTTGGCTGCCTATCATCAATATTGATGGTCAGAGTCGCGGTGTCTGTATCGCCGTCACCGTCGGTGATCTGGTAGGTGAAGATATCGCTGACCGGACCGTTGGTCGGCGTGCCATCGAAGCGGGTATAGACGTAGCTGCCGTCCTGACTGAGGGTCAGGGTGCCGTACTGACCGTTAACCACGACTGATAAGCCGCCCTCCGGCAGAGACACTTTCTCACCGTCTGCTCCGGTAATATGGGAGACCACAGCACCATCTGCGCCCTGAGTATCGGCGACATCGGTCGGATTACCGCCCGTCAGTACATTACCGCTGGCGGTATTGGTGCCGTTATCAACGGTGGCGATATCGTCCCGTGCAACAGGTACATCATCGAGGATCTCGATCAGCGCAGTGACGCTGGTTGAATCGCCGTCGGCATCGGTGACGGTGACGGTAAACTCGTCGGTCTCCGGTTGCCCCGGCAGATCGGTGGTTGCCTGAGTCAGGGTGTACTCGTAGGTCAGGGTCGGTTTAGCGGACTCTGTTCCCTGGGTGTAAGTCACCGTCACGGTACCGGAGGTCGTCGTGATAGTTGTCGGTTCACCGGATACCAGTTTGACGGGGGTGCCGCCTGGCGGTGTCACAGTGACAGTCTGCTGGCCATCGCCCGGGATCAGGGTAAGGGTACCGGTGGTGGTGTGTCCGGTGCCCGGGTTGCTGCCATTTGGCAGGCCGGACTCGTTAACCGGGCCGTCGGCTTT
>Ga0308165_1005913_pt1 | contig 11073 bp, 10 predicted proteins | sample PhyWR2_FD_201032 | JGI IMG/M metagenome (GOLD analysis project Ga0308165, IMG submission 201032) | Phyllosphere microbial communities from UC Gill Tract Community Farm, Albany, California, United States - DLSLW.R2 | ecosystem: Host-associated > Plants > Phyllosphere > Unclassified | place: USA... | reverse complement strand
TAATATGATTCTGAATAATTTGTCAAATTAATTGACAAATCTTTCAAATTCAGCAGAAAGCCCTACCTTTGCGCCATGGTAATAGAAGTAATGAAATCCAAGATTCACCGCGTTAAAGTCACACAAGCGGAATTGAATTATGTGGGTAGTATCACAATAGATGAAGATTTGATGGATGCCGCAAATATCATCGCTAACGAGAAAGTTCAAATCGTAAACAACAATAATGGAGCCCGTCTTGAAACATACGTCATCCCAGGTCAACGTGGATCAGGTATTATCTGTTTGAATGGTGCTGCGGCACGCTTGGTTCAAGTAGGCGATATTGTTATCATCATTTCCTACGCAACCATGGACTTTGAAGAAGCTAAGCAGTTCAAACCTTCCGTTGTATTCCCAGACGACAACAATCATCTGATTAAATAATCAGGAAGCACTGTAAGCTTAGTATATAGCTATTTCATATTTATTTAATGGGTAGATCACGAATACTCACAAAATAAAATCGTATTTTTGAAGCGTTACCCTAAAAAGTAGCGCTTTTTTATGTACCGAAAAACAACGAAATCCCCACGTCAGCTTATCGCATTTTGCCAATTGGTATTAATGTCGCTGATTATTATTTCGGGTGTTGTTTTTATGCACAAAGAGGTAAAATCAACCGGTGAAATTGTCATGCACACCCACCCTTATGATTTTACCAAGAAACAGAAACCGCAAGAAACAGATGACCAAATCGAATACCTCAATGTCATCTATCACAATACCTACGTACAAACTGAATTTACCGTCCTTGAACTTCCTCTTCCGCGTGAAGTAAAAGAAGAACATTATAATTCATTTTGTCCGGAGGCGATCAGCACAACGATCGATCATTACCACTTACGTGGTCCCCCCAGCTTAGCATAAACCAAAAATCAAAGATTTCGAAGGCCTGTCGCTAGTTCCATAACGATCAAACGAACTTGGCGCAAACAAGTAAGACATTACGCATGTGCTAAATCGCTTGGCTCCAGAACGACAGCATGAAATACCGCTTTGATCCCATTTTTATTTGCCTCTTCTTTGAGAATTGTCCCTGTTACAATAGCGAAAACCTTCGCTGAATACTGTCATTATGGTTTCAGTGAGCTCATTGGCATACATTACCTTGTCGGAAACAAGCTATTACCCTGCTTCCGATAAGACGCAATGCCTTGAACGCGGTTCATAACCAGGAACAGACCATGCTATACGAGGCTTGTATTTATAAAATTTTTATAAAATTACGATGCTAAAGCAATACACTTTATTGGCCACATTACTGGCTGGTACATCCACTATATACGCCCAATCAAAACTTGAAGGCTACTTATTTAACAAAAACCATGAGGCGGTTCCTTCTGGTACACTGACTTTAAAAAACAGCAAGCTCGCAACTACATCTGATCCAAATGGGTACTTTAAGCTGTCTGCAATACCAACGCAAAAAGTAACCTTAAATATATCGGCAGTGGGCTATCGCTCCTTCAGCAAAGTCATCTCTTTAGACACGTTGAAGTCGCCTTTGCAAATTCAACTGGAAGAAGACAACCTCAATTTGGATGAGGTTGTTGTTTCGGCTACACGCTATGGTGTCAAACGTAAGGACGCCCCCGTGGTTGTCAATGTCATCGGTCCAAAATTATTTAATGCGACACAATCTGTTGCCATGTCGGAAACATTGAATTATCAGCCGGGTGTACGGGTAGAAAACAATTGCCAGAATTGCGGCTTTTCACAAGTCCGCCTGAATGGCCTCGAGGGCCCCTATTCACAAATATTGATCAACAGTAGGGCGGTATTTTCCGCATTAAATAGCGTGTACGGATTGGATCAGATTCCAACGAGTATGATCGATCGTATTGAGGTTGTGCGCAGTGGTGGTTCGGCATTATTTGGTGCCAATGCGATCGCCGGAACAATCAATATTATTACAAAAGATCCTGTAGAAAACGACTGGCAGGTAAAATCCACCAATTCACTCATTGGCGGCAAAAGCTGGGATAATACAGTGGATTTTAATACCTCTACCGTTTCGGAAGACCTCAAAAGAGGAGCCACATTCTACGGTATGCACCGTAATCGGGAAGCCTACGATGCAAATGGCGATGGTTTTTCGGAAATAACCAAACTTCGTAACACCACGTTCGGCACAAAACTATTTTACAAACCGAGTGACCTGGATAAGATAACGGTTGATTTTAGCACCGTGAATGAGTTCCGCCGCGGTGGTGATCAACTCGATAAAGTACCGCACCTGACGCAGATTACCGAGCAATTGGAAACCAGTTCGCTTGTTGGCGGAATCACATACGATCACTATTCCACAGATTATAAGCAAAAAATGTCGTTGTATGGCTCTGTGCAGAAAACTGTTCGCGACAGCTACTATGGCGGTCTTGGAGGTGGAACAACCCTTGCGGACAGCACATTAGCCGCAAATGCCTATGGAAAAACGAATGATATCGCGCTAGTTGCCGGGGGACAATATACCTACAACTTTGAAAGAGATGTATTTACTGCCGGAGTGGAGTTTTCATACAACAATACCCAGGATGAAATACCAGGGTATAAACGAACCATTGATCAGCAGAACAAAGGACTAGGGAGTTATGCCCAATACGAATGGAAGCCTTTAAGCAACTTTAAAACCTTAATCGGAGCGCGATACGATTACACCTATGTTGACGGCAAATATAGTCTCGCAGGTATAAACCGAAACTCGGATCAGCGTTTTGGTACTTTCAGCCCCAGATTGACAATATTATACGATATCACAAAAGACCTTCAATTTAGAGGAGGCTATGCACGGGGTTTCCGTGCACCACAAGCATTTAATGAGGACATGCACGTCACTTCCATTGGCGGAAACCAAGTATTTGTATTGATCGGTGAAAATCTGAAAACAGAATACTCCAATGCCTATACAGGCTCTTTTAGCTACAATAAAAATTTTGGAAATGTACAGACAAGTTTGCTCGTGGAAGGATTTTACACGGATCTAAACAATCAGTTTGTCAACGTCATGGCGTCTGAAAAAGATGGATTGATTATCCAGGAAATGCAAAATGGTGAAGGAGCCCGGGTGTATGGTTCCAATATTGAAATCAATATTGCGCCATCCTCCTGGTTTTCTTTCCAAACTGGTGGGACGATCCAGCGTTCTCGCTATAAGAAAGACCAACTCATCTATACAGGAAAAGAAGACGGGCAGGACATCCTCACCAAGAAATATGTCCGTACGCCAAATATCTATGGTTATATGAATAGCAACCTGAAAGCGACCAAACAATTTGCGATCGATCTGACGGGCGTGTACACTGGAAAAATGATTGTTCCACATATTCAACAAGATGTAATGACCCTTAAAAATGCCCGGGACTTTGTGGAATTAAATCTCCGCTTAGGGTACACCTTTCCAATACATAAAGATTTCAGCATTGAAATTTTTGGTGGTGTACAAAACATGTTCAATGCTTTTCAGAAGGACTTCGACAAGGGAGCGCTACGTGATTCAGATTATATCTATGGTCCAACACGCCCCCGAACTTATACATTTGGCCTTCGTGTTGGTCATTTTCATTAACATGGATTTGGGATATGAAGCATTTCCAAAAAATATATGTGCTATTGATCCTATTCTTTTATCCGCTCAGTTCTCATGGACAGGAGCGGATAAATTGGATTGATTTTGCACAACTGGATTCACTCCTGACTGTTTCACCGCGCGAAACGCTCCTCTTTATTCATACGGATTGGTGCAGCTATTGCCGGAAAATGGAACAGGAAATCTTTACAAAAAAGGAGATTGTCCAATTAATCAACAAGCGTTACTATGCCGTTCATTTAGATGCAGAATCTATCCAAGACATTGCTTTTGACCAAAGTATATGGAGGCCCTTAAGCAAAAGAAAGAAAACAGGACAATACCATCCTTTAGCTTTGCAATTGCTAAAAGGAAGAAAAATGATCTTCCCAACTCTCCTACGTTTTGATAGCGAATTTCGTCTAAAAAGTATACGACAAAAATACCTGAACTCAAAGGAGTTAGCTGTTTTTTTAGAATAATTTAACATTTACTTGTAGCGAACTCCATTATTCCTGCGTTTTGGATTTTATAATTAATACACACTTTAAGAAATTATGAAAAATATCACGAAATTATTAATGGCGTTTTTGTGTCTGGGAACGATCTTCGCATCTTGTAGTAAAAGCGATGGCATTGACTGGGCAGCTGAACAAGAAAAACAAAGATTAGAAATGATCCGAATTGATTCTACAAGAAAAGCTCAGGCTCCCTTACTTGAGCAATATGCCAAAACACATTTTCAAAATCCAGTTAAATCCGATTCTTCCGGAATTTGGTATGAAGTTCTTGCTGTAGGTCAGTCAGATTCTTATGATTATAAAAATGGCTACCCATCAATCAGTGTAAATTACACTGGTCAACTTACGGATCAAAATGGAACTGTTTTTAGTAAAAGCAAAGAAGGTACTCCAGCTAATTTCTCCAATTTACTATTGGCAATTAGACAGAATTTTGGAATATGCTGGTATTATGCATTTGTGCCACAAACACTTAATCAAAATGGCCAAGATGCTAAATTAGGTGGTTTGCTACCAAAAGGACTACAAAAAGGTTCTAAGATTCGATTTGTTTCATCTTCGGTATTCGCATATGATAATCAAGAATATAAAGGCACAGAAAATGTCACTGTCCCTAAAAACTCTCCGGTTGTGTATACTATTGAAGTAACAGATATTGCTAGAGCTACTTCCAACTAAAAAATACAAATATAGACACACAATAAAGCCGTCCAAAAAATAAGATCAAGTCCTAAAGGGTTAAATATTTGAAATGACACTTCAGGCAGAAATACATATAAGAAGGAAGCTACCCAAAATGGACTACCCCCAAAAAGTTCGACACTTTCTGGGGGTTCTTTCGAGACTGAAACGAAAACTTTGTCAAAGTAATAATTCAACATAACTGAACTTGTATTTTTGTATTTACACATTTTGCGGAAAAGTCCCTTTGGGTGTGTAACACAAACTGTGTCATTGGATTAAAAACTTAAAAACTTCTTTCGAGTTTGAGTCTATCCCCAAATCTAATATAGAGTTGGGATATTGTAAAGCCCAATTTATGCATAGGCATCGTCTATACAAATATTTGGTAAAATCTATGAACTCAAATTCTGAAATCTATACGTAATATTTAACATAAAGTACCTTCCGATTAAATCAGTTCGAGATTTTTTAGTGATCAAAAAATCATTATTAATAACTTTATTTTGTTTCATCTGATTAAAAAGATCAAAGATATTAAGCTTAAATTCCAGTTTTCTTTTTAAATATTTTTGAGATAAAATTAGATCTGTACGACTATTCTCAAATAGATCGGAAGAATACCTTATAGCATCATACATATTTCTCAACTCAATATTAAACAGCACAAAATAGTTAAATCTTAAGTTAGTCGTAAAGTTATGATTAATTGTCTGATTAACCTCCTTCTCACCAATACCTTCAACACTATTATATTCATTTCTATTCAAAAAAAAACTGTAATTAGTATTTATGGAAAACACATCTTTCAAATATCCTACACTTAAATTTCCACGGTAACCTCTAGAAACATCTGTGTAATTTTTTGTAGCAATAAATCTTTCTGTCCGATTTGCAGAATATGAAAGACCATGTTGCAAACTCAAGTTATCTATTAAAAATTTGCTCTTATTATATAAAAAAGAAATTGTAGTATTTGGACTTCTATCATCTACAGAATTGGAAAACGTTAATAAACGCCCTCCCTTCGAAAACTTAATACCGGAAATAACAGTATCACTTTGCAGTACAAAAAGATTTTCAACAATTTTATTTCTATTAATTGATCTTGCAAAACTTAAGCTTGCATTATCGGTATTATTAATCAGATAGCTTCCATTCCAATTTAAATTTAGCAATGACTGATTTTTCAAATTTGGATTTCCAATGCTTGCGTAGTTATCTGTCACAGCAACAATAGTTGGATCTTTTTGCCCTATAGATGGATATACCAAAGATTTAGAAAGGGATAATGTAAGATTCAGTTTTGATTTTAATAACCTATTTGACACACTTGATGTATTTAAAATACCACTATTTTGATCCAAATAAGACCTATTTACATTATTTTCAAACCTACTACTTGATTTTTCGTAATATACATTTGTATTGAAATCAAAAGTCTTTTTAGAGTATTTTAATATAGTACCAGTATGCGTTAGCTGATTTTTTAATAATGTTTCTGCCTTACTCCTATTTATTATATTACTAGAATATGATAGTGAATTGCTAAAATTATGATAGATTTCCCAAAAAAACACCTTTTTAACATTAAATTTCAAAGACAGCTTGGGTTGAAAGAAATTACTATTTGAATTACTAAACACATAATTCTCTGTATGTTCTTTTATAAATTTATTCCTCCCATCAATTTGCCCTCCGCCAAAACCTGCACCCCCAACAATAAATAATTGATCTTTATAGATTTTATACCCCAAATTAAAACTCCCATTATAGTTTTTTGAGTGAATAGAATCATCTGAACGAAATTCTTGTGTTAACTCATTTGAATTATTAACACTAGTAAAACTTTGATTATATTGAAAACCAGAAGTTACATCGAAATAAATTTTTTCATAAAATTTACTAAAAGACGTATTAAAACTAATATTATTACTATTACTCTTTTGGATTCTTTCAAAAACTGAATTATCAATACTATCAATTACTATTATAGTATTAAGAAAATAATCCTTCGTTAAGCTTTGACTTCTGTTGAAATTAAAACTAAGATTAAATTCCCCATTCCTAAATTTGAGGTTATTCTGAACCGAAAAACTACCATTCATTATCTTATTCGAATTCGCATCTATAACTGCCCCCCAATCCCATGCGTTGTTATTTAAATTAAAGTCGACAACAAAATTTTTATTATTTTTAAAAATTATGGTATTCGCTAAGAAATCAAACTTCTTTCTAAAATTATACTTCAAAGCCCCAGAACCTAATATCCCCAAAATTTTTCCGCTAGGAGTCCTCAAATCAATCGAATTAACATCTTTATTATTATTCCCCAAAAAACTGTTTAAAGGATCAGTATAAGGGCTCAAGGAAAAAGATGAAAGTATGTTAGCCGGAAACATTTTTAGAAGTTCCAAAGGGGATGTGAATTTAAATACCTGACCGTTTACTTTAATTATATTTAACAACTTATCCCTATAATAAACCTCACCATCTGTCAGTCTGAAATTTGGATTTCTACTTAAAACATCATAGGCCGTTAACCCCTCTTCTCTTTGTAAAGAATCAATAAAGAAAGTTTTATAATTACTTGTTACATCCACTGTGTCTAATAAGTTCTTCTTTAAAGTATCTACAGTACCATGTAGCATTTTTGTATTACAAAAACTATCTGAAAAAGCCCTTGTATTCGCAAACAAAGAATTATTACAAATCACAAAGTAAATTAAAGTAAATATAAATTTCATTCACGCTCTTTAAAGAAATAAAAGCATATCATTAAAGTTAAATAATATATAAACAGATTTTACATTAAAAATTAACCTCTGAATAAATAAAATTACCCAGAGGCTAATGCTAATGCAACCTAATTTGGCCGTTTAATCTTTAAATTGATAACAAGCCAAGGACCTAGAGTAAAAGGCGGGCTTAAAGGACTTTTAGACATTTGTACATACCATGGCATTGCCTTAATTTTCTGAAAAGGCCATGTACCGGTTTTAACAGTAACTGCCGCTGTATAAATTACCTCAAACATAGAACCTGAATTAGAAGGCGTTATATTTTGACCATCATAATATATACCCACCTCCGTAGGAGAAAGATATGTAGCCTTAAACCACATAAAAGCACCTTCTTTTCCCGTAGGAGCATATCTAGAATAAGATTTAAATTCTACAATCTCATTTGGAGACACTGTATTAGGGTTATAATGCGAATTGTTATCTACTGATTTGTACCAATTAGGAGCAACATTAGTAGGACCAATACTCGCTGCGCGAATGTAAAGCCCTCCACCGGGAATCAAATATGGACCATCTACGATAGATCCACTAACACGATTTCCAATCCGAGGAGCCTCGAGCTCTACAAGACAATACCAATTACCGTCAGCACCAATTTTAGCGTCCAAAATTCGAGTTGCCTTAAAATCATCTCTATCTATATCAAAGTAAGATAAAAAAATATCGGATGGAGTCGACACCACCGGTAAAGGACTTTGTGCAAATGTTGCCATGGTAAACAAGATAAACGCACAAATAAATAAAATGTTCTTTTTCATAATTAATAAAATATAAAATTTATCGCTAGCAGTGCAAATATAAAACATATACATTAATAATAAAACTAAAATCAAATAAAAATAAATTAAATATTAACACATATAATAAAAAAAATAAATAAAATCAAAACACTTAAAAAATACAACGTTATTTCAAAATTTAACAACTAAATTAATTCAATATTTTTACACAACTAAAAAGAAATAAAAATAAATAAGCTTAAAACCAAGCATAAATGTTTAGATTTAAGCAATATGATAAAAAAAACACATTTTACCGAAAGCTTGATTGTGAGAGCACTCAAAGAGAGCGCAGGAGGCAGATAGACCAAAGATATCTGTTGAGAACTGGAGGTCGATAAGACTACATTTTATAACTGGAAGAGCCTTTACGGTAGTATGGAAGCCTCCGATGTTAAACGACTAAAGAAACTCAAAGAAAAAATACACGCTTGAAAAAGATATTTATCGAGCTCAGTATGAACCATTTTATCCTAAAAAAGGCTGGAACTCCGGCAGCAAAATATTTAACCCAGGAGATTGACCTAGATCCCGGTCTGAGTGTTACCGTGTCCTGCAAATTGACACATATGTACCGTTCACAATATTACTATATTAGTAAGAAAAATGACAGTTTGTTACCCCGAATTGTATGATCTGACCACCAAACATCCTGTACATGGATTCCGAAAACTTTACGCCTGTCTGCGCAGAGTGCGGAAACCTTGGAATCATAAAAAAGCTAATCGGGTATATAAGATACTTAATATAAACAAAAAGAAGCGTGGCAATCTTCGCATACCTGCTCGGGAGAAAAAGCCTCTGGAATAACTGGTCAGAATTAACCAAAATGGAGCGTGGACTTTATGAGCGATAATTTAGTAAACGGAAACAGACTTAGAACTTTTAATGCGATAGGTGATGCTCCCGAGAGATATTGTATGTCGAAATAGCTACATCTATTTCTACTTTAAGGGAAACCCGGACATTGAAACAAAGCATAGGCTGGCGGGGCAGGCCGCCATGTCTGCGGGTAGATAATGTCACTGAATTCACCATTCATCATCTTGAGCTCTTGTGTAAAGATCAAGGCATTGTTATTAAATTTATCCAACCCGGCAAGCCTATGCAAAACTGTTATATCGAACGGTTCAACCGAAGTTTTCGCAAAGAAATTTTGGATGCTTATTTATTTTTCAATTTTTCAGAAACAAGAGAACATACCCAGCATGGACGGATGAATATAATAACAAAAGACCGCATGAAGGGCTTGGGAATCTCACACCAACGGAATTATCAAAAAATATTCGACACCAACAACAAATAAATCAATTATTAACGTAAATTAGAAAAGTCCAAAACAACAAGCTTGAAACTTGAAATGTTAATTACTGTATCAAAATGTTAATTGTTATACCGAAAACCTTTAACGAAGAAAAAATAATATACATTTGCAAAGCTATATTCATAAAGAAAATAGCTTTTCCTTGAAAAACCAATAAAAAATATAATGAAAAAACTGTCATCACCACTATTTATGGGAATTGCAGCAATCGCTTTCCTTATTATCAGCTGTAACAAAAACGACGATGCTCCTGTTTATGATGCGTCAGCACAATTTAAGACGGATTCTGTCACACTTAAAAATTATATTAGCCAAAATTACCCTGATGCGCAGTACAATAGCGAAACAGGAATTTGGTATGAAATTCTAGCAGAAGGTACAGGAAATTATGAATATAAAGTGATTGACACGTTGGATGGCAAATACCTCAAAGCTAAAGTATCTGTAAAATATATAGGCAGATTGTTAAACGGAAGTGTATTCGATCAAAAAGATACTCCTCAGGAATTTGAAATCCTAACTAACACTGGTTATCAATATCCATTTTACACTAGATACATTCCTGCTTGGACCTTTGCTTTTGCTCCTCAAAAAATCGGGGACATGAAACTAGGTGGATTAACAGAGAAAGGCCTACAAAAAGGCAGTAAAATCCACATAATGGCGCCTTCCTTATATTGCTATCGAGATCAAGCGGTAGGGACAATTCCAGTAAACTCTCCCTTAGACTTTGTGATTGAAGTGACAGACATAAAATAGAAAAAAAGTTTGACGAAATTTCATAAAACCTAAGTTTTTGAATGTTTCAAGATCAAACATTTGATCGTCAAATTTCTTTTTAATAAAAACCAATAAAATCTTTAAATTTTATTGGTTTTTATTTATTAATCCCCTATACAACATATAGAAAATAAGGTAAAATTATTGGATAATTGTTCCAGATGTAGTATAAAAAACAGCCCTTATATCATTGTATGTAAATCCATTCCAATTAGGCACACCAGATTGCCCACCATTAAAAATAGAACCCGGATCAGGATTATTAGAAGTGTTATTTGTATTAGTTACAGTATACGCACCAACAGCAACACCATTTACAACAGTATTACCGCCCTCACCACGTCCTCTCCAATCAGTATGTCTCAGTCCAATGGCATGCCCAAACTCGTGTGCAACTAAGAACTTCCTCTGGGCAGAGCTTAAATTACTCCAATACAAAGAATTTACATGAATTTTGCTTGCAACAACTAATCTCGGCCAAACTAAAACGCTCGATGATGAAATGTAAGTAGGAAGTTCAGAATATCCATACTCGCCAACAGCCCCCGAATATTCTTCAATTATTATACTTGCCTGA
>Ga0308165_1005910_pt1 | contig 11074 bp, 6 predicted proteins | sample PhyWR2_FD_201032 | JGI IMG/M metagenome (GOLD analysis project Ga0308165, IMG submission 201032) | Phyllosphere microbial communities from UC Gill Tract Community Farm, Albany, California, United States - DLSLW.R2 | ecosystem: Host-associated > Plants > Phyllosphere > Unclassified | place: USA... | reverse complement strand
TTCTAACCCTTTTCTGACTGTTTCAACTTCTGGTAATTCAGGCACCTTTCATCGCTCCTTTAGAAAAAAAGACTGAAACCAACACAGCAATGTTTTTAACATTGTCGTTTAGTCAGTCTTTTCCACTTATTTTATTGCCTTATCTATTTAGCGTCATACCATGTTTTGCCCCAACTACTATCCGTTAGCAACGGTACGTGTAAAGCAACAGCATTTTCCATCACATCTTTAACTAAGTCATTTAATTTTTCTAACTCAGATTCAGGTGCTTCAAAAACAAGTTCATCATGTACTTGCAATAGCATTGTTGCTTGCATATTTTCTTCTTTCAAACGTTTTTGCATGTTGATCATTGCAATTTTCAAAATATCCGCAGCACTTCCCTGAATCGGTGTATTAATCGCTGTCCGCTCTGCAAATGAACGTAAATTAAAATTACGTGAATTGATATCTGGTAAATAACGGCGGCGATTATATAACGTTTCTACAAATCCTTTATCTTTAGCATCCCGAACAATAGCTTCCATATACTTTTTCACACCAGGATATTTTTCAAAATACGTGTCAATATATTCTTGTGCTTGCTTTCTAGTAATACCAAGGTTTTGCGACAACCCATAATCACTGATTCCGTAAACTATGCCAAAATTTACAGCTTTTGCTTGGCGACGCATATTCGGTGTTACATCTTCCGGTTTTTCAATACCAAAAACACGCATAGCTGTGCTAGAGTGAATATCTTGACCTTCAATAAAAGCTTCTTTCAAATGTTGATCATCTGAAATGTGTGCTAAAACACGTAGTTCAATTTGAGAATAATCGGATGAAAAAATCAACCAATCATTTTCTCTCGGTACAAAAGCTTGACGAATTTTCCGTCCTTCTTCTAAACGGATTGGAATATTTTGTAAGTTAGGATCAACTGAACTCAAACGTCCTGTTTGAGTCAATGTTTGAACATAGCGTGTGTGGATCTTGTCATCAGGTTGAATCACTTTTAATAGCCCCTCAACATAGGTTGATTGGATTTTGGCGATTTGACGATAGACCAAAATATCTTCGACGATCGGTGCTTGCTCTTTTAATTGTTCCAGCACGTCAACTGCGGTTGAATAGCCAGTCTTTGTTTTTTTAATAACAGGTAGACCCATTTTTTCAAATAAAATCACGCCCAATTGTTTAGGTGAATTCAAATTGAATTCTTCGCCAGCTTCTGCATATATTTTTTGTTCGATTTCACGTAGTCGATCTGAAAATTCGATACGCATTTCTTTCAATCGATTCGCATCCACACGAATACCTGTGATTTCCATATCACCCAATATTTTTGAGAGCGGTAGTTCCATTTTATAGAATAGGTCAGCTTGATTCTTTTCAACTAATTCTGCATCTAGTTTTTCAGATAGAAAATGAATAGCGTTGACTTTCCGTGCAAGATGGCTGAAAAAAGCCTCATCATCTTGTGGTAAGCCTTTTTTCGCACCTTTTCCATAAACTGATTCATCCGAGTGGATATCAGTATAACCATAGTGCTGCGCTACACCCTCAATATCCGCATTGTTATCATTTGTATCTAATAAATAAGCAGCTAATAAGACATCAAACGTAATACCTTGAGGTTTCCCAACGTAGCGGTTAAGAGACACATAGGTACGTTTTGCATCGTACACTATTTTTTTATATTTTTCTGATAACAGCCAATCAACAAATGGTTTGCTTTCAAATAATTCTAAACTGTTTGTTGTGTATACTTTGTTCCTTGTTCCCCACGCAACACCTACAATCGGTGAAGTATGGTAATTATCTTCCAACATTTCAACATATAAGGCCATATCATCGGTAAACATTTCTTCTGTGAATGTATCTACCACATCAAAATGAACATCTTCTAGCTCAACTACTTCTTCTTCAACATTCAATTTGCTTAGCATTTGTTTGAATTCCATTTCTTTATAGAAAGGAATCAATTTTTCTAAGTCTTTTCCTTCATATTTTAGTTCATCAATATTGATTTCAACTGGAGAATCGATATTGATCGTCGCTAAGCGCTTTGACATAAAAGCTTGTTCTTTGTCGTTAATCAAATTCTCTTTCATTTTGCTTTGCTTCAAGCTATCGATGTTTTCATAAACGCCCTCAACTGAACCGAATTCTTTTAACAATTTAATAGCTGTCTTCTCACCAATTTTTGTTACCCCAGGGATATTATCTGAAGTATCTCCGGCTAAACCTTTCATATCGATAATTTGACTGGGGGTCAACCCATCATATTTTTCAGCTACATGCTCTGGTGTATAGGATTCTAAATCACTGACACCTTTGATCGTAATATCTACTTTTACTGAATCTGTTGCTAACTGAGTCAAATCTCGATCACCTGATAAGACGACCACATCAAATTGGTCCTTAGGTACTTTAGTCGCTAATGTTCCAATGATGTCATCTGCTTCATAATTATCTAATTCATAATATTTTACACCTAAACCAGTTAACAATTCACGAATGTAAGGCATCTGCTCTTTAAATTCTCCAGGTGTTTTTGAACGTCCTGCTTTATATTCTGGGTAAAATTCGGTCCGAAATGTGGTTTTCCCTGCATCAAATGCGACTAAAACATGAGTTGGTTTTTCTTTTGTCATAACATTTTCAAACATATTATTAAACGCATAAACCGCATTTGTATGTAACCCATTTTTATTTTTAAAACGTTCTAAGGAATTGTGTAAAGCAAAAAATGCTCGAAACGCCACGCTGTTTCCATCAACTAATAATAATTTATTTTTTGTCATTCTTTTATCTCCTCATCTTAAGCAAACTGGTTTCCTATCTATTCTAACAAAAATTTGGTAACTTTGCAGTAGGAAGGAACTAAAGTTCTTAAAGTCTATTAGAATTATTAAATTAAGTGCAACACGCTCTTAAATACTTTAAAAATAAGAACATTTTAGTTAAGTTAATCGCCTTGAATTTATTTTTATAGTAGGTCAATCTTTCTGTTGGACATTTTTTAATGCTCTTTTCTTTCATTAGCTTCTTTGATAAAATAAAAAATGTATTTGACTATAACGATTCAATACAATGGAGAGCAGGAATAATTTTGAAAAAATTAGGTCAAGACTTAACTCAAAGACGAACAAGTGTAATTTTATTTACGTTTTTTTGTGTACAATTATCAATATATTCTTACAGAAGACTCTAACAGTGTCTGATTTAATTGGTATCTTTGTGGAGACAACAGTCATTGCCTTTGGTATATGGCAAGTGAGAAAAATGAAACATTACGTTAGGTAATATTTCTTTCTTTAATAGTTAGAATAGACTTGTTATTTTTGATTCCTTTCATTTGGTTAAAGCTAACAATTTATCATAAAATACCTTAGACTAGTAATTAAAACAAAAAGAAAACCCTCTCTGCACACTCAGAGGGGGTCAATTAGGAGTTCACACAAATGAAATTGATTTTTTGTAACTATTGTCTCTTTCTTCTATGTCTTTATACTACAAGGTAAATGTGAAAAATATATGAACGAAACATTTCTAAAGTGTAACTTTTTTAATGACCATCATCTTAATTCTTTATTATTCAACAGAATCAGTAACTGCTGATTTGTTCAAAAACATTCTCATCAAGGTAAAATATTTCCAGCTGCACAATAGATTTCATACCATTCTTCTCTGTTTAATACAATCTCAGAAGCTTTTGCAATTTCTTTAATTCGCTCTTTATTCATACTTCCAGCAATAACTTGCATGTTTGCAGGATGTCTTAAAATCCAAGCAGTAGCTAAGCCAGTGGCTGTGCAATTATGATTTGCCGCAATTCGATCTAAAACGCTGTTTAATTCTGAGAATTTCTCATTTCCAATGAATACCCCTTCAAAGAAACCATATTGATAAGGCGACCATGCTTGAATTGTCATCTGATTCAATCGTGAATAATCTAAGAGACTTCCATCTCTGTCAGTACTCGGTTCATCTGTCATGTTCACATGGATTCCTTGATCAATCATTCCTGTATGTTTGATCCCAAATTGCAATTGATTCACTTGTAGTGGCTGCTTCACTGTCTTTTTCAATAAATCGATTTGCATGGGTTTTTGATTGCTAACACCAAAATATTTTACTTTTCCTTGTGCTTCTAACTGGTCAAAAGCTGCTGCAACTTCTTCAGGTTCTACTAGTGTGTCTGGTCTGTGTAATAATAAGGCATCTACATACTCAACATCTAAACGCTTCAAACTGTTTTCAACTGACCCTACGATATGCTCTTTGGAAAAGTCGAACATTCCTTTACGAATACCACATTTTGTCTGGATAATGATATCTTCTCTTTTAATCGATGTTTCTTTCAACGCTTTTCCAAAAATAGTTTCGCATTCTCCTCCACCATAAATATCTGCATGATCAAAAAAATCGATCCCATTTTCATATGCAGTTTCTATAATCTCTCTAGGATTTTCAGCGCCATTCATTCTCATACAGCCGAGAATAACCGATGCTACTTGTAAATCGCTTGTTCCAAATTGAATTTTTTTCACTAGAAAACCTCCTCAAATTATATTGACTATTTTAGTTTAACACATTTATATGAAAGGGTTTCATTTTCTAACTTTTTTTAATATCTTTTCAATTTTAATAAATCCCTCCTCAGAAAATTCTGGCTCAATAAGTAAGGTTGGTAAATTGTACTTTTGCTCCACTTCCTGACAAAGGACTGTTGTTAAAATGATATCTGAGTATGAGATGTTTCTAGAAATTCTGGCATAAATAACAGCTAAATTGAATTTGTTAAGAAAAAAAGTATTAATTCTCTTTCCTAGTTGCGTTTCGATTTCAAGTGGTAAATCCGTCATCAAACAGACCACAATTTTTTTCTCATTATAAACAGGTGGAATACGAGAACTTAAAATCATAAAATACCGATGGAATAAAGATTCTTTTGGTATATTGCGATAACACGGGGACTCTTTTACCAACTCACTTATCCCTTCTTCAAGTTTACTTGAAAAGCTAGGATAGCATTCTTGGAGAGCTTTAATTGGCTGATTCCTTTCAAATGAAATATTTGAAACTAATTCATAATGTAAATGGAATCCTAAAAATGCATTAACGCTTTCCATTGAATAGGTGAAATTATTATTCCAAAAGACTCGTCTAAATTTGTGTGCTGCAATCAATGTTTTATAAAAACAAGATGTCTGCCTTAAATAATGCTCTTCAATAATATAGGCCTGTATGCGTGATTCATAGTACTGAAAAAAATATGCTTGAGAAATTAAATACAAATAAGCTAATTCTTCAAAAGGCAAGTGCTTCGTCATTTGTTCCATTCTCATTGCCTTCATAAATTTCAAGAAAATAGAACTATTTTCAATATATTGCTTCCAGTTAGTTCTTATCTGAACTTTGTTCCCTTTTTGATAACGCCAGCTTGCAATTTGAATCATTCGATAAAGACCTTTTTTTTGAAGATCATTTATTTGTATTTGAAAAAATAAAATGAATTGTTCTGTTAGGCATTTGCTTCGATTTTTCCCATTAAGTAAAAACTTCGTTTCCGTCCCTTGATAAACAAACCAGTAAAAATGGAAAATCATCGCTCTTATCTGTTCCTCATTTCCTTTAAATTCGTACGTTCCTCGTGTCAACTGAATATTAAATTTTTTAAGCCACTCGTTGATCTTTTTCATACGTTTTCTCATACTTGACTCACCAATCAGCGATCTTTCTGCTAATTGTTTCATTAAAATATTCTCCTCTTCGATAATTGCTTTCAGAAAAACAATCTCAGGTAGATTGCTTAAATAGCGAACTAAAAACGTTTCTACATAATGTGCATTGTCTTTTTTTAAGTAAATATATTTTTTTGAATTAGCACAAATGGTTAAATGCTGATCCAATTGATATCGTTTGAATAATTTTTGTAATTTGACCAATGATCTTTGGATCGTTTTTGAATTGATTCCTACTTCATTTGAAAGTTGTTTTAATGAACAACTATTCTCATTTGATTTGAGTACATTAAACAGGTTAAGTAACTTGATTGATTCAAAATCAAGGATTTCTTTAAAGTCCATTCCAAACCTCCGCCATAAAAATGAGCCTCTATTCTATCACTCATTTTCACAAAAAAAGTAATGAATAGGCATATTAAATATACGCACTATTCATTACTTTTCATTTTTTTAATTATGGATACGTAAAGTCATAGCATTTGCTGCAACTATTATAGTGCTCAGAGACATCAAGATTGCTCCAACTGCTGGGTTTAGTATTATTCCCCATGGTGCTAGAATCCCTGCCGCTAGTGGAATCGCAATAATATTATAACCAGCGCCCCACCAAAGATTTTGAATCATTTTGCGTCGTGTTTGTTTGGCTAAATCTAGGAAACGGAGAATATCTTTTGGATCACTATCTGTCAAGACTACATCAGCTGAATCAATTGCAACATCAGTTCCCGCCCCAATCGCAACACCGATTGTCGCTCTAACTAAACTTGGTGCATCATTAATTCCGTCTCCAACCATCATTACTTTTTTGCCTTCGCTTATATATGTTTGAATGATTTTCTCCTTATCTTCTGGCAATAACTCTCCATGAAATTCATCAATCCCTAGGTAATGAGCGACTGATTCTGCTGCTTTTTTATTATCACCTGTTAACATTATAGGAACGATTCCTTGTATTTTTAACTCAGTAATAAATTGCTTTGCTTCTGATTTTACCACGTCTCCTAATGCAATCAACGCCACAAGTTGCTCCTCAACAATCAAATAACTTAAGGTATTTCCCTGTTCTTGATAGCTTTGTTTTAATAAACGGTCAAAGGTAAAATTTAATCGATCCACTTCTTTTTCATTCACAATTTTTACGGATTGTCCGTTGACCATCCCTGTTAAACCAATGCCGGAAATACTTTGAAGGTTCTCTGCCTTGTCTGGTATAATTCCTTGTTCTTTTATATACTTCATGATGCCTATCGCTAATGGGTGATTCGCATTATTTTCCAAGGCACCGATCAATTTTAGGGCCTTTTGTGTAGTCATCTCTTTGCTGAGCATTTCAACCCCAGTTACAGTAAATTTGCCTTCAGTCAGTGTTCCTGTCTTATCTAACATAACATATTGAATGTCATTTGCTTGTTCAAGAGCATTACGGTTTTTCAATAATAATCCATGTTTTGCTGCAATTGAAGTGGAACGTGCCACAACCAAAGGAATAGCTAAACCTAGCGCATGGGGACAAGCAATAATAAGGACCGTCACCATTCGTTCAAAGGCAATGCTTACATCTCTATCGATGATCAGCCAAGTAAAAAATGCGAACAGTCCCGCAGCGAATGCTATATAGAACAACCACTTTGCCACTCGATCTGATAACGATTCAAGTTTTGATTTTTCGCTCTGAGCTTTTTTTACCATCCCCATAACTTTTGAAAGATAGCCTGTTTCGCCAGTTCCTGTTACTCTTATTTCAATTGTTCCACTTCCGTTAACCGAACCTCCGATAACCTTATCCTCTTTATTTTTTGTCACAGTTTTTGACTCACCTGTAACCATTGATTCGTCCACTGATGTTTGACCGTTAATGATTACACCATCAGCTGGTATTTTATCGCCCGCCCGGACTACTAAATGATCATTTTCTTTTACTTGCTGCAATGCCACCTCTTCCTCGTTGCCGTCTTTGTTTAATCGTTTCACTGTGTTAGGTAACAGTTCAGCCATCTTTTGCAAAGCATCACTTGCATTGGAAATAGCATTCATCTCGATCCAATGACCCAACAACATAATAACAATCAAGGTGGCCAACTCCCAGAAAAAATCCATCATATGATTTTGCGGCATTAACTTATTCATTATGAATGCGTACACGCTATAAAAATAAGAGACAGAAATACCCATAGCGATCAAGGTCATCATCGCTGGACTTTTTTGTTTCAGCTCCATCTTAGCACCATTTAAAAAAGGTTCCCCTCCATAAAAAAATAAAATTGATGCTAAAACCAAGACGAGCCAATCAGAACCAGGGAAAGTAAACTGAAAAGACAAATCCACACCCATCATTGGTGAAATAAAAATAATCGGTATAGCAAGAATTAAAGAAAACCAGAACTTTTGTTTAAAATTCCCCATATGCATAGAATGATCCATACTAGACATATGTTCATGCGACTGATGCCCAAATGTACTGTGATCCATACTTTCCAAGTTATGCATTTGATGATCACTATGTTCTTCATCGTTCCTCTTCATTAAAATTCCTTCTTTCCTTCTTTTCAATTCATTTATGTCAGAGCCAATCTCTCATTTTAAGCATAGCACAATCTAGCATTTGGAAAAAATAAAGTAACTCATTTCATATAAACAAAAATTTCTTGCGTATTTTATATTAAGTCACTCTGATTAATGCCAAGTATAACTCTTAAAAAGCCAAATAGCATAATCTCTTTTTTCTTTAATCCTACTATATTTTCTTACACAAGATTCCTTAAAATATTTATACACGTTTTTTTCAGATTCTCGTTTTATTTCACTATACATTTGTTGGATTGCTTTTCGATTTGCTTTATATTTTTTACGGTTTCCACCAGTAAATCCATAAAAAATATCAATTCCTTCTGACTCTTTAGTAATGGGAGAATGACGAAATAATTCATTTTGAGTTTTTTTGAGCTTTTTTAGTATGTCTTCTGTTACACTTTGCTCAAAGCCTTCTTTGATGATCATCTTGCACAATCGTGTATATTCGATCTTTGCCACATGATTATATACATGGCTTGCATAATCTAAGCCTTTATATAAAACATTTGCGCTAAACGACATGTTGACTAGTAGCTTGTACTGTTGAATACACGTCTCTTCCATTCTTTCTTTATTTTCTTGGTAAGGAATCTCATTATTCAGTCTAACCAAGAATTGATATAAAAGATGATTTTTTTGCTCCTCAATTTTAGCTATTTTTTTCATGTGTACTTTTCCTCCTTAAATAATGAATGTTTTTCGGTATTTTTAAAAAAAGAAATTAATGGACTAAAGTAAATTTATTGGGTCTTATTTTTTTATTTTCTTAGTGGTAAAATTTACTTATACTCTCATTTTATAAAACAAAGAAAAATAATTGAATATATTTCGGTATAAAAATCATATCACTCCAAACGATTTATTGCAACAACAAATTGAAATAAATACGGTACATTTATTCTTAAATAATGATATAGTAAAAGAAAGAAATTTTAGTCAGCTTTACGACGAGCGCAGAGTATTCATACCAAGGAGGTATTATTTTGGAGATAGATTTAAAAGCAGCTGGTAAAAGAATCAAAGAAATTCGAGATCAACATAAGTACTCAATGGCTCTTTTTGCTAATTTAGTAGGAAATGCAAGTGCCAGCACAGTAAATAACTGGGAAAAAGGAAATAATCTACCTAAACCAGAAAGATTAGAAAAAATTGCGATTCTTGGCAACACAACAATCGATTGGATTCGCTATGGAGCGTTCAAAGATTATGTGAAACAATTATTGAGTGAAGCGAATTTACAACATCAACTTGAGAATGAACAGCTTGAACTATTAATACACTCACTAAAAAAACAGAAGATCAGCTATAGCCAAGATTTAAAGATACTGACTACTGCAAACGAGCTATTCCCAGATTTATTTGAAATAAATTATCAATCAGAACTTTCCGAACAATTCTCCCTTATTTCTGAAGATTCCACACTTTACAGAATCGAACAAAACGATCGTTATAGAACAGACTTTTTACCAATGATCGAAGAATTATTGTATCATTCTAACCAAAAAGAGATTAACGCTTCTGTCTTATTTTTAGTCTTTGATTTATTAAAACGATCAGAATCATGTAAACTTTTTCCAGAGGTTCCACAAATTTTTGCTTTATTATCAGAAGTTATCACTAACGATATAGTTTATAGAACGAAACACACCATGAAATCCATTGATTATAACAGTTCTCTTAAAAAACCTAAGCAAGGTAAACTATTAACTGAGAAAACAGTGACAAAAAAATATGCTCAGGTAAAAAAAGAACTCATCTATTTACTTGATGAATTTTATGCTGATTATAATATTTAAAACGAAAATAAGCTTTTTTTTAACTATTACAATTATTTTTTCTTATTAATAGTAAGTTTCGCATATTACAATTAGATGTTACCATTATTGCCATATTTTAAATTTCATTTTTTTGATTGATCTGATAGTTTAAGCCTAATTATTCTTAAAAAATTATGGTATACTTTGTCTTGTATCATAAACGATGATGAACGGAGACAATATCTAAGCTGTCAAACGTTTAAAATAATCAATAAAAAAGCGAGGAACATCACTTGAAGAAAAAACTACTGATTACACTGTCATTTATTTTATTAGTACACGCTGCACCAATGAGCGTATCAGCAGAAGATATCGATCAAAAAATCCAAAATCAAACAAAGAAAATAGACGAAATTATTAAGACCGAAAAAGATGCGAAAGATTATCTAACTACTTTAGAAAAAGAGATTACGACGATCGAAACAGAATATCAGGCTGTTCTTTCTGAAAAACAAAAGCATGAAAAAGAAATGAATCAGTTAAATACTGATATTGCGAATTTAGAAACAAAAATTCAAAAAAGAAATGAGCAATTACAAGCTCAAGCTAGAGTAACACAAACAAACCATGAACAAGAATCTATGTTGACTGTGTTACTAAGTGCTGAATCTTTTTCTGATGCTATTTCAAAAGCCATCGCTGTGAATACATTAGTTACAGCAAATAATGATATTTTAACGGCTCAAAAAGAGGATAAAAAGGAACTGGATACGCTGAAAGTTTCATTAACTGAAACCTTAACAACTCTTGAGAAGAAAACAGAAGAACTTGAAGAAAAAGAAACTGCTTTGGCCGAAGCGAAGCTTGAGCAAAACGTAAAAATCAACGAAATTGCTGCAAGTCTTGCTACTGAAACAGCTGAAAAGGATAAATTTGTCAAACAAAAAGATGAAGCTGTAAAAAGAAAAGAAGCCCAATTAAAAGCAATTGCTGAAGAAAAGAAAAAAGAAG
>Ga0308165_1005906_pt1 | contig 11081 bp, 6 predicted proteins | sample PhyWR2_FD_201032 | JGI IMG/M metagenome (GOLD analysis project Ga0308165, IMG submission 201032) | Phyllosphere microbial communities from UC Gill Tract Community Farm, Albany, California, United States - DLSLW.R2 | ecosystem: Host-associated > Plants > Phyllosphere > Unclassified | place: USA... | reverse complement strand
ACCTTTACTGTTCATTTCCAGTACTCTACCAAATTTATCCGTTAAACGGCCTCTTTTCCAATCTGTATTTCCATTACCAGGAGCGATTGAATTTGCAGGTACATAAACACCTCTGTTGCCTTCGTTGGATAATCTGAAGAAAGGATCGGCAACCATGTTTCTGTCTATGTACATATAGTTGTTACGGGCTAATGTTGCATAACCAGTAATACCTATTCTTATTCTATCATTTATTAATTTGTTGTATGATAGGTTAGCCTTATAAACTACTGGAATTTTAGCGTCTTCCGCGTAAGTATTGATGGTAGGAATTTGTAGCGCTGGTAAAGTTGGTGCTGTAGCGGTTCCATTTCTGTAACCGATAAAGTTTGGCGTAGGTACGCCTGTTCCTGTAACATCAACTGTGGCGAAATGCTTGCCATCGAAAGTTAGATTGTTAATGGTTACATAATTGTTCACATCTGAACCAAAAATTCCTGCTCCAAAACGAACGTAGTCGGTGTGTTTTTCATTCACATCCCAATTGAACTGGATACGGGGTTGAATTAAAAATTGTTTTAATTTATGATCTGTTCTTACACCGATCGCATTAAACAATTCTTGATTCAGTGGTGATGTTGGGTATTTACTATAATCTAAACGTAAACCACCTGTAAAATCTAAACCTTTACCCAGTTTAGTTTGCATTTGGCCATAAATTGCAGTATTCCATAATTTGCCTACAACTGTTGGGTCAGCCACTAATGGGACTTCTCTGTAATAGCTGATTGGAATTAAAGTATCAAAGTTTTGTAGGGCCGTTGGGTCAGTTGCTCCTGTACCCGATCTGTTAAATGTAAAACGGCCATTTACTTCACTGCCATACAAAGATTTTGCATGCGTGTACATGATGTCGACACCAAAAGTATATTTAATTTTATCTGTGTTATAGTAAAAATTATCTACCAATTGTAAAACGTTGTTGGTAAAACCTTCTTGTCCGAAACGATGACCACCAATTTGAACAGCAGCAGTTAATAAACTGCCAGTTGGTGAAGTAGATTGTAAGTTAGAAACGACAGCTCTTGGTATGGCAAATCCTAACTCCTCATTTTGTGTACTGGCCTGGTAGGTGTATAAATGTTGCAGTTTTAATTCGTTGGTAACTTTACTGCTGATGGTTGAACGTAAGGTCGCTAATAAGCTATTGTCAACATTTTTATCATTACCATAACTTTCGTAAAAATTAATAGCTGTATTATCAGCTAATCCTAATGGATTTCTGTCATTCGTATAATTATCTCTAACGGTTAATAAATTTTTATCATCAATCTGCCAGTCTAAACGAAGGAAACCTGCATCAGTACCTCTCTTTTTATTGAATGAACCAAACTGCGGAGAGTTAGCTACGCCATATTTGTTTCTTGCAACAGCTAAGAAATTATTTAATGTGGCATTTGTAATGTTGAAACGGGCAACATCCGCATCTGAATTAATATCAGCAATAATTAATGGGCGGGAGTCTCTTTGATGGTCCCAGGCTGCAAAATAATGCAATTTATCTTTAATGATCGGACCACCTAAGCTAAATCCATATTGATAAGTTGAAAAATCATTAGTTCTTTTGTTTCCTCTGATGTCGTAACTGCTGGCTAAAAAATCTGCTCGGTTGTAAGCGAATGCACTTCCTGTAATTTCATTAGTTCCGGATTTAGTTACAGCACTGATTGTACCACCACCTGAACGGCCTAAACTTACATCGTACTGGTTGGTTACAACTTTAAACTCACGTACACTTTCTATGGAGATAGAATATGGCGCACCACTGCGGCTGGTTGTACTCCCTGCTGAAGTTGGATTTTTTGCCGTCATACCATCAATAGTGAAGTTGGTTGAAGAACCTAACTGACCTGAAATACCTCCAGGACCTGATAGCGGAGATAAATCGGTTAAGCTTGAAAAGTTACGGCCATTAACTGGGAGTAAATTCATCGTTTTTGAAGAGATTTCTGTTGAAGCACCAAACTGTTGCACTTTATTTCTTAAAGCAGCACCATTAACAGTAATGCCATCAAGTGTTTTTGCATCTTCCTGCATATTAACCGCTACAACTACAGCATCACCCTGGTTTAGCATATACCCTGTTCTGTTTTGATCCGCAAAGCCGATGTAAGTTGCTTTAACAGTATAAGGCCCGCCTAACGGAAGCTCTTTAAATGTGTACTCTCCCTGAGCATTTGTTGATGTTCTGGTGGTAAAACCAGTAGAATTGTTTTTGATTTGAACAGAAACACCTGGAATAGGTTTCTTTTGATTATCCGTAATCCTACCGGATATTGACGCTTGTGTAGTTTGTGCTGTTGCCGAATTACCGACAAAGCATAATAACAGCATCACTGCAACTAGTAAATTTTTGATCATGATTAGTTCTGATTTTTAATGATGCAAAAATGTAGTTGCTGTGTTAAACAGGTTTTGATTTTATGTTATGAATAGATTATAATCTGCTTGCTTTTGAGTCGTGGTATGATAAAAAAAGCGGTCAATAAATTAATATTGACCGCTGCTGTTAAGTTAATGTTAGCTTATTTTTTTTCAGCTGTGTATTTATCGCTAAATTTTTTATCGAGCTGCTTGTGTAAATTATCCAGATTGATGTCTCTTCCCTGGATAAATGCTTGCTCCACTTTATTGGTGCGCATATCCAAAGCATCGCCCGCAGAAATAAAGAAAGTGGCATCTTTACCAACTTCGATGCTTCCGACCGTTTTATCAACTCCCATTACTTTAGCGGCATTTAATGTGATGGTAGATAAAGCCTTTTCTTTATCCAAGCCCCAGGCACTCGCTGTTCCCGCCATAAATGGCAGATTGCGTTGTTGCCAGTAGCCATCAATACTAAGTACTACATTTAAACCTGCGTTGGCTAAAACTGCTGCATTTTTATAAGGCATATTAACATCGTCATCATTATTATTTGGCAAAGCATGCGGCTGTTTAATTACCAAACTAACATTGTTTTCTTTTAAGAAATCGATGATCAGGTAAGCTTCATCAGCGCCGGTAATTACAGGTGTGATGCTGAATTTCTTTGCAAAGTTTACAGCAGCTACGATATCTTTCTGACTATCAGCAGAGATGAACAATTTTTCCTCGCCAGAGAAAACCTTCTTCATTGCATCAAAGCGATTGTTAATTACTTCGGGTTTAACCATTTCTGAGTAAGCTTTTGCTTCTGTAAAGAAAGAAGTTAATTGGGCAACTGCCGCTTGAGTTCTTTCAGACAAAGCTTCAGGAGACACCTGCGGGCGACCGAAACTACCAAAGCCGCCCCTAAACCGTGGAGTAACCGGCCAACTCATGTGCATGGCATCATCTGTTTTAACCGCTGCATCTTCCCAGTTCCACGCATCCAATTGTACAACTGATGAACTCCCGGAAACGGTTCCACCTTGTGGTGTTGGTTGTGCCATTAAAATACCATTGCTACGTAATGTTGCAGGAACTTTCGAATCTGTATTGTAGGCAACAATAGAGCGGATGTGCGAATTAAAATCACCAATCTCCTGATAATCCAAAGTTGCTTTAATGGATTCAGTTTCTGCTAAACCTAAATTGGTTGTCGCAGCGATAAAACCTGGATAAATGTGTTTTCCAATGGCTACTATGCTACTAACATCATCAGCTGGAACCTGACCATTTGCAGTAACCGAAATAATTTTCCCGTTGCTGAAAATGATGGTTCCATTTTCGATCACTGTTCCATTACCTACGTGCACAGTAGCGCCAGTGATGGCAATGGTTTTACTTTGTTTTTTAGCTGGAGAAATGTTTGCCTGGGCAAAACACATCAGGCTTGTTGCCGAAAAAGCCAGACTCATTAAATATCTCTTCATGTTAGTATGCATGTTCTTTCTCGGTTAATTCTGCTGAATAATTTTCTAAAGTTTCGCAATTGTACATACGTGGCGCATCAGCAATTGGGCGTTGCATTCTACCGCCTTTACTTTTGCTTTCCAACATTTTTTGGATTAAACGGGCTTTCTCTGTTTGTTGAGTTTTGATGACTTGAGCATCTTTCTCCATATCCCAATAAGCAATTCCATCTACAAACGTTTTTTCTGCTTTAGCATAAATCGAAAGTGGATTTGCTGTCCAGATTACAACATCGGCATCTTTACCAGGTTTTAAACTACCTACTTTATCATCAATGTGAAGCATTCGGGCAGGATTTAAAGTCACGAATTTTAAGGCATCTTCCTCTGGAACATTACCGTATAAAACCGATTTTCCAGCTTCTTGATTCAAGTGACGGGCCATTTCCGCATCGTCAGAGTTAAAAGCAGTCGTTACACCCACATTGTGCATAATTTTTCCATTGTATGGAATAGCTTCAGCCACCTCATTTTTATAAGCCCACCAATCAGAGAAGGTAGAACCTGCAATACCATGTGCTTTCATTTTATCAGCTACTTTATAACCTTCCAAAATATGCGTGAAAGTGTTGATTTTAAATCCTAAGCTATCAGCTACATGAATTAACATGTTAATTTCGCTCTGCACATAAGAATGACAAGTGATAAAGCGTTTGTTGTTCAGGATTTCCACAATGGCATCTAATTCCAAATCTCTACGAACGCTGTTGCCTTTAACCTTCATTGCTTTTTCGTATTCTTTAGCACGGGTAAATTCATCAACAAAAGTTTGCTCCACGCCCATACGTGTAACCGGAAAACGGGCACCGGTACCAAAATTACTTTGCTTCACGTTTTCACCTAAAGCGAATTTAATGAACCCGTCGGCACCAGCGAATTTTAATTCTTCAGGCGATTTACCCCATCTAAGTTTAATCAATTGCGATTGTCCCCCAACTGGATTTGCCGAACCGTGTAAAATATGCGATGTAGTTACACCACCAGCCAACTGGCGATAAATGTTTATATCCTCAGAATTAATGATATCTGCAATGCGAACTTCGGCTGATACCGATTGCGCACCTTCGTTAATACCACCAGCACCAGCAATGTGCGAATGCTCATCTATGATACCTGCAGTAATATGTTTACCGGTTGCATCAATCACTTTCGCTCCACCTGCAGAAATATTTTTGCCAACTGCTTTAATCTTTCCATTTTCTAAAAGGATATCGGCATTTTTCAAAACACCCTCTTTTTCATTGGTCCAGACTGTACCATTTTTAATTAAAACCGTTTCGGCCTTTGGCAATTCGGCCGAACCAAATGCTGTAAACGGATAAATTAGAGAACCTATCGCTAGCGAAGGCTTTGGTTCTTCTTTTTTCTGCATTTCTTTAGCCACTTCTTTAAAAGTTGCGGTGAATTTGCCTTCAGAACCATCTGACAATGCCGATTCGCCTTTGATGGTAATCGGGTTTGCAGAAGTAATGTATCCGCTTAAACGAACATCACCTTTAGGATTTTTCTTCAAATTGAAATTGATGCTCACCCAATCACCGTTTCGGGTAAATGTTGCTGTAGTTTTCAGGCTATCGGTACCGGTTCTTTCAATAGCTGCCATTGAGCCACCTCCGCTTCCAGTGATTTTTAAAGTTAAAGCGCCTACTCCATCAACATTTAAATTATAAGTTCCTCTTACATCGCTAACATCCATTTTATTCACAATGAAGCGTTTGCCCTGAACCCAGTTTTCGAAAATAATGTTTCCGTTTTTGAACAGATTATCTGAAGAAATTAAAAAGTTCGCCACTTTTCCCTTTTCTAAAGAACCAACTTTATCGCTAATGCCAAGCAGATTAGCTGGAATTGTTGTAACCGATAAAAGTGCCTGTTTCTCCGTTAATCCATTTTCTATCGCAGTGCGGATGTTTGTCCAGAAATCACGTGTATTTTCTAAACCAAAAGCGGTTAGTGCAAAATTAACACCTGCTTTTTCTAAAACCGCAGGATTGGTTGGCGCCAATTCCCAGCCTTTCATTTGTGCTAAAGTTACATTTCTGGCTTCTGCCGGATCTTCTACATCATAAGCTTTCGGAAACGACAATGGAATAATTAAACTAGCGCCTGTTGCCTTTACTTCTTTAATGCGTTGGTACTCATCTCCGCCCGATTTAATAATGAATTTTTTGCCAAACTCTTTTCCAATTTTATCAGCACGAAGTACATTTTGCCAGCCATCTACTTCAAAAATTTGAGGAATGGTTTGCTGTTTTCCAAACTCATCCAATGAAATGTTGTATTCATCTTTTTGTTTGCCATACCATTGTGCATCGTAATAGGTTTGGCGCAACAACGCGATGGATCCCATTAAAGAAGTTGGATAATCGTTAGCAGAAGAACCCTTATTAAAAGAGTAATTCGCTGCCGTTTGGTCTTTCAGGATCACCCTGTTATCTGCGCCTTCATTTAAAGTTACAGCGCTAGAAACGCCACGGGCAATACCATCTCGACTGATTACATTCACACTGCCAAAACCTACTTTACGCAATTCATCAGCTTTTTTAGTATCAACAGAAAATATATTTTTTACATAAGTTTCTGGTCTAATGGCTTCGTTCCAGCCGTAAGCACCTTTTTTTGTAGAAACAAAAATAGATTGGCGTTGTCCGCCAAAGCCACGGGCTTGTGCAGGTACTTCAGAAATTCCGTAATTCGAAAAAGCATCTATTAAAGAGGGATAAATAAATTTTCCTTTCAAATCAACTATCACATATCCTTTAGGCACAGCCACACCAGTGCCTACAGCCTGAATGGTTTGTCCTTTGATTAGTAAGGTAGCATTTGTTAAGGTTTGATTGGCATTTACTACAATGGTGGCGTTTGTAAAAGCAAACATTCCTGGTCGGGTGTCGAAAGAGCCATTTACCGGAAAAGTAGTTTGTTGTGCAAACATGATTGTAGTAGAAAATACCATCGCAATTGCGAGTAAAATTTTCTTCATGATTAGTTTAGGGGTTTATTTTGTTTAAAACTAATATAAATTAGTGTTGGTAGCATTGAATATCCTATTTTTTACAATTAATGTCTACTTTTGAAGCATAGAAATTAATAATATGAATGATATTTTAAAAAGCGCACACTCTGGATGGCGCTATGTGGTTTTTCTTTTACTGATTATTGCTGTTGTTAAAGCATTATCTGGCTGGTTAGGTAAAAAAAACTATACCGAAGGAGATAGGAAATTAAATGTTTTCACATTAATTAGCGCACACATACAGCTTTTAATTGGGCTAGTACTTTACTTTAGCGAGGGATGGTACAAATTGAGTAGTGCCGGAGCGCCAGCAGTTCGCTATTTTAAAATGGAACATATTAGTATGATGATTGTTGCCATTATTTTAATCACTATTGGAAACTCAAAATCGAAAAAAGTGGCTGATGCCGTTGTAAAACACCGTACCATTGCTATTTTCTTTGGCCTGGGCCTGATCATTATTGTGGGTTCCATTTTTATGATGACGAAAAGTGTTCCCGGAAGATCATTTTTTGGGATCTCTTAAAAATCAGGTATTCAATAGGGCACAAGATGAGCTTTTGATAAAAAACTGATTTCTAAATTTAAATTTTATCAACAAGAAGAAACGGTTTAATCCAGTTTGACAGCAAATTGTATTGCTTTTTATCATAAGTTTTTCCCTAAAATTTTGATTTTTTAAAATTCTTTATATTTTTGTTGCTCATGATCAGCAATATACATACATGGCTTTGGCAAAGTAATTCGAAAACGGATTGCGCTGGCTGCGTATGAGAAAAATATAGTTTATCAACCTAAACCTAAATGAACCATTAAAGCCCGGCGTAGAACCACACGCCGGGCTTTTGTTTTTTTAAAATAATTCCGTCATTGCTTCGTACCTCGCAATGACAACTTACATATAGAAAGAAAATGTACACAATAAATACCACCTATAAAAAGTTACTTGCCGATACAACTACACCGGTAAGTATTTATTTACGCTTACGAGACATTTATCCCAATAGCATTTTATTAGAAAGTTCAGATTATCACAGCCGAGAAAATTCGATGAGTTTTGTTTGTGCTGAGCCAGTAGCCGGAATTATCTTGAAAGGAAATCGTTTAGAAACTTATTTTCCTGATGGAGCGGTGGAGATCAAGGAAAGTAAAAATCTGATTGAAGAGATAACCGAATTTAAAGATCAGTTCAAGGCAACTGAACTGCCGGAAATTAAATTCATTTCAAGTGGCTTATTTGGATATTTTACCTGGAATGCCGTACAGCATTTTGAGGATATTAAATTTATTTCAGAAACCCCAGAAGGAGAAGAAATTCCGGAAATGCAATACCATTTGTATCGTTATATTATCGCTATCGATCATTTCAAGAATGAAATTACGCTTTTTAAAAATACTTTTGATGGGGAGGAAGAAGACGGTTTAGAGAAAATGGAATACCTCATTCAGAACAAAAACTATCCTGAATATAAATTTCAACTTCGTGGAGAGGAAACTTCCAATCTAACCGATCAGGGTTTCATGGATCTGGTAGCGAAATTGCAAAAACACATTTACCGTGGTGATGTATTTCAAATTGTTCCTTCAAGAGCATTTAAGCAAGCTTTCTCAGGTGATGAATTTAATGTTTACCGTTGCCTTCGTTCGATTAATCCTTCTCCATATTTATTTTATTTCGATTACGGGGACTTTAAGCTTTTTGGATCATCGCCGGAGGCACAGATTACCATTAAAAATAATGCAGCGAACATTTTTCCAATCGCCGGAACTTTTAAACGCAGTGGAAATGATATAGAAGATGCGGAGCAGGCTCGCAAACTGGAACAAGACCCGAAGGAAAGTGCTGAACACGTGATGCTGGTAGATTTGGCCAGAAACGATTTAAGCAGGCATTGCAACCGTGTAGAAGTTAAATCTTTTAAAGAGGTGCAATATTATTCGCATTTGATTCACCTGGTAAGTAAAGTGAGTGGGCATTTGCAGGAAGATGTTAGCGCCTTTAAAGTCGTTGCAGATACTTATCCGGCAGGAACTTTAAGTGGTGCACCAAAATATAAGGCCATGCAACTGATTGATGAAAATGAAAAACTTGGTCGGAATTTTTATGCAGGTGCGATTGGTTTTATGGGTTTTAACGAAGATTTCAATCATGCCATTATGATTCGGACCTTCATGAGTAAAAACAATGAGTTGCATTATCGTGCAGGTGCAGGAATTGTAGCCGATTCTGTTCCGGAAATGGAAATGCAGGAAGTAAATAATAAAATTGCCGCTTTGCGTAAGGCATTGCAAATGGCAGAAAGCATTTAGTATTAAGAAGTGATTGCGATGGAAAATATAGATAAAAAGACGGTTCTGGTAATTGATAATTACGATAGTTTCACCTATAACCTGGTGCATTTGATTAATGAAGTGGGTTATGAAGCGGTGGTATGGCGTAATGATAAATTCGACCTTGCTGATGTGGCACAATATGATAAAATTCTACTTTCACCTGGACCAGGGATTCCTGAAGAGGCGGGTTTATTGTTAGATGTGATTAAAACTTATGCACCAACAAAAAGTATTTTTGGGGTGTGTTTGGGGCAGCAGGCAATTGCAGAAGCTTTTGGGGGAACCTTATTAAATTTGGGTCGACCGATGCACGGAATTGCAACACCTGTTACCGTAGTGGATGGCGATGAACCTTTATTCTGGGAATGCCCCCAAACGATTAGTGTTGGGCGATACCACAGTTGGGTTGTGAGTAAAGAGAATTTTCCATCATGTTTAAGGATTACAGCCAGAGATCATAAAAGTGAAATAATGGCGCTTAGACATGAAAGTTTAGATGTTCGTGGCGTTCAGTTTCACCCAGAAAGTGTGTTAACCGAACACGGAAAGCAGATGATGGAAAATTGGCTGACGTCTTAGTTGAATCCGTCATTGCGAGGTACGAAGCAATGACGACAAATGAATTATATGAATATTTTAGATAAAATCGTATTACGAAAAAAAGAAGAAGTTGCTGATGCAAAGCGACTGATTTCTATACAAGATTTAGAAAAGGCTGATCATTTTAAACGTACGCCCTATTCTTTTAAAGAATTTCTATTAGCTGAAGATCGCACAGGAATTATTGCTGAGTTTAAGCGAAGATCGCCAAGTAAAGGTTTGATTAACGGCGTTGCAGATGTAGCCGAAGTTACCCAAGCGTATAATCAGGCTGGTGCCTCGGCACTTTCCGTTTTAACAGATGTTGATTTTTTTGGCGGCAAAATGGAGGATTTACTGGCTGCCAGAGCGGTCAATGAAATTCCGGTTTTACGAAAGGATTTTATAATTGATGAATATCAAATTCTGCAGGCAAAGGCCTGGGGCGCTGATATTATTTTATTGATTGCCTCCATTCTTACGCCTAAACAGATTCATGAATTTGCAAAATTTGCTTATGAACTAGGTTTGAATGTTCTGTTGGAAGTTCATAATTTAGAAGAACTGGAAAGGAGCATTTCGCCAAATTTAGATGCCATTGGCGTTAATAACAGGAATTTAGGCGACTTTACTGTTAATATTCAAACTTCGTTTGATTTGGTGAATAAAATTCCGAATGAATTTTTAAAGATTTCAGAAAGTGCAATCAGCGATCCTAAAATTATTCAAGATTTAAAATCAGCAGGGTTTAATGGGTTTTTAATTGGTGAGAACTTTATGAAAACTAATTATCCGGGAAAAGCCATGCAGGAATTTGTGGCGCAGATTTAACAGTACTGATATTAGTTGAGCTTACCGAAAAATCGGGAAAACTTGGCGAAGATCTTTTTTTGCGTTTCGATAAGCTTAACGTGACATTGTCTTCCAGGCGCTGTCACGTCAGCTATTTTCCTTAACAAAAAACAAACCATAAACGTTGTTGTTAATTGAACGAGTATTCTTCAATATTTAACCAACAAATTTAGTTTATGCAGTACCTCGACCATTTTTTTGGTTACCCTATCCCTATTTTTTTCAAAAATCTCCTCATTGGAGTTATTGCCATTCTGGTTGGTATTGTAATCCGATTTATCATTCATAAAACCTTTATCCTGGTATCTCGCTGGTGGGATTTCATCGTAATTAAGTCTACTATCAAACATTTGAAACGGCCAGTAGCTTTCTTTATACCCTTGCTG
>Ga0308165_1005904_pt1 | contig 11084 bp, 11 predicted proteins | sample PhyWR2_FD_201032 | JGI IMG/M metagenome (GOLD analysis project Ga0308165, IMG submission 201032) | Phyllosphere microbial communities from UC Gill Tract Community Farm, Albany, California, United States - DLSLW.R2 | ecosystem: Host-associated > Plants > Phyllosphere > Unclassified | place: USA... | reverse complement strand
AAGCCATTGACGGAACAGAGCAGTTACGGTTTAATGCGCCCCGTTGCCCGGATAGCTCAGTCGGTAGAGCAGGGGATTGAAAATCCCCGTGTCCGTGGTTCGATTCCGCGTCCGGGCACCATACATCAAAGTGCATTGGTTAGAAGTAAAATCTCTAACGGGTGTCTAAACGAAGATGGTGTTCAAAGCAACGGTGACTGCATTTGCAAATGCGTCATTTAAGATTGAACATGAAATCTTCAAGAAAGGGTATCAGTTAACGCTGATACCTTTTTTCGTTGGCGAAACTAAATGCAATCATCGCCGCTTCTGCTAATCAAATCACCAATTTCGAACGATTCAATTATCTACTCTCAACGATTGCAACTACCGCCGCATTTTGAAACCCACTATAAACAGCATGTCCGATAATGGCATGTCCTATATCCAATTCATACATTTCCCCTATGCCGTGAGCGGCTGCACTTTGTGATCAGTCAAATCTTGTTCCGCATTGAGCTTTAGGTCCAGGCTAGTGGCAAAGATGGCGTCAGCGCGAATGCACGACAATTCGGCCTCACTTTAAAAATGAAAAGCTCAATAATATAAATAAGAAATATCCAACGTATCGAATGCGAGGCCGAACACTCACTTCAAGTGTTGATATCAATCAAAATCTTGATAAAATTAAATTCTCTTGCGTATAACTTAGGGAATATATCTGGTGCATCTTCAATGTTTATCCGATGTGTAATCAGAAGCGAAGGTTTAAGTAGTCCGTTTTTCATATATTCCATAGAGATTTCCCATTCTCTCCCCGGGAACGGAGCTGACAAAGAATTCCACGAACCACGCACAGTCAGCTCATTACGGATAATCTTCTCAAAGCTAGTTCGATCAAATGCCACATCACCGTAGGGTATACCCAGTAGCAGTACTGCCCCACCTTTTCTGGCGAGGTTTATTGAGCTCACAATACCGGCAGCATTGCCAGATGATTCAATTACCAGATCAACGCCACCGCCTAGCGTTTCTGCTTTAAACAGGGCCGTATAGTCAGCCTCTGTCACATCAAAGACAGCATCAGCACCCGCTATACGAGCCACATCCAGCTTTCGAACATCTGTATCCAGCGCGTAAACCGTTCCTGCGCCATAAATTCGCGCCCATTGAACCGCGAGTTGCCCTATGGTGCCGCATCCCACCACGGCTACGGAGCAACCAGGCCGGATTGAAATCTGATCCAGTCCGTGTACTACGACTGCGGAAGGTTCGACAAAACTGGCATCATCAAAGCTCAGGCTGTCTGGTATTGGTACAATGTTAGCAGCGGGCACACTGACGTATTCAGCAAAAGCACCTTTACGATGTCCCCCAAGTACCCGCAAGTCGCTACACTTCGAATACTCCGCTTTTCCACATTGCTCGCAGTGAAAACAAGGGAAGCAGGGGCAGGCTACAACCCTATCACCCGGTACAACGTTGGTAACGGCCTTTCCGACCTGCGCTACTACACCGGAAAATTCATGCCCCCACGTCAGACCGGGATTATATGAACCAATTTTACCGAATCGTGAGATGTCAGACCCACATATCCCAGCTGTTTTCACGTTTATGATGACATCATCGTCCTGCTCGATTTGCAGCATCGGAGTGTCTTCGAGCCTTACATCCTGCTTACCATATAAATTCAGTGCTTTCATGACCGTTTCCCGACTAAAAGCATAAGCTATTGAATGAAGGTAAAATAAACCCGCTTTTAAAAAGCGGGATAATTGTTTAATCCTGATTAGACTTATTTAGCTGAGCGGACAGTTCGGACCACACCTGCTGGGAGGTTCGCTCCCAGGTCAGTGGTGTAACCGATATAAAGCCTGCGGCCACTGCCGATACCTCACTGTATTCAGGCAAGTCAGTTACACCATGCTCAACCCGCAGCCAAAAGTAATCTTCCCCGTGCGGATCGGTGGTTGGCGTTACGATGATCCCCTTTACCTTACCAATACCCTGTCGGGTTACCCTGATACCATTAACGTGGCCATCCGGGACGTTCGGAAAATTAACATTGAGGCAGCACTCGGCGGGCAAACCCGCCTCAAACAACTTCTGCAGCACTGGCTGACACTGTTCCTCTGAGGTCGTCCAGTTGGGCTGATCTTCCGCCCGTCTATCCTGACTAAGTGCAACAGAGGGTATGCCCAGCAGAGCGCCAGTAATGGCCGCACCTACGGTGCCTGACAGTACGGTTTCAAATCCGATGTTTGAACCACTATTAATGCCCGAAAGCAAAACATCCGGAGGAGAATTTTTCATCAGGTATCTGACCGCAATCGCCACGCAGTCAGCAGGTGTTCCGTGCACCGCAAATTTACGAACGCCACGCGCTTCCACTCTTACCGGTTCGCGCAGGCTCACCGCATTCGACACGCCGCTTTTATCTGTTGCAGGAGCAACCACCCAGACTTCATCAGCAAAGTGCCCTGCTACTTTCTCAAGAATACGGATGCCCGGTGCATCCACACCATCATCGTTGGCCAGCAGAATTCTGCGAAATGGCTTTTGTGACATTGTGATTCCCCATTTTCCGGACGCAGGAGGTCCTGAAGCTTTGCCTCAATTAATTAACGACAGTCGTTTTTAACGTTTATTCTTTCTCACCAAATCCGCTGGCAAATAAATCTTTAATTTCACTCATGGCATCCATTTCATCAGCGCCGTCAACGATAATCTCAATATCAGAATTACCCTTAACGCCCGCACCTAATACGCTCATCATACCTTTCAGAATGACAGTTTTATCGCCGTTAACTAGAGTCACTGACGACTCATATTTTTTTAATGTTTTGACAAGCGTAGCTGCCGGGCGTGCATGAAGGCCCGTGCTGTTAACAACACGAATATTTTCTTTAATCATTTTCGTTCCCGATTTTTAAGGTATATGTCTAACTAATATCAGGACGCGCGATTCATCATTTGAATTTTGCTGAACACGTCAGCTTCTACAGCCGCTTTAGCTCTGTTCATTACTCGCGCGAGATTCGCCTCATTGTTATTTTCAGTCCAGGCTTTTCCTACTGAAGTAATAAATGCCTTACGAAGATCGCTGGCGATATTCACTTTAACTACATTGTACTTAACAAAGCTGCGGATGATGTCTTCATCAATACCAGAACCACCGTGGATGACCAGCGGAACCGGGCAGATTGAAGCAATTTCCTTCAATAATGGAATATCAATGCGCGGAATATCTTCCAGACCATGGACGTTACCTACCGATACCGCCAGCATGCTGCAGCCGGTTTCCTGAACAAAACGCAGCACCTGCTTAGGATCAGTCTTGCAGTCAGCTTCGCTAACGTGGTCATCTTCCTTGCCCAAAATTGCGCCCAGCTCTGCCTCAACCGGCACACCGAATGACTTACAGAAATCAACAGCGGCTTTAGTAAAAGCAATATTTTCTTCAAATGGCAGCTCGGCACCATCGATCATCACGGAGGTGAAACCTGCGCGAACCGCCTGCTTGACATCATCCAGTTCTTTGCCGTGATCTAAATGGAGGCTGACAGGAACATCCATGCTTGCCGCGCGTTTTTTTACGATTTCATAGATGTAATCGTAACCGGATAATTTGGCATTCGTTGGTGCGATCTGAATAAAGTTAGGCAGACCTGATCGTTCAATGGCATCCAGGATTGAGATTGTTGTTTCCAGATTAGTGGTATTAAACGCGCCAGCCAAAACGCGTTTTTCCTGAATACTACTCAGCAGAATGTTACCGTTTACTAATGGCATGATATTTACCTCTCTCTTCGTTGAAGAACTGTACCTAAATAATATTTGTCGGATTTCAGCCATACATTGCCGAACTCCAGCGGAACGTTGTTCTCGAAGAACACAATTTGCTCCAGATGTAATACCGGGGCATCTTCGTGGACTTCTAAGTAGTGGCCGCGCTCAGCACCAATAATTTTTGCAGCGTATCGGCTTTCCGATGACGCAATTTTCTTTCCTGAAAGTCGTTCTACCGTCGGAAACAAGTTATTGCTGTTAAAATCGATGTCTTCGATTCCGGGGCAATAAGCAATATTGATACGGTTTTCAATCAGCATAACTTTCTCTCCCTCCACGCTTCGTACGCGTTTCAGGTATAAAATAGGTGCCCCGACCTCAATACCCAGCTTAGATGCCACCAGTTTAGAGGCGACGTCTCGGCGAGACTCAATGACTTCAGTTTCAAAATGTAGGTGCTGACTTTCCAGCGACTCAGCAAAGGACAGAAGCCCTTCACCTAAGGAATATGAGATATTCTCGCTTTTAACAAACGTCCCCTTGCCCTGAACCTGAACCAAAAGCCCTTCATTAACCAGCATCGTTACGGCTTTTTTAACCGTTCCACGGCTTACGCCCAATATATCCATTATCTGGTTTTCTGACGGTACGCGGTCACCGGTTGTCAGATCGCCCTTGTAGATGTTTTCGCGGATCCACTCTGAGACCTGAAGGTAAAGTGGTACTTCAGAGTCTTTCAAAACGGTGTTCATACGATGTTCCCTCAGTTGATAAGATCGTCTATGTACGACTATGCACAAGTATCGCCTGAACATAACCTTATTTCCCGGTAATCACAAACGATCTGCTTCACAAAATCTGCGCCATACTTTCCATGTAACATGGCGGCAGATCAGGGAATATTGTAAAAATTTGGCTCTACATTGGCCCTTATTCTTCCATCTGAATCACGACCTTCAACACGTCGTTATGAGGGTTTGATGCGAACTCAATGGCTTCCCTCAATTGCGACAGTGGATAGGTGTGCGTAATCATGTCGTCAACATTAATCCTATCAGTACGGATAATTTCAACCGCCTCAGGCAGTTCATAAGAGGAAAGCGAATAGGTGCCGATCACTGAAATCTGGTCGCGGAAGAAACGCCCCGCATCAATATTGACCATGTTGTTATGATCGAATGGTGAGAAGACGACTACTCTTCCTCCACGTCGCAGCAAATTAATGGCTTGCGGCAGAAGTGCAGAGACGCCAGCAGCTATGACCACCACGTCAACACCGAGCCCTTCAGTGATGTCGCTGATACGTGCTTCGAGATTTTCTTTTGCTGGATTAACGGCATGATTGATCCCCAATCGAAGTGCAAGATCTAACTTGAAGGGTGACAGGTCTGACACTATGACGTTGGCAGCGCCCATCATTGCTGATAGCTGCGCACTTAGCAGTCCAATCGTGCCCGACCCCATGACCAGCACGCTGCATCCCGAAGTAATCTCGGCTTTCTTCAGACCATGAAGGCAACAACCGATGGGCTCTACCATCGCCGCTTTTTCCCATGAAACACCCTCCGGAATTTTGTGGGTCAGGTGCTTAACATGAAGTTCCGGCAATCGTATGTATTCAGAGAAACCGCCAGGTTCGATATTGGTCGGCTTAAACTGCTCGCACATCGTGAAATGTCCACGATCGCAGTAGTGGCAGCTGAAGCACGGCACATGAATTGCTGTAACAACTCGATCGCCAGGACGGAACTTAGTGACGCACTTGCCTACTTTGACGACCTCAGCAGCAACTTCATGCCCCAGGACAACTGGTCCCGCAACAGCCTGATGCTGCGCTTTATGAATATCTGTACCGCAGAGACCGCAACTCTTCATTTTTAATAGAATGTCGCCGTCCTTAATTTCAGGTATGGGAAGATCTTCATAACGAATATCGTTTTTGCTGTAGTACACGCTGGCTTTCATGATTTACGTCCTGCTCATCTGATTTTCAATTTGGATTTTGGTCTCGTAGAGATGCTTATATATCTGGTGATATACCGTCGCAAAGCTCTCAGCTGATTTCGCATCAGGCTGATAGCGGATCAACGCATCGTCCGGAAGTCCCGCATCGCCAGGTTTATGGCCGGCTCCCCTGGCCCCCAGCATCGCAGCACCGCGACTGACAGCTTCTGGAATTTTGCACGCCATAATTTCCCGGTTGAGGATGGTTGCTTTAAGCTGAAGCCAATAAGGGTTCTGACAGGCAGCTCCGATAACCATGACTGATCCCCAGTGGTTGCCGGTAAGAGTTTCATAGGTTTCCAGCAGGTGCTTCAGCTCATAGCAGAGTCCGTGGAAAACTGCTTTTAGGAACTCCTCAGGATCGGTCTGATCTTCCACGCCATAAACTAGTCCTTTAGCATGGATGCTCCTTCTTGGTGGACCGCTGCCACGGAGATGAGGGATCAGGAAGCTATCCGTTGGCTTTTCCGCTGCTCCTTTATTCATTAACCAGGTTGTCATGCAGTTAAAGTCAGCCGGCTTCATGTTAAACAAGTTAATGAACCATTCAATGGCATAGCCTGCGGATGGAAGAGACGCATAGAGGGTATAGGCATCTCGCAGAACATGATGACCATTGGAAACGCGAGACTGATAATAGCGATCGGTCACCGCAGGTTTATTTTGCACGACCAGCAGCCCTTCAGTGGTGCCCGTAGAGTTGAGGATCTGTCCCTCTTCGGTAAGTCCCACCGCAACGGCACCAACCATATGGTCATGACCGGAGATCGATATGTTAGCAAAGGGTGATATTCCGCTGGCCTGGCTCAATTCCGCCAATAGATTTCCGATCGGCTCTCCAGCTGCGACAAGCGGACTGAAAAGTTCCAGCGGGATGTCCATCGCTGAACAAATTTCATCAGACCATTCATCGCGGGTGATATCAAAAGCCAGTGTACGGGAGGCAAGCGAATATTCTGCGCGTTTAACGCCACTCAGACGGAAGGCAATGTATTCCGCCATGCATAACCAGCTGGCTGGTTTCTGGTTAGCGTGATTATCAATCAGCCACAGAATTTTATTCAGGCTGTAATTACTGTGCGCCGGGATGCCCGTAATTTCATAAAGACGACTTTCACTAATACGGCTGACAACGCGATCCAGCTGTGACTGCGTACGGGAGTCGTACCAAGTCATGACTGGTCCAATTACGTTATCTTCTGCATCGAGCAGAACGCCTGCTTCACCTACACTGGCTACTGAAAGGCTGATGATATTTTCTGGATCTTTAACCGTTTTCGCGACGGTATTTAATCCATCTTTAATCCCCTGCCACAACGCTTCAATTTCAAAGTCGCTACCCAGATCAGTAATTTTCTTCGGCGTAATGAAACTGTGCTTTATAATTAATTCTAGGTCTGAAATTCGATATAAACAGACTTTGCAGTTTGTTGTTCCAACGTCTATGCCAATCGCGTACATATCTCTCCCCTCTGGAAGGGAATATCATCACATCATTAATTAATAAGGGAAATACCGCTCACCCTTTCCCTTTATTAGTATTACTTCATGAGTTACTTTGACAGAGCAGCCGGTTGTTCAGCAGCCGCATTTTCTTCCATTTCTTCACGTTTAAGCTGTCTGGTCGTCATGCGGTACAGCAACATACAGGTGATGAAGATGACCGGAATAAGACCCAGTGCAATAGGATTACCTTCGAAGATTTTAACCATCCAGAAACGGAATGGGTTGCCACCATCAAGCAGGCTCGAGATCTCACTGTCCGTGTTAATCGGGAAGTGAATGTTCTTCGCAACTGAGGTCAGGATAGGTGCCGCTGCGGATGCCACATACAGATTCACCGCCAGAAGTGGGATACCTAAGATAAAAGCACGAGCAATGTTACCGCGGCATGCCAGCACCACCATGGAAATGGGTACCCAAATATTCGCAAGGTCGCCCAGTGGCAGCAGACGGTTGCCAGGCAGAATGACCGCCAGAAGCACACCAACCGGTATCAGAAGCAGCGCAGTGGAGAGCACTGATGGATGGCCGACTGCGACTGCGATATCCAGGCCAATGTAGAGATCATCACGATCCGGATACTTCTTACGCAGGAACTTTTTAACAGCGTCGGACAGTGGCAGCAGGCCCTCCATCAGTAATTTAACCATGCGGGGCATAATCAGCATTACCGCACCTAAGCTCATCGCCAGTGTTAGTACGCCTTTGAAGTCGTAACGTGCCAGCAATCCAATGCCAGCGCCAAGAATAACTCCCAACATCATTGGCTCACCAAAGATACCAAAGCGCTTCTGGATCGTATCCGCATCGGCATTCAGCTTGTTAATTCCCGGGATCTTATCGAGAACAAGATTACCCAGCAGACCGAACGGGAAGAAGATAGCTGATGACAGTGTTGGCAAAGAAATACCCGGAAGGTTGAAGTATTTCTGAATCATCGGTGCACACCAGTCAGCTAATAACAAGGTAATAACTGACGTTACGCCTGCAATCAATAGTCCGAACATGAAACTGCCGGTCACGTTGTAAACCATCGCGCCAATCATTGAGAAGTGCCAGAAATTCCACACATCAATGTTCACGGTACGGGTCCACTTAAGTGTCAGCATCAGAACGTTGATACCGATAGTTAGCGGAACCACGAACGGCGCTACCTGCGAAGCCCAAGCGATTGCTGCAAGTGGCGTCCATCCCAGGTCAACAACCGGTAGGTTTATCCCGGTATGTTCAACCATGTCTTTAGCTGCTGGTCCCAATTGATCCAGAAGCAGTCCAAATACCAGGAAGATACCGATGAATCCCATACCTATAGTTAGTGCCGAGCGCAGCGCCCTACTGAAACCGGCTCCCAAGCACAGGCCCATAATAAAGATAATGATAGGCAACATGATGGTGGGCCCAAGCGCCAACATGTATTGAATTCCGCCATAGAGAGTTTGAAGCATCAGCCTGTCCTCTGTTATTTTTTCAGAAGTGCGACAATTTTTTCGAGGAGTTCTTCTTCACCGAATCCGGTAAGAAGAGCCAGGCCATTTAGTACCGGTGTCTCAAGCTGCGTTTTTACGGCAGAGGTGACAATGATCAAGTCAGCTATACCGTCCTGTGACGAGATGGTGCCGATGTTTGATTGAATAGGTTCAACGTTTATGCCGTGCTCTTTGCAATAGCTAACGACTTTTTCTGTTGCAACCGCAGACGTAGCGATGCCGCTGGTACAGGCGAAGATAATTTTCTTATTCATTTCAGACTCCGTTATTTTTTTATCGGATTTGCAAGGCACTGAGAGCAGTGATCAATCGAGATTCTTAGCCAAGATCTGCATTACATCCTCAACGGACGTTGTGCTGAGTAGGTTGTTCATCTCAGCTGTTTTCTGGAACAAAGAAATCAGCTTCATTAGGAATTCCAGGTGCGCGTCTTTTTCTTTAAGCAACAGGAAGAAAATGATATTCACCTTCATTGTCAGGTCAGGATCTTCAGCCTGGTTGAACTCAATCCCTTCCGGGCAAGTGACTACAACCAATCGCTCTTCACGTACATGTTCAACATCAACATGAGGAATGGCTACGCCCATCGTTTCCAGCTGCATCGCTGTAGGATGATTCAGCTCACGCAAGACCAAAGCCTCGCGGTAGCTCTCTTCAACAATCCCTTTGGCAAGGAGTTGTTCAGTGATTTTACTGAACAACGTATTGCGATCCTGCGGTGCCTGATGCAGATGGATGAGCTCGTGATCAAGTGATTTATTCAATGGCATCTTGTACCTCTGTCCTTCCAATTTTAACGAATCACCTGACTCTAAGTGACCTGTGTCAGGCATGGTTGTCTATGTACAACTATGTTCAACCTGAGTGAACCCTACTCCTGTGATGTGAGGATAGGCAATACCAACACTTAGATTTTGTGCTTCTGCTCACACTAAAAATTTAAAATCATTAAATTTTTAAATCAGATTGTTCCATTAACATCATGAAATATAATAAAAAACAACAATAATTGAATTTGTTAATAAGATAGATAAAGATGGGAGTAACAGCATATAGTACTAAGGTGTCATGGCACTGAAATCTTTAAAGATTAAAACTGCCTTAACATTAATTATCATTTTAATCATAAAGTTAAGCTTAATTCGATTCTTGTCTTCAAATCTGTCCCTTAGATATCATGATTGACGAAATATGGATTAGTGTTGTTAGCAATACTCCTTTGCAGTCATCCTTATATAATTCTGCCTGGATACAATGGACGACATCGAAGCCGTTAAGAAGAACATGCACTTTTACCACTGCCTTTTGATAGGTATAAGCGTGCGCAAGATCCACTTCGCGGGTATGAATAGGCAGGACAAAACCGAACTCATTAAGAAATTGATAAAAATCCAAAAGAAAAAAATCATTAAATGTCATTATAATTAATGAGTTGGACAATTTAGTAACTAAAACGTAACAATACACACTAAGTCAGTTCAAGGTGAGGATTAATAACAATTACAATACTTCTATAGAGGTGATTTAAATAAAAAATATTCCCGCCGATCAAATTTATGACATACAAAGAGAAATCTAACCCCCAAATCAATTTGGAAGAGAAATTCAATTTTACCGCCTAAGAAAATATAATTAATCTGAGGTAATTAAGGAAAATTAAAAAAAGATCGCGACTTGTTTTTACATAACTAACTGTTTGACCAGATACTGACTCAGCTCGGACTCTAAGGTTTCACACGTTACATCCAGATTTATATCAATAAATTCGGTAGTTTCTCAAAAATTTTCTGTATTTTTAAGTAGAATTTTCTCGTAATCTGAACCGCTGGCTGAAGCACAAAGCAACAACGAATGCCAATCAATGGACTTTATGTATGATCGACTATCGGATAGTCGTTCTGCCCAATTACTAAATATATTCGACGACTGGATTACACATTTAGCTGAGTGGAGACATTTACAGCCAGTTCAGCAAATGCCGGTCTGCAAAGCTCCGGTATGCAAGGACTGCACCATGAGCGTTAGCCTCCATCAGTATCTTTGGATGAACACCGTGTTGACGACAGTAGCCGTCAATCTGTTAGCGGGTCGCGAATTCCTTACTGAGCAGAACGATCGACCCGGCGTTCAGCGCCGGTAAACCGACGGATCTCACTTTTGCCAGCGGATGGCTGGTGCCTGAAGAAGGCCACGCGCCAGAATCACTCAGCTCAAAACTCCCCGGGCGTTACGCCCATAACGGCACGGAACGCCACGGAAAACGCCGCAGGACATGAAAAACCCAGCTGCCAGGCGATCTGTTTAACGGGGACGTCAGCAGAG
>Ga0308165_1005902_pt1 | contig 11084 bp, 5 predicted proteins | sample PhyWR2_FD_201032 | JGI IMG/M metagenome (GOLD analysis project Ga0308165, IMG submission 201032) | Phyllosphere microbial communities from UC Gill Tract Community Farm, Albany, California, United States - DLSLW.R2 | ecosystem: Host-associated > Plants > Phyllosphere > Unclassified | place: USA... | reverse complement strand
CACGCCCGCCAGCAAATGCCGCTATGACGCCTGCGTGGAAGTCCCCGCGCATTTCGTCGCCAGCGGCCAGGTGGACACCCAAGCCCTGCCGGGCGGCCGTTACGCCGTGGCAAGGTTCAAAGGAAAACCCGAGGGCTTGGCCAACGCCTGGATGTGGCTGACGCGCGAATGGATGCCGTCCAGTGGAATGCAATGCGACGACCGGCCTTGCTTTGAGATGTTTTCTGCGGCCACCGCAATGGATGCCGAGACCGGGGAGTTCTGCTGCGACATCTGCATTCCGGTTCGGGCGCTGTGAAGCGACTCAAGTCGGTTGAGGTTTGACGAATGTTGGGTTGGCCGGTTGGATCCACCACCCTGAGCAGTCGATCACGGCCAAGTTTTACAGTGCAAAGATATAGGATGATGATGCATGAATGAAACCATCCAGCTGGCTGACATTAGCCAATCTGTGGAAATTACCGCTTTAGTCAACACGGCATATAGACCCAATGCCAAGTCAAGGGGATGGACACACGAATCAGACCTGGTGACTGGAGATAGAACATCTCCTGAGCAAGTGCGCCAGCAGATCACCCCTAGCTCTCCGGTTCTTATAGCTATTCGCAACAATGAAATCGTAGCCTGTGTCCAAGTGACGCATGACTCATCGGACTGTTGGATAGGAATGCTGGCTACACATCCTTCAGAGCAAAATTCGGGTATGGGTAAAAAAATGCTGCTAGCTGCAGAGGCTTATGCAGTCAAACACTTTGCCCCAAAGCGGCTGATGATGTCTGTGCTTTCTTCTCGCTCCGAACTGCTCAGTTTCTATCAGAGAAGAGGTTACAAGTTGACCGGCCAGACCTGCAGCTATCCGCTCGACGCGGGTGTTGGCACGCCATTGGTGAAAGGCCTATGCGTCTTGGAGTTGAGCAAGCTACCTCCAGCGCCCAGGTGAAGGGGAAGGACTGCTCCTGGCCGGTCCGCGACCGTCACTGGTAGCGCTCATGGCGGCCGCCCGATAAGTCGCCGGTCGGCGCCCGCTGTGCGGCGGTTGCCGTCATCCAGACTTGGCCGTCGAACGCGCACTATCGGCCAGAAGCGGTCCGTCGGGCACCCTCAAGTCCAGACATTCGTGGAGCCGCTCCGCTCAAAAGTTGCCCTGATAAGCTAATGGCAGCGAACCTTGAGGTTCAAGGTGTGTTGGCAAAAATCGCGATTTTGATACTTAGTAAAGAACAGTCATCTCAGTAGGATGGAGGCAGTTTTTAAGGAAAAATATGCTGCGAACTACCAATCAACTGCCAACGCTAGGCCACCTGCACAAGGTCGTGTGCGACTGCCTAGGACTGTGGAGCAGCGATAACGAAGATGTTACCTTCCACGTCGCCGCTACGGAGAAAGAGCGGCGCACCGCGTTGCGGCAGGCTTTCGAGAAAATTAAGAAAGAGGGTAGCGGGCATGGATCCTTCGACGACTTGATCGCAGTAACTACCCATTTTGCTCCCAAAGATACGCAGAAGGTTAAAAAAAGCAGAACGATTCAAGCCTACGTAAACCACCTTTCAAAAACCGACTTTGAATCCGAAGATGAATATAGCGAGTTACACCAATACATCAAGACTCTACTCACCGAGCGTTACTCCCTCTGGGGCGTGTCCGAACTGGCGGTAAGGTTTTATATATCATCACTTGGTCACTATCGGGAGTTTGTTAGAGAGCACGCCTGCAATGCGCAGACTCAGGCGCACAGCTTTCAGTATTTTGTTAGTCAAAATCTTCGAGCGCTGTCGAAGACATTAACCAACGAACTATTACCAGATGACACTTGGCCATACGTTCCTCTGAACGAACCGTGGCCTTTGAAAGCATTTGCAGATGCTGCTTGCCAGGTTACAGGTATTTCATTACATAAACTTCATCAGTACCACGAGTTTCAGCAAGAGGGGGCACTCAACGAGCAAGCATGGGCCCGTGACTTCACCGCTCAGCAGGTCAACACTCGGTCCAAGCAGGTGATCGATCGACTACGTAAGCACAGCAGGATGAAGTGGGAAACCTTTTATCCAACTCTTCAACCGCTGAACTACCACCTGCCGAAGGCTGTCAACGCAAAGGCATTCGCGATTCATGCGTTTGGAGCAATGATCGCGCACAACCTCAATGTCCATGTGGCAGGTTTCGGGCTATCCGCGCCTTCGGTGCGAGGCCCCTTGATGAACCACCCGGTAGAGCACCTGCACTCAATCCCAAGCAGCGACTTGATGGATCTGCAAATCAACGGCTACCCGATTACTGATGAATCTGCCGCTCAACATGCACCCTCCCGCTATCAAGCTCTGCTCGACGGGATCAGAAGCTTGCCTGGCTCACTCAACCTCGCTGCAGACATTCCGGGCAGCGCTGAACTAGCTTACAAGACTGAATATAGGCGGTTCACTGAAGGGGCTTGGCATGTAACGTTAGAGAACACCCCCAGTTGGATCACCGAATGGGCATGCGCCCGTGATGCGATGTTTTCCCGTGACAGCCTGCTGGCTCTCACGCACTTCAAGTCAGCGCTTGAGCAGGCTAAGTACGCCGCCGGGCCACTATTCATCGCTTTTTACATCCAAGTATGTGCGTTCTGCAAATCTCAGTATCGATTGCTTTCAGAGCGAAATGAGGCTGAGTTGTTCGATCGCTTTTACGAAGGCTTAGGCCAGAGCGCAGCGAACTATGCAGGATTGATGGGCTACACCCCAAAGTACGTGCGAAACTCCGAAACTCTGATGCCTCATACAACACTACCTCTGAAGACTCAGTGGATTACCAGAGAAATCAACGCATTTGCAAGAACCTTACACCGCTGAATCACCCCTGAATTTCAGGGAACGCTCTAGATAGAACATGGTATTTCAAAATGCATCACTAAGTTAGAGCGTGAGATCCGGCAAGGAGAAGGAAAATGAGTAAATGTGGCAGTAACAGCGGTAGCCGTAGTAGTAGTTCCCAAGGTGGTAGTGGCAAAGGTGGCGGATCAGCCGAAGGTGGCCGTGGCCAAGGGAATGGCGGTGGATGGCCCCGTGGAAAAGGGAATCTATCTGGTGGATGGCGAAGCAATGCATCAACTGGTGGCGGGAAAAAGTAAGCTTGGCGCTAGCAACTCAGTCGATTGGGATCTCCTGCAATTTGCGCTTATGGATTCCTATTGCTTCTTCGCCGCTGTGGCGGTCAATTATTTCAAACATTAAATAGCAATGAGGGTTTATGGCTTATCACTATCAATGCGCAGAGTGTTATTGCACTCTGAACCTAGAAGCAGCAGGATATAGCGAACCCGTATACAGCGTCGTAAACGGCGATCTTTGCTCAACATGCCAATCTCAAAAAGAAGCAGAACTCTACGATGACGATGACGACTAAGACTGGCTAAAACCACCGATCCACGAAACGTGCGCAGATGATCGCTGCCGCTAATTTCAGCAGCGCTTCGTGAATATCTAGCCGTCGCTCAAGGCGGATTCGCAGCTTGCCAAAGCCTGCAAACCAGCTGTGCCTCCGCTCCACCACCAAGCGATGCTTGCTCAGTCACTCTCTACTCTCAACGCCTCGCCTGGCAATGCGGCTGGCGAGGCCACGTTGTCTCAAGTGCGTACGGCAATGCTTGTAGTCAAAGCCCCTGTCGGCGTGCAACTTCGATGGTCTTTTGCGGGGCATCCTCGCAAGCCTGCAATCGGAGGAGTCGCGCACACGCACCTCTCGAACATCTTGGATGCCGTGCCTGTTCGCACCACTGACCAAGATCACCAGAGGAATGCCCCTGGCATCTACGACGATGGGTCGCTTGGAGCCGAGCCTGCCTCTGTCCGTTGGGTTGGGGCCCGTTTCCTGACGCCCAGGAGGTTTGGTACCGAGGAGCCATCAATGCGAACCCGGCTCCAATCGATTTGGTCATGTTTACGCAAGCGAGTCAGCATGGCTTGGCGCAACTGCTCCAGACGCCAGCGGCATTCCAGTCGCGCGAGCGCCGGCAGCAATTCATGCCCCTGCTGAATCCAAGAGATTGGGGAAGGTCTTCCCATGGAATACCTGTTTACAGCACGAACAAGGTGCCGTTGAGGGCGGCTTCATCACTCACCGCGAGCTTGCGCGCACCGCCTTTGGCAAGAAGGCTCAAGGCTGGGATCAGGGGGTCATAGCTGTCGCCACAGTTCTTTACTTACGGGTCGTCGTGCCATGAGGGCAGCGAGCACAACGGCTTCGCGGAGCCTCTGACCGAGTGGTGTTAGCCACTCTTAGTTGCTAATCTCAGGCGTCTTAACCGCTGGTCCTCATTGCCGATACAACACCTCAGAGCGGAAAGTAAGTATCCTTTTGTGTCTGGGTGCGGATTCCTTGTAAGCCGCATCGGCGCAATAGATGCCAAGGCCTGGAGAAAGTGAGTCGGATGTCACATACTGAAAAATCGGTGTTCCAGGGCGATCTGCCACTGGACGAAAAACTCGAACGTGCGCGTATGGAATTGTTGGATTTATCAGCACGCAACCGCCTCCTGCACGTTCCCCGCTTCTCCAAGAGTGCGAAGACTATCGATGTCGTTGACGAGAAGTCCGCAGAGATTTTCCGCCTTTTGGTTAGGGAGAACCGCCCGCTAACCTTTCTTCCCGGGCGCCCAGACCGCGCTGTCGCGGAAAGCACAGAAGAGAACGTCGACGAGGCTTACGACGACGGCCTAGGCGACTTCGAATCGCCTGCAATGTCTGAACAGGCCGATGAGGAACAGGAGAACGAGGCTGCGGCCGCACGACATTCCGACACCCGTCTTCAAACTCGAATGACCCCCAAAGGGCTACAAAAGCGGCTGCTAGATCTGTACCACGATGCCCGTACCCTTGAAGAAGAGCAAGGCGTCAACATCCTGTTCTTGGGGTTGGGAACGCTGAATTGGGTGGATCCAAACAAGAAGGAGAACATCCGCCATGCGCCACTTGTGCTGGTACCGGTCAGCCTCGAGCGCGGCACGGCGGGCGAACGGTTTCGGCTGCGTTTGCGCCCGGAGGACTTGATCTCCAACCTCTCACTTGAGGCCTACCTAGACAGGGTGCACACCCTAAAACTGCCAAGCTTTGACGGCGGGGACGAGTTCGATCCAGCAGTCTATTTCTCTGCCGTCGCCGAAGCCGTTTCCAGCAAACCAGATTGGACTGTTGCGGCCGACAATGTCGTTCTCGGATTTTTCTCGTTCGCCAAGTTTCTTATGTACCGGGATTTGGATCCGGAGAACTGGCCTGCGGATAGCCGACTGACCGATCATGCGACGATCCGAGCACTCTTGGCAGATGGCTTCGAGCAGGGTGAGCCATCGATTTCCGAAGACGTATCGATCGACGCACATATCCAGCCCACCGAGCTCCTCCACATAGTCGATAGCGACAGCTCCCAAACGCTGGCTGTTCACGACGTTCGAAGGGGTGGAAATCTTGTCATCCAAGGTCCTCCTGGGACGGGCAAGTCGCAAACCATCGCAAACGTCATAGCATCCGCAGTTGCGGACGGGAAAACCGTGCTGTTCGTCGCGGAGAAGATGGCAGCGCTCGAAGTCGTCAAGCGACGACTTGATCAAGCCGGGGTAGGCGATATTTGTCTGGAGCTGCACAGTAATAAGGCCAACAAACGCGGCGTACTGGAGGAGTTGCGACGCACGTGGGAACTTGGGTCGCCACGCGGCGACTTTCCCGATGGCCTTGCCGAAAAGCTCAAGAGCGCGCGCGATCTGCTCAATGGACACGCAGCGCGTATGCACGCCCGCCTGAGCCCCTCGGGCATTACAGCATTCCAAGTGATCGGCCATTTGACCCGGTTGCGCCAGTCCGGGCAACCTCCCGTCGACTTTGAACTCGAGACCCCTTCGACCTGGAATTCTGATGAGTTCAACACTCGAGGCCAGCTGGTCAGTGAGTTGGTGCAGCGGATCCAGGACATCGGGCTGCCTGCGGACCACCCTTGGAATGGGGTGGGTCTGCAAGTCATCTTGCCCACGGCTGTCGAAAGACTCTCCCGATCAATCGCAAGCATTGATGAACGGATGGGCGCGCTTCGAGCCGGCCTGGAGATCAGCGCGAAGCGTTTAGACCAACACCGCTTGACTGAACGCTTTGGCAGCATTCAGGAACTCCCTGAACACGCTTGTCAGCTAGCGGCCGCGCCGGACTTCTCGTCAGAGGCCCTGTCGTCGTCGCTCTGGGAAAAGTCGTCAACCGCCCTGCGTGAGCTCTTGCGTCGAGGCGAAATGTTTTCCGCTGAAGATGCTGCCTTATCCACGCTAGTGCAGCCCGGCGCTATGGATGCACGGCTTGAAGGGCTGGAGACTGAGCTTCAGTGCATGCCCGATACGCTGCCAAGCGACGCATATGCGCGGGCACGCCAGCTGAAAGAATTGATCCCCTTACTGCAGACCGAAAGCAGGCGTCTTGGTGCCGACTTGGGGTCGCTAGCCCCTGTAGATACGCTCGCGCAAATTGAAAGGCTAACCGCCACCGCCGAACGGGTAGCAGTTGCACCGGAAGCGAGTCCCGATGCCTTCACGGCCGCCGTTTGGGACCACGGCGTCGAGCAAGCAGCCGACTTGGTAAGCGCAGTTGTGGCTATGGAGAAGACACGCGACTCCGTTGACGGGAAGCTACTGGAAGTTGCATGGACGACCGACGTTCGGGCAGCAAGGCAGACTCTCGCGACGCATACCGGTTTTCTGCGGTACTTGAACGGCACCTGGCGTCAAGCCAACGCCCTGGTGCGTTCGATCGTGACAGATCCAAAGGCACCTGCCTCGGAACTGGTGAGCGTCCTCGACGTCCTCATGCAGGGTCAGGCTGCTGCAGCCAAGGTTCGCGAAGGTGATGCTTTCGGACGGTCAGCCTTTGGACACGACTGGCGAGGTGACCGTTCGCGGAGCGCGCCGATGTTGGCCCTCGTCGAATGGATGCGAACCTTACGTGGCCTAGGCGCCGAGCCAAGACTCATCGCCAGCCGCCTTGAGCAGCGCGCCACAGTCGGCGCTCGAGCGCGACGTGTACGTCAGCTTGTGCAGCAGGTGGCTCCGTTGGTCACTGACTTATGGGATAGCCTGGGCGCCGCAGCCTCCGAGCTTCTGGGCGAAGCTCCTTCTGCAGAACAGGCGCCGCTATCGGCATTTTCCGGCAGGGTAGAGAAGATGGTGTGGTCAGACGACTTACTCCATCAAGTCCTGCTTCAGGTCCCACCAGACAAACCCGCCAAGCTGGCGCTCGCGCGACGCCTCGACTATTGGCAGAAGCTGGCCAAACAGATCGACCGTTACGAGGAGCACGCACGTGCCGCATTCGGGGATGCTTGGTCCGGGCGCCGGTCCGACTGGCCGCGGCTTGTGGCAGGCGCCGAATGGATGGAAGCGCATCCTCATTTGCGTCAAATGGCGGCAAGAACGCCCGATCGGATTCAGCTGGCTGAAGAGGTTCGCCGCCTCGCGCAAGAGGCAAGCAGCCTAGAGTCCGAATTGGCATCTCTCGCCACAGCTCTTGAGGCAGACGCCGTTACGCTCTTCGGCGTTGAGAGCATGAGTGCTGTGTCGCTCGAGGCTGCGCAAGCCCGCATTGCGGCATGGCTCGCAAATACTGAACAGCTGTCCAAGTGGGTGACTTATCGCGACCGATCAGCGAAAGCGCGCACAGCCGGACTTAGCCAACTGGTCGATCGTCTGATCGACGGTCGTGTTTCTGCTGCCGAGGCACGCTCGTCTTTCGAGATGGCTTACTACGAGGCCTTGCTGTCCGAGCTGGCGAAGAACGATCCAGAGATCGGGCGCTTCGACGGTGACCAACATAGCCAGTTGGTCGCCGAATTTGCCACCCTTGACCAGCAACGCATCAAGGCATCAAGCATGGAGGTCGTGCGAGCCCATCATCGCAAGATTCCTGCCCGCGAAGGTGGCATTGGGCCGGTTGGTGTGTTACGCGCCGAGATGGCCCGGCGCCGTGGCCACATGCCTATTCGTCAGCTAATGCAGAAATCCGGGCTTGCGGTTCAGGCTCTCAAGCCTGTCATGATGATGAGCCCACTCTCGGTAGCGCAGTTCCTGACTCCTGGCCGGCTGACCTTCGATCTGTTGGTGATGGATGAGGCAAGCCAGATTCAGCCAGTCGACGCACTTGGCGCCATTGCGCGTTGCAAGCAAGTAGTGGTGGTGGGCGACGAACGTCAACTACCACCGACCAAATTCTTCGCGAAGATGACAGGGTCGCAGCCAGATGATGATGATGGTGATGGTGATGATGACACGCCAGTCGCCGACATCGAAAGCATCCTCGGCCTCTTCTCTGCGCGTGGGCTGCCACAGCGAATGCTCCGCTGGCACTACCGCAGTCGACACCAGTCGTTAATAGCAATATCGAACAGCCAGTTCTACGAGAACAAGCTCTACATCGTTCCTAGCCCATATACAAAGGAAGCGGGCATGGGGCTCCGCTTCCATCATGTACCCGAGGGTCGATTCGATTCCGGCGGTACGGGAACAAACGCCATCGAGGCCCGCGCGGTCGCAGAAGCCATCATTCGCCACGCCAAAGCGAATCCGGCGCAGTCGCTTGGCGTGGCCACCTTCTCCGTATCGCAGCGCCGCGCAATACAGGACGAACTTGAAGGACTGCGTCGGCTCAATCCCGACACTGAAGAGTTTTTTCACGCCCACCCCAGTGAGCCGTTCTTCGTCAAGAACCTGGAGAACGTTCAGGGTGACGAACGCGATGTCATCATGATCTCCGTGGGATACGCAAGAAATGCGCAAGGGTACATGGCAATGCGTTTCGGTCCGCTTGGCGCAGACGGCGGAGAGCGCAGGCTGAACGTACTGATCAGCCGTGCCAAGAGGCGCTGCGAAGTTTTTGCCTCCATCACTGATGAGGATATTGACTTGGCTCGCGTCAAGGGCAAAGGGGTCTTTGCCTTCAAGTTGTTCCTGCACTATGCGCGAACAGGTCGCTTGTCCATAGCACAGGCGACTGATCGGGACATGGACAGCATCTTCGAGGAGCAGGTAGCCTCCGCGCTTCAGGCTAAGGGATATCAACTACACCCCCAAGTCGGTATTGCTGGCTTCTTCATCGATCTGGCTGTCGCGGATCCTGAACACCCAGGCCGTTACCTCCTCGGGATTGAATGTGACGGTGCCTCCTATCATTCGGCAAGGTCAGCACGCGATCGAGATCGCCTGCGGCAGGCAGTTCTGGAAGACCACGGCTGGATCATTCATCGGATTTGGAGCACCGATTGGTTCCAGCGGCCTGCAGAACAGCTGGAACGCACGATTCGCGCGATTGAGGCAGCGAAGATTCAGCTCGACGCACAACTCGAGTTGGCGCAGTCTGCTAGTCGTGCCATTCCAGTGCAGATCGTGACTATTGAGAGGGAAGACGTCACGCAGATTGGCCTAACAGATTCTGACGAGGCTTCGACTGGGCGGACATATGTCGAGGCGGAACCTGCACGATCCGGTGCGTACGATCTCCACGAGACTCCTCTTGGAGTAATGGCAGAGCTCGTTGCAAGCGTCGTTCAGGTGGAGTCACCAGTTCATGTAGACGAAGTGACTACGCGTCTTCGAACGGCTTGGGGGCTCCAGCGCACCGGCGCTAGGATCGAAGCCGCAGTGCACCAAGGCATTCAGCGCGCTCAGGCGATGGGACGGATTGAAAAGGAAGACGGGTTCCTCTCAGTACCTGGTGCTCAAGTCACTCTGCGCAATCGTTCTAGTACGCGGTCAGCGGGACTGCGCAAACCAGAAATGATTGCCCCCAAGGAGCTCGCCGCGGGTATTTCAAACGTGGTTTTAGAGAATTTCGGTGCAACGCCGGAAGAGGTTGTCAGCACGATCTCCAGGCAGCTCGGCTTCAAAGCAACCAGTGCCACTTTGCGTAGAACCATCGAGTTAGCGCTCGACGACTTGATCTGCTGCGGGGCGCTTGCTCGCGAGAACAACATGGTTGTCTCTACGCGCCCGACCTCATCAATTATCGAGCCTGAGGGTGTCTAGCGGCCGAACCATGCCGCTCGCACGATGCGGCATTCGATGGGGAAACTGGCTCTGTGGGCCTCTCTTGCCCCTGTCGACGAAACAAGCCTGTCTCTGACCGGCAGATTTCCGTCGCTCAGAAATCTGGAGGGCAGCGTCGACTTCGATGCCGAGATAGCAGACGGTCGACGCGAGCTTGGAGTTGCCAAGTAGCAGCTGCGCAGCGCAGAGATTTTACGTTCTGCGGTGTCGCCTTCGTGCGCCGCATAGAGTGCTTACCGTGGGCGCCTACCGCACTTCCCCACCTGCTACGATCCTCCCGGTGCTCAACACACCTCATAGGCGGAAGTCACTCCCGAAAGTCAGTGGCGTTTCGTCCATACGCTTTGTCTTGCCTTGCAATCCAGGGCAAGTCTTGTTTATGGCCGGGCTGCCCGCCGCTGCATAAAGCCATTGCGGCAAAGACAGACGGGCAACCCTATGACCGTGTTGACATAGGAGGCCATTCATGGCTTTGCGATCCCCGTCCGTCCGTGGAATCCCCGCAGACGACATCACCCCCCAAACCTTCCAATTCGGTCACACCCCGATCCGCACATTCCCCAGGAATGGCGTGACCTGGCTTCTTGCCAAGGATGTGTGCACCGCCCTGGGAATCTCCCGCCACAAGCTGACCACCGGCAAGCTCGCTGAGGACCAGCGCTGCACCGTCCGCCTTGCCAGCGAACCCGGCCGCAAGCCCAGGCGCGAAGCCGTGGCGGCCGTCAACGCGGACGGCTTGCATGCGCTGATCCAGGCCAGCCCCTCACCTGAGGCCAAGCGCTTCAGGCGCTGGGTGAAGCACAAGGTCCTGGCCAGCATGGATGCATCGGCCAAAGACCGCAAACCCAAGTACAAGGCCAAACATCCGCCCCAAAGCCTGATCCCGACGCCCGCACCCAAGGTCTTCCGCCGCATCCGCACCTGCGATGACCTGTCTTTCACACGCCGCAATGCGCAGGGGGAGCGCATTCATTGGTTTGTGCCGCCGCGCGTGAACAGCGGGCATGAGCACTACGGGATTGGAGAGATCTGGTTC
>Ga0308165_1005901_pt1 | contig 11087 bp, 6 predicted proteins | sample PhyWR2_FD_201032 | JGI IMG/M metagenome (GOLD analysis project Ga0308165, IMG submission 201032) | Phyllosphere microbial communities from UC Gill Tract Community Farm, Albany, California, United States - DLSLW.R2 | ecosystem: Host-associated > Plants > Phyllosphere > Unclassified | place: USA... | reverse complement strand
TCCGTCCGATCCGTCCGATGCGCCAGACGCCCGCGCTGCGGGCCGCCGGCCCGGCGCGCCCCGTCCGCTGGCCGCCAGCCCCCTGCTTGACGGGCTGCGCCAGCACCTGCAGCCGCTGTCCGGCAGCGCGCGCGACTACGACAGCCTGCTGGCGCTGATCGGCCCGGCGCGCTTTGCGCTGCTGGGCGAGGCTTCGCACGGCACGCAGGAGTTCTACCGCGAGCGCGCCGCCATCACCCAGCGGCTGATCCTGGAAAAAGGCTTTACCGCCATTGCCGTCGAGGCCGACTGGCCCGACGCGCTGCGCGTGAACCGCTATGTGCGCGGGCTGGGCGATGACGCCGACGCGGCCGGCGCGCTCGCGGGCTTCAAGCGCTTTCCGGGCTGGATGTGGCGCAACACCGAGGTGCGCGACTTCCTTGAATGGCTGCGCGCGCACAACGCCGCCCGCCCGCCCGAGGCGCAGGTGGGTTTTTACGGCATCGACCTCTACAGCCTGTTCACCTCCATCGCCCAGGTGCTGGCCTACCTGGACCGGGTCGATCCCGAGGCCGCCGAGCGCGCCCGCTACCGCTACAGCTGCTTTGACCATGCCGCCGAGGACAGCCAGGCCTATGGCTACGCCGCCCATTTCGGCATGGCGCCCAGCTGCGAGGACGCGGTGGTGCAGCAGCTGCGCGAGATGACCCAGCGCGCCGGCCAGGCAACGCACACGCCCGGGCTGGAGCGCGACGAGGCCTTCTACGCCCAGCAAAACGCCCGCCTGGTGCGCAATGCCGAGGAGTACTACCGCACCATGTTCCGCGCGCGCGTGTCGTCCTGGAACCTGCGCGACAGCCACATGGTCGAGACGCTGCAGGCGCTGGACAGCCACCTGGCGGGCCAGGCGGGGGGCGGCGGGCGCCCGCGCATCGCCGTCTGGGCGCACAACTCCCATCTGGGCGACGCCGGCGCCACCGAGATGGGCGAGCGGGGCGAGTGGAACGTCGGCCAGCTGATGCGCGACCGCTACGATGGCGACGCGGTGCTGGTGGGCTTCAGCACGCACCACGGCTCGGTCACGGCCGCGCACGACTGGGACACGCCGGCCCGGCGCAAGCAGGTGCGCCCCGGCCTGCATGGCAGCTGGGAAGAGGCGTTTCACCAGACCGGCGAAAAGCGCTTCCTGCTGGCCCTGCGCGGCAACGAGGCGCTGCGCCAGCTGGCCGATCCGCTGCGGCTGCAGCGCGCCATCGGCGTCATCTACCGGCCCGAGACCGAGCGCCAGAGCCACTACTTTCACACGCACCTGGCCCGGCAGTTCGACGCGATGATCCACATCGACGAGACCAGCGCGCTGGAGCCGCTGGAGAAAACCGATGTCTGGACCAGCGGCGAAGTGCCCGAAACCTATCCGAGCGGCATCTAGCGCTGCTTCGCGCTGGCCGGAAAAACCCCCGGCCTTCCCGCGCAGGCCGGAATCCGGACCTTGCGCAGCAATGAGGTACGCGGCATGCGCCTTCGCCATGGCCGATCTACGGCGTTTCAGGCATCCAACAGGCCGTTTGCGCAGGCGCAGCCTTCACGGACAGCTATCAATTCAGTAGCAAAAGCCGCCGGGCTTGCGCCATGGCGGGATCGCCGGCCCAGGCGGCCGTGCGCTAGCGGCCAAAGTGCGCCAGCACGCCCTGCCCGGCCGCGCGGCCGCTGGCAAGGCAGGCGGTGAGCAGATAGCCGCCGGTGGGCGCTTCCCAGTCGAGCATCTCGCCGGCGCAAAACAGCGGCGGCGCCAGGTCCGCCGGCGTGGCAATGCGCAGGCTGGCGTCCAGCGCCTCGAACTTCACGCCGCCGGCGCTGCTGATGGCCTCGTCGATCGGACGGGGGGCGATCAGCCGCACCGGCAGCGACTTGATGGCGGCGGCCAGCTTGGCCGGGTCGGCGATGTCCTCCTTGCCCAGCGCTTCGTAGAGCATGGCGGCCTTGATGCCGTCCAGGTTCAGCCGGCTTTTCAGGTGGCTGGAGAGCGAGCGCGAGCCGCGCGGGTGGCGCACCTCGGCCAGCACCTGCTCGGGCGATCTGTCGGGCAGCAGGTCGAGGCGGAAGGTGGCGCTGCCGTGGGCGGCGATCTCGTCCCGCAGCAGGCTGGACGCGGCATAGACCAGGCTGCCTTCCACGCCCGTGGCCGTGGCGACGAACTCGCCCCGGCGGCTGAAGCTGCGGCCCTGCGAGTCGGTGAAATGGATCGCCACCGACTTGAACGGCTGGCCGGCAAAGCGGCTGGAAAAGTGCTCGGTCCAGCCGGCCTGGGGCTGGGGTGCCTGGCCGATCAGCTCGCGCAGAAAGTCGCGCCGGGTCTCGCCGTGCTCTGCCGCCTCCAGCGCCGGCGCGGCCACCACGTCAAAGCCGCAGTTGGACGGCTGCAGCGGCGCGACGGGCACGCCGCGCCCGGCCAGCAACGGCACCCAGGCGCCGTCCGAGCCCAGGCGCGCCCAGCTTCCCCCGCCCAGCGCCAGCACCACGGCGTCAAACCGCGCCAGCACTTCGCCGGCGGGCGTGGAGAACCTGAGCGCGCCGTCCTCGGCCCAGCCCAGCCAGCGGTGGCGCATGGAAAACTGCACGCCAGCGGCGCGCAGGCGGTGCAGCCAAGCACGCAGCAGCGGCGCAGCCTTCATGTCCTTGGGAAACACCAGCCCCGAGCTGCCGACAAAGGTGTCGATGCCCAGCGCGCCGGCCCAGGCACGGATGGCCTCGGGGCCGAAGGCGCCAATCAGCGGCTGCAGCGCCGCCGCGTGCGCGCCGTAGCGGCGCATGAAGGGCTCGGGCGGCTCCGAATGCGTCAGGTTCAGCCCGCCCCGGCCGGCCAGCAAAAACTTGCGGCCCACCGAGGGCATGCTATCGAACAGCTGCACCGCCACCGCCGGGCCAGCGCCGGCCAGCACTTCGGCGGCCATCAGGCCGGCCGGGCCGCCACCGATGACGGCAACGCGCAGCGGCTGGGCCGGCTCGGCCGATGGAGCCGTTTGAGCCGATGGAGCCGCAAAAGGAGAGGAATGGGGATTGGCAAGGGAATCGTTGGGGTTCAAGGGGAAATCCGTCCGCAGGAAAGTGCTTGGCTGGGGTGAAAAGAAATGACGGCCATCAGGCCTTGGGAAGCGCTCTGCTTTTTATAGCTGAAAGCGCAGGCCGGCCCTGCGCCGCAAGGCAAAAAGGCCCGAAGGACTGCATTTTGCGCCACCTCGGGCTGCGCCGGGCAATCCAGCCGCGTTCAGGGACGCCGATAGCCCGAAGGCGCCGGGGTGTTGATGATCGTGACCTGCGGCGGCTCCCTCATGCCGCAGGCGCCGTACATGGCCGAGCGCCGGGCCTGGATCGCCGCATGGTTCGGGCTGATGCTGTTGGACGCTATCTCCAGATCCCTGCGCGCGCGCTGGCAGGCGATGCCGTCGATCCGCTCGGCCTGCAAGTCCGAGGGGGTGCGCCCTGGCGGCATCGCTGGCGGCCCGCTGGCGCGCTGGCTGTCCAGTTCCTGCCGCAGCCTTTGGTTTTCCTGGATCAGGTGCTGCTCGCGCAGGCCCGAGGCGTCCAGCGTGTTGTCGCGCGGCTGCTGCTTTTCCTGCCGCGTGCTGCCCGCCGCGCAGGGCTTGTCCGAAAATTCGGGCCGGCCCTGCGGACCGAGGCATTTGTAGAACGTCTGCGCAGCACCAGGGGAGGCCATCATCAGCGTTCCCAAGGCCATTCCCAGCAGACGCAAAGCCATGGCGCGCATTTGCATTGGATTTTTACTTTCTGGCGAACGCCGCCTTTGAGAGGATATTGCCATCGGTGCGACGCTCAGGGCAGCTCGACCACGGTGCCCTGCCCGGTCAGGAAAGCGGCCTTGACGGTGCTGCGCGGGTAGATCAGCTGCACGGCGGCGCGGTAGGTGCGCATCTGCGAGATCAGCGCGGGCTGCAGCTGCGGCTCGGGGGCCGACTTGTAGTCCAGCACCCACCACTGGCCCTCGAAGCCGGCGTCCTTGCGCCGCACCAGGCGGTCCAGGCGCAGCGGCTGGCCCTTGTAGACCAGGTCGATCTCGTTGCCCTGCCAGGCCACGGCCGCCTCGCTCCAGGCCCAGGCGCCCTCGCCTTTCAAGATGCACTGCGCCAGCGCGCTGGCCTGCGCGGCCTGCGCCGGGTTGAGGTGGAATTCGCGCGCCACCGCGCCCACGTGCGCCGGCGAGGACGGCCCGCCCCACTCCAGCAGCCGGTGCATGGCCTTGCCGACGCGGGCGTTGACCGGGTCTTCCTCGGGCGCGGCGTCGGGCGCCGGCTCGGTCTCGGGCCGCTCGGGCGCGGCGGGCAGCTCGGGCAGGAGGAACACCTCGGCACCGTCGCCGGCGGCGCCCACCGCATCGTCGCCAAGGCCCGTGCCAGCGGCAGCACAGGGCATCAGCGGAGTGGGAAAAGGCGCGGCCAGCGGCGGCATCAGGCCCTGCGCCTGCAGCGCCTGCAGGCGCAGCCACCAGCTGTCGGTGGTGGCGCGGTGCGGCTCGATGGAGGAAATGGCCAGCGTGTGCCGGGCGCGCGTCATGGCGACATACAGCGCGTTGAGCTCCTCGCGCTGGCGCGCCAGCTGCTCGGCGGCCAGCGTGTCGCGGGCGCAGTCGGGCGGACACGATTCGCTGAGCAGGAAGACGAACTTGCGCGGCTCGGCGGCTTCGCCCGGCCAGTCCACCAGCACGCCCATGCTGTCGGCGTTGCGCGGCGGCGTGTCGGTGTCCAGCAGCAGCACGGCCTCGGCCTCCAGCCCCTTGGCGCCGTGGATGGTCAAGAGGCGCACCGCCTCGTCGTTGACCGAGGGCGGCGCCAGCGTGCCGCCGGCCTTGAGCGCGCGGATCAGGCCGTAGGGCGTGGCATAGCGCCCGCCCTCGCGCCCCAGCGCCACGGCCAGCAGCGCGCGCAGGTTGGCCAGCACCGCCGGGCGGCGCGCGGGCGGCGCGGCGGCGGCAAAGCGCGCCAGCACGTCGCCGTCGTCGTAGATCGCCTGCAGCGCGTCGTGCGGCGGCAGCCGGTCGAGCCAGCCCTTCCAGCGCAGCAGAACCGGCGCCAGCGCTTGCAGCGCCTGGGCAAGCAGCTCTGTTTTTTGTAGCAGCTCGAACCACGGCAGCTTGTGCTCGCGCTGCAGCAGGGCGATCTGCACCAGGGCGTCGTCCGGCAGGCCAAAGAGCGGCGAGCGCAGCGCCCGGGCCATCGACAGATCGTGCTGCGGCGAGACCAGCACGTCCAGCAGCGCCACGATGTCCAGCACCTCGCAGCAGTCGATCAGGTCGGTTTTCTCGCCGATCTGCGCCGGGATGTGCAGCGCGCCGAGTTCGTCCTGCAGCGGCAGCAGGCCGGCGCGCTTGCGCGAGAGCACCATCACCTGCGACGGCTTTAAGCCGGCGGCCAGCTGCTGCGAAATCCACGCGGCGGCCTGGCGCGCTTCGAGCGTGCGCAGGGTTTCCTCGGGCAGCTCGCGCGGCTTGGTGAGGCTGTCGCGCCAGGTGGGGCCGGCTGCGCCTTCGCCTCCTTCATCCTGCGCAGCGCTTTGCGTTCCGGTCTGCGCCTGGACAACAGAGCGGGCAATGACCGGCAGGCAGCCAGTGGCCCCCAGCCGGCTGGAGTCGGTGGTGTGCGGCCGAAAGCCCTCGTAGCCGTCCACGTCGCGCGCGCAGCCCATGGCGGCGTTGACCGTCTCGATCACCGCGCGCGCATTGCGCCGGGTGTGGTCGCAGCTGAGCAGGTCGCCGCCCAGCCCCTCGACCACGAAGGCCTGCGCGGCGCGGAACACCTGCGGCTCGGCGCGGCGGAAGCGGTAGATGCTCTGCTTGGGGTCGCCCACCAGGAACACGCTGGGCGCCGCACCCGCGCCGCCGTAGCCGCTCAGCCAGCTTGAGAGCGCCTGCCACTGCAGCGGGTTGGTGTCCTGAAACTCGTCGATCATCAGGTGCCGGATGCGCGCGTCCAGCCGCTCCTGCACCCAGCCGGCCAGCACCGGGTCGCTCAGCAGCACCAGCGCGGCGCGCTCGACGTCGTTCATGTCCACCCAGCCGTGCTCGCGCTTGAGCTGGGTGTACTGCGCCAGCACCAGCCGGCTAAGGCGCGCCATGCGCTGCTGGTGCACCCAGGCCTCGTGCTGGCGCGTGGCCGCCTGCACGCGCAGCAGCAGCTCCTGCGCCTGGCGCACGGTGTCGATGCCGGCGATCTTCTCGCTGAACTTGCGCGGCGAGCCCTTGTCGGTCAGCAGTGCGCCCGCAATGCCGGCAATGTCCTGCGCGGCCAGCGCCTGCTCCAGCTCGGCGCCCTTGGCCAAAAAGCTCGGCGCGCTGGCCCGGCCCAGCGCCCGGGCTGCGTCCTGCAGCACGCGCCAGTCGGCGCTGGCCGGCGTCAACGCGTCCTGCGGCGCGGCCAGATCGGCAAACTCGGGAAACTGCACGCCAAAGGGCTGCACCGACGCATCGACCAGCCCCTTCTCGTCGGCCAGCATGAACTCGGTGCGCTTGTCCAGCGCGGCCTGCAGCGCCTTGCCGGCCTGAAAACGCCCGTGGTCCAGCACCAGCGCCTCGAAGTCGGCCTGCAGCGGCGCGTCCCCGGCCAGCGCGGCGTAAAAGCGCCGCCAGACCAGCGCGCGCGCCGGCACGTCGTCTTCGAGCAGCTCGTAGTTGACCGGCAGGCTCAGGCGGTGCAGCACGGCCACCGGCGCGCTGCGCAGCAAGGCGGCAAACCAGCTGTGAAAGGTGCGGATCTGCACCGAGCGCCCGCCAGCAAGCATCGAGCGGTACAGGCTGGCCAGCTGGCGGCGCATGTCGGCATTGGCCTGCGGGCTCTTCTGGCTGGACACGCCGCGCATGACCAGTTCGCGGCGCAGCGTCTCATCGTCGGCATGGGTGAACTGCTGCAGCCACTCGACCAGACGTTCGCGCATTTCGCCGGCGGCCTTCTTGGTGAAGGTGATGGCCAGGATTTCATGCGGGCGCACTGCCTCGCGCGCACTGGCGTCGGGATTTTCCTGCGCGCTGGCGCCGTCGAGCAGCGCGCGCACGATGCGCGAGACCAGCATCCAGGTCTTGCCGGCGCCGGCGCAGGCCTCCACGGCCACGCTGCGGCGCGGGTCGCAGGCGATGGCGTAGAAGGCCTCGGCGGAAACGGGCTGGCCGTTGCAGGCGTAGGCGGCGGTCATCTCGGGTTGCATGTCAGTGGTCACTTGGGGTCTCGCTCCAGAAATCCTTGCGGCACAGGCCGCGCGCGGCGCAGTAGTCGCAGGCCGCGCCCTCGCCCAGCGCCTGCAGCGGATGGCCCTGGGCGATGCGCGCCATGTCGTGCAGGATGCCTTCGATCAGCGCGTCGCGCAGCGCCACGATCTCGGGCTGCTCGTAGCAGCGCGTGGCCTCTTTTTCGCCCAGGTTGACGTAGCCGGCGGCCAGCGTGTCGTCGGGCACCAGGGCGGCGTAAAAAGCCAGCTGCGTGTCCTCCAGCCCGTGCTTGATGCGCCCGGCCGTGGTGCCGCGCGGCTCGGTCTTGTAGTCGATGAGGAGGCGCTGGCCGCCGGGCAGCCGGTCCATGCGGTCGATCTTGCCCACCAGCGTCAAGTCGCCCAGCGGCATCTGCAGCCACTGCTCGGCCATGTCGAACGCGGCGCCCGCCGCTTCGTGGCCGGCCAGCCAGGCCAAGTAGCCGTCGCGCACCGGCTCCCAGGCCGCGGCAAAGGGCATGAATTCGCTGTCGCTCAAGCCGAGCGAACGCCGGGCCTTGTCGGCCGCTATGTTAATCATAGCTACACGCGCAGACAGGCTGTGCGCTGGCGCCTCTTTCAATGCTTCATGAAAGGTGCACAGCAGGCTGTGCAGCCAGTTGCCGAAATCGCGCTTGTCCAGTTCTCCTTCGAGTTCGCCCGACTCGGCCAGGCCGAGCTGGCGCATCGCAAAGAAGCGGTACGGGCAGGCGCGCAGGTCGCCGTAGCCGCTGGCCGAGAGCTTGGCCACGGGCAGATGCTGGCCAGTGGGCAGCGGGCGCGCGGTGGGCTGGGCGGCCACGGCGCGCAGGCGGCGCGGGTCGGGCGCCGACATGTCCGAGGCGGTCCACTGGTGGCGCTGCAGCAGCAGCTCCTGCACGAAGCCGCTGGGCATCAGGTGCTCGCCCGCTTCGCTGGTGCGCCACAGCACATCGACATGCGGCAGCTCCATGGCGTAGTCCCAGGCGCGCCGGGCGATGCGGGCCAGCGCCTCGCGCGTCGGCAGGCCCAGCAGCTCGCGCTGGCTGGCGGTCCAGTGGCCGGGCGGCTCGGGCGAGACCGGCAGGCGGATTTCGTCGCAGCCGGGCAGCACTACGGCCTGCATCGCGCGGCCCAGCAGCTGCGCCAGCGGCAGGATCACCACCTGCTCGGCCACCGGATGCTCGGGCGAGAAGGTCTGCGCCTCCAGCGCCTGGTTGACCCAACTGGTGAAGGCGCGCTGCTTCATCACCGGCGCATCCTCGAACTCGTGCTCGGCGCCCTCGTGCAGGCGCAGCACGTCCAGCACGCGCTGGCCGGCCTCGTCAGCTTCCAGCGGCGCCCACTGCCCGGCCGACTGCAGCGCCGCGCGCAGGTCGCGCAGCCAGGCGGCCAGCGGCCGTGGGCGGCTCAAGGCCGCGCGCACTCCGTTGACCTGCCGCGCCAGCAGCTGCGCGGCCGCCAGTGCCTCCAGCGGCGTGGCCGGCAGGTCGCGCCAGGCGCGCACGCCAAAGCTGCGCAGCTCGGCCTCGGCCTCGGCGACGCTGCCGGACGGAAAAGCCGGCGCGTTTTTCAGCCAGTCGAGCACGGCGTCGGTCGAGACATCCCAGGGCAAGGCGCGCAGCAGCCCCATCAGCCCAGCGGCCGCGCGCGCGGTGGACAGCGTCCAGCCGGTCTCGTCGCGCATGACGATGCCGCGCTGGGCCAGCATGGCCGCCGCGCGGCGCGTGAGCTGGCGGTCCTGCGCGATCAGCGCAACCGGGCTGCGCCCCGCATTGAGGTGCGCCAGCACGCAGGCGGCGGCCCGCGCCGCCTCGTCCTCGGCATCGCGCGCAGCATGCAGCGCCGCCGTGGACGGGCCAGCGGCAGCGCCGGGCGGCAGGCACAGGTCGATCGACAGCGCCTGCTCGCCCAGGTGGCGCTTGAGCGCCTCGTTCACCGGCTCGACCTGAAAGCCCTCGATCACCACGAACAGCGCCGGCGCGGCCTGAAACAGTCGGTCCGACGCATAGCCCGAAGCCGCCACCCAGGCCAGCGCGATGCGTCCCACGGCCGCTTCGAGCGCCAGCACCGGCGAGTCCAGCCCGACGCCCAGCGCCTCGGCCACCGACTCGCTCCAGGCCTGGCGCTCGGCCGGCAGCACGCTGGCGGCCACGCGGGACAGGCTCCAGGCGGCCTCGACCAGGCGCCCGGCCAGCGCGTCCTGCTGCGCAGCCAGCCCGGCCCGGGCCAGCAGCGAGGTGGCCGTGAGCATGTCCACCGACACGTCCATGCGCAGGTCCACGCCCGAGGGCGTGAACATGCCCAGCGTGCCGCCCAGCCCGCTGGCCCAGTTCATGGTGGTTTCAAAGCGCGGCACGAAAAACGTGCCGCCGGCCTTGGCGGCCCAGGTCTGGCGTGCATGCTGGATCAGCTGCGCATACGGCAGCAGCACAACCACCTCGGCCGGATGGATGCCACGTTCGGCAATGAGGCCGGCCAGGCGCTCGATCGCCTGGTCCCAGCAGCGGGCGGAAAGGGAAATGGCGGGAATTGGCATGGTTCAAACCGGAGTTTGTTCTGGGTAAAGAAAAAAGTGGAAAAAGTGGTGTGCTGAATCGGAAAACCGGCCGTGCATCTCGGCGCGGCGCCAGGCGGGCAGGCAAAAGGCTATCGCCGCGATAGCTGCGCACCAAGTGTGGGCAACCCTTGGTTTCTGCCACAATAACCTCAGCTTTTGCCCTCTTCCCTCTATCGTAACCAGACCCAAGGAGCCGTCATGGCCAATGAACTGATCAAAAACACCACCGATGCCACCTTTGACGCGGACGTGATGAAATCATCCACCCCCGTGCTGGTCGATTACTGGGCCGAATGGTGCGGCCCGTGCAAGATGATCGCCCCGATCCTGGACGACGTGGCCACCAGCTACCAGGGCAAGCTGCAGATCGCCAAGATGAACGTCGATGAAAACCGCGAGATTCCTGCCAAGTTCGGCATTCGCGGCATTCCCACGCTGATGCTGTTCAAGGACGGGCAGCTCGCCGCCACCAAGGTCGGCGCGCTGAACAAGTCGCAGCTCACCGCCTTCATCGACCAGCAACTGGCCTGAGCGTTCCCCGGCCGGAAAAACCGCGTGGTTTTTCCGGCTTTTCAATTCCTCCTGACAGCACCCTCATCACCCGACGCCTGCGCTGCGCCAGCCGGCTGCAGCGCAGGCGTTCCGCCTTTTCCCCCGCTATTTCCTGTCATAATGCTTCGTATTCGCCCGCCGGTTGCTGCCGACGGGTTCGATTTTCTGGTTTGTAAGCCTTCTTTTCTGACGTGGCTTCTTTTCAAACCGCTCCCCTTTTTTCATCAATAAACTCCGCCAGGAGTCATTCCATGCATCTAAACGAACTCAAGGCACTTCATGTGTCTGAAGTCCTCAAGCAGGCCGAAGCCCTTGAGATCGAAAATGTCGGCCGCATGCGCAAGCAGGAGCTGATGTTTGCCATCATCAAAAAGCGCGCCAAGACGGGCGAGACGATCGTGGCCGATGGCGTGCTGGAAGTGCTTCCTGACGGTTTTGGCTTTTTGCGCGCGCCCGATTCGAGCTACACCGCCTCCACGGACGATATCTACATCAGCCCCAGCCAGATCCGCCGCTTCAACCTGCACACGGGCGACATGATCGAAGGCGAGGTGCGCACGCCCAAGGACGGCGAGCGCTACTTTGCGCTGAACAAGCTCGACAAGATCAACGACGGCCCGCCCGAAGCCAACAAGCATAAGGTCATGTTCGAGAACCTGACGCCGCTGTTCCCGCGCGAGCAGTTCAAGCTGGAGCGCGACATCAAGGCCGAGGAAAACCTCACCAGCCGGATCATCGACATCGTCGCGCCCATCGGCAAGGGCCAGCG
>Ga0308165_1005898_pt1 | contig 11091 bp, 8 predicted proteins | sample PhyWR2_FD_201032 | JGI IMG/M metagenome (GOLD analysis project Ga0308165, IMG submission 201032) | Phyllosphere microbial communities from UC Gill Tract Community Farm, Albany, California, United States - DLSLW.R2 | ecosystem: Host-associated > Plants > Phyllosphere > Unclassified | place: USA... | reverse complement strand
ATGGCACTTTTATAGTGATTATCATAAATTATGATTTTCCGACAGAGACAACAAATCACAAAGCTCAAAAACCATGGCGACAATAATGAAAATCGAAAAATTACAGTACATTTTTGACCCACTGTGCGGCTGGTGTTATGCCAGTGCTCCTGCGCTGGCCTATCTGGCACAAACCTATCCGCAGACGCTGGAGTTACTGCCGTCCGGGCTTTTTTCAGGAGAGGGTGCCCGGCCGATTTCGCCGCAGTTTGCTGCTTACGCCTGGAGCAACGACCAGCGAATTGCCTCGCTGACGGGCCAGACTTTCAGTGAGGAATATCACCAGCTTCTGAATTCTGGGGGGAATTTTGATTCACATTCTCTGAATTGCGCTCTGACAGCCTGTCAAAGTATTGCGCCTGATGCTGAAGCGGGCCTGTTACATGAACTTCAAACTGCACGTTATGTTCGTGGTCTTGATACTTCGCGTAGCGATGTTGTGGCAAAAATCAGCAATGAATACGCTATGAATAAGGAGCTCGAAATACACTTCCCGACCCACGGCGATCCCTTTGCTGCGGGAACTGAACTTTCTGACATCACAGATAAGCGGACTGATAGCGTGAAACAGCTGATGCATTCGCTCGGCGTGTCGGGTGTTCCGTTACTGCTGGTAACTGTGGCAGGTAAAACTTCCGCTATCAGTGGCAGCGATCTTTATGGTGGTCCGGCGTCAATCAGCAAGGCGTTGCAAAAGCTGTAGTGATGAACATGGGTCAATAAAAATCGGTCTGACCCATGATTATCATCACAGTTCCTGGAGATAGGGCTTGAGCCGCCAGGGATGATTGGTTATAAGAAACCCTTGGACGTTATCAGATAACTCTGAGCGAAACCTGATTGTAGTGAAACCCTTATGGCTTCACCACAATCAGGTTTTTTTTTGTCTTTTTTATGATGCCGTGATTGGCGCTGTACGCGATGGCAATGACAGGCAGCGGGCAGCGATCTGAACACTCTGGACGTGTGGTTTGGATGATCAATTTTATGAAAAAGGTCACGTAGAAAGATGGCTGCAATGATAGTCGATAAAATACTCAGTAATAATGCGGTTCTGCTGATTAACGCCAGGAACGAAGAAGTGGTGGCGATCGGACGTGGTATTGGCTTTGGCAAAAAGACGGGCGACAGGGTGGATGCCAGCGAAATAGAAAGCCAGTTCGTGAAAAAATCGGAGGGGCTGGCGGATGTGTTTTCGCAACTGCTGTCTGAGATCCCTCCGGCATATCTCGCCGTTACGCAGCGCATTATCAATCTGGCGCAGCAGCGGCTGGCGATAACTATCCAGGATACGCTGTTTCTGGCACTCAGCGACCATATTAATTTTGCCATTCAGCGTCAGAACAACGGCCTGACTATCAAGAATTTTTTACTGTGGGATATTAAACGCTTTTATGCCGAGGAGTTTGCCGTCGGGCTGGAAGCGTTAGGGCTGATCGAGCAGTCGTTGGGGATCGCCTTGCCACAGGATGAGGCTGGATTTATTGCTCTGCATCTGGCTAATGCCAAGAATAATAGCGATATGCAAAGCACCATGCACAGCGCAACGATCATCAAGGATGTGCTGAGTATTCTACAGTACGACCTGAAGCTGACCTGGGATGAAGAGTCGCTGGACTACCAGCGTTTTGTCACTCATCTGAAATTTTTTGCGCTGCGGCTACTGAATCGTAAAACCGTGACGCATGGCGATGACAGTATCTATCAGGGCATTACCGAAATGATGCCGACGGCCTGGGCTTGTGCAATGAAAATCTACCACTATGTGGATAAAAACTATGGCTGTCAGCTCACCACCGATGAGGTGATGTTTCTGACCATTCATATTAATCGCCTTAGCGGCACGTAATAAGAAGACTATCAGGTCAAACTTCAGGACGTAACTGTACCCATCAGGCGAAACCTGCTGCAGCACTGACATCTCAGAATGCCGGTGCTGAGCGGGTTTTTTTGTTTTCAGACCTTCGCTAAAGGCGTAAAGGTGAATTGACGAGAAAGGAAAATGTAACGATGAATATGGCATTCCCGAAAGGGTTTTTATGGGGTGGATCAGTGGCGGCCAATCAAGTCGAAGGCTCATGGAACGAAGCGGGCAAGGGCGTTTCCACCTCTGATCTTCAGCCTCAGGGTATCCACGGTAAGGTGGTCGAACGTGACGCGCTTAGCAGTGGAGTGAAAGACCTGGCGATCGATTTTTATCATCGCTATCCAGAAGATATCAAACTGTTTGCTGAAATGGGCTTTAAAGTCCTGCGGACCTCGATAGCCTGGACGCGTATCTATCCTGAGGGAGATGAAACCCAGCCGAATGAAGAAGGCCTGGCGTTTTACGACAGACTGTTTGATGAAATGGCGCGCTACGGCATTCAACCCCTTATCACGCTATCTCACTATGAAATGCCCTACGGCCTGGTGAAGAAATACGACGGCTGGGGTGGGCGTGAAGTGATAGCGCTGTTTGAGCGTTATGCCCGTACGGTCTTCACCCGCTATCGCGATAAAGTGAAATACTGGCTGACCTTTAACGAGATCAATATGGCACTGCATGCTCCGTTTACTGGCGTCGGGCTGGTGGGGGAGAGAAGTAAGCAGGAGATCTATCAGGCAATTCACCATCAACTGGTCGCCAGCGCCCGCGCCGTTAAGGCCTGCCATGAGATTATCCCTGATGCGAGGATCGGCAGCATGCTGCTGGGCGGTATTCGCTATCCGATAACCTGCAAGCCGGAGGATGTGCTGAAGGCACAGAGTGTCAATCGCGACTGGCTGTTCTTTGGCGACGTCCAGGCTCGAGGAGCCTATCCTGCGTGGATCCAGCGTTTCTTCCGTGAAAATGACATCGCGCTGAATATCACTGCGCAAGATGCAACAGATCTGAAAGAGACCGTGGATTTTATCTCCTTCAGCTACTATATGAGCGGTTGTGCGGCGGCACAGCCTGAGCTGTATCAAAGTTCGCGTACCAACATTATGCGCATGATCCCCAACCCACATCTGCAAAGTTCCGAATGGGGCTGGCAGATTGATCCCCAGGGGCTCCGCTTCCTGCTGAATGAACTGCATGACCGTTACCAGAAGCCGCTATTTATTGTTGAAAATGGCCTTGGCGCGAAAGATGTTCCGGCTGAAGATGGCTCAATTCAGGATGATTACCGCATCCAGTACCTGGAGGCGCATTTGGTGCAGGTCAGAGAAGCCATTGAAGACGGCGTTGAATTGCTGGGATACACCAGCTGGGGGCCGATTGATTTGGTCAGTGCCGGAACCGCGCAAATGTCCAAACGCTATGGCTTTATCTACGTTGACCGTGATGATGAGGGCAATGGCACGTTAGAACGCCGCCGTAAAAAGAGCTTCTTCTGGTATCGCGATGTCATCAACAGTAATGGCGCCAGCCTGAAGACGTCAGTCTGACCGCTGTTGTTTTTACGCCCGAGTATTCTTCATGCCCGGGCGTGTTGCCGCTATGGTGTAACAGTCACGATAGCACGGCGGTAGGAGAACAGCTGCGGGGTGCCATCATCCTTCACTTCGAGAATAATGTGGAACGGCGTTGGATTTTTCACTGCCGGAGCAGTAAAAATCAATTCATCGCGCTGCGTATTTTCCAGTTTAAGATCCGGGCCAAAGTGGATGTTCATGGTGGTCGCGGTGGGCTCTTTATATTGCCACCAGCGATAGCTGAGATGATTATTATCAATATCATGTGAACCCTTCGCCGACAGCTTCACCTCCTCGCCTGCTTTGACCTCTAGCTCAACGATCCCTTTTCCGGGTTGCCCGTTCAGAACCAGTTGCGGATTGTGGTTAGCCTTTTTCACATCCTGGGTCACCCCCCACTGCATACGTGCGGCGAAATCATTCTGAAACGCTTCGCGCCAGCGCCAGATAGTGGCGCTGGCGGTGCGGTGACTTTTACCATCCACGCCCATTACCGTATCGGAAGTGCTGGTGCGTAGCCCACTCTTGCTGTCGGGAGTGACCGCCGCATAGCGCCCACCCCAGCCTCCGTATTCCGGATGCTCCGGAGCGTTAAGCCCATTCTGGATCAGGTAGAGAAATGAAGGCGTATCCCCTTCCATGGTGTACTCAATGGCGGGATAGGCCGAACCCAGAGGCCCTTGATTACGGATATTCTGAGCAAGCCAGTCATTGTTAACCTGGCTCATATCTCCCCCCTCGGCAAAGCGCGACGACATGCCGCTCCAGGTGGCAATAAAATAGTCATTCCAGGCGTGAATGCTGGTGATATAGCGCAAAGTCGGGAACTGGGCGCGGATCCATTCCCCAGTATTATCCTGATCAGATATGGCATAAACGCGGATCTTACTGATGAATTTATCAACCTCTTCCGGACTGCGGGTGGCTCGTACATCATACAGGGCCTGGGCGAGATCCACCGCACCACCCCAGACGTCTATCCACAGCGGACGCGGATCCTGTTTATCGACAGCCTCGATGATCAGCGCCGAGGCGTCGGTGGATTTCCCCGCACCCACATAATCCATGCCGTAACCGGCACGACCGGCACGTACCACCGACCTCAGCGCGTCGGCGCTGGGGTAACCTTCCGCGTGCTGGCGTAGATTCGGCAGCGCAAGTTCATAGGCATCAATCCGCTTGAGCATCATGTCGGGATTAACCTTATCCCGCAGCCAGGTTGAAGTCGTGGCGACCAGCCCCTCAACGTTAAATTCGTTACTGTAGACCAGAAAACGGACTAGAGACTGGGAGTCATCTGGCTCATTGCCGATGTCGGACAAAATCAGAATACGCGTTTTATCCTCGGTTCCCTCTGTCGCTGCAGGGACGGCGAGGGCACTGGTACTGGTTAGGGTACAGGCGAGGATTGCGCTGAGTAATCGGTTTAACCGGGTCATATTTTTTCTCTGATGGAATGCCAAAAACAAAAAAACCCGCCTTCCGTTGCTAAATATAAGCAACAGAAAGCAGGTTTCGCCGAATAATGAGTAACGTCCTGAGGGGCTAGTTATAAGAACAGGGTACAGTCGGAGCAATGACTATCGTTAATAAATGTGATGTATCTACCGTATTTAATTCTTTGCCATAGACAGCTGAATTAAATTTTAGTGATGAATTTCACAAAATTTAATCTATCAGTGGTATTTCCCCGACGATATTGTTAAAAGAGAGGCGTTCGTCAGGACGTGACCAGAATATTCTGGGCGAAACCTGGATAAAGCAGTGTGTTATTTCACACTATTTTATCCAGGTTTTTTTTTGCTTTTTTTCCTGCTGGCCAGCAGATACGGGCAACGATCTTATAACGCACTGCAATTACTGTCGTAGGTAAAACGGGAACGATTAACATGAATACTAAAGTGCTGGCAGAAAACATTCTTAGGCTAGTTGGAGGAGAGAGCAACGTTGCCTCGCTAGTGCATTGCGCTACACGGCTACGTTTTAAAATTATAGATAATAGCAAGGTGAACCAGCCAGAACTGGAAGCGCTGGATGGGGTTATCACCGTCGTGAAAGGCTCGGGACAGCTGCAAGTGGTTATTGGTAACCGGGTACCGGATGTGTTCCGTGCGATTGGCGCAATCTCGAGTCTGCTGGACGAAAATAAAACCAAACAGCCGGCATCGGAGCAGCAGAACAGTGCTTCAGTGCTGGGCAGACTGATCGATTTGGTTTCGGGAATTTTTACGCCGCTGCTGGGGGCGATGGCCGCGGCCGGTGTATTAAAAGGTGCACTGGCGATAGTGCTGGCCGCGGGCTGGATGACCAGTAAAGAAACCACTTATATTATTTTGCATGCCGCATCAGACAGTCTGTTCTATTTCCTGCCGATGCTGTTGGCGATTACTTCCGCACGTAAATTTGAAACCAATATTTTTGTCGCCGTATCGATTGCCGGGGCGTTGATATATCCCAGTATTCAGGAGTTATTTACCGCGGGTAATCCGGTAACCTTCTTCGGTCTGCCGGTATTAATGGTGAAATATACCGGTACAGTGATCCCGATTATTGTCAGCGTCTGGCTGATGTCGATACTGGAACATTTCCTCAACCGCCATATTCACGAAAGTGTACGTAATATTCTGACGCCGTTCTTCCTGCTCACCATCATGGTGCCTTTGACATTAATGACCATCGGGCCCATTGGTATTGCGGCGAGTCAGGGAGTGGCTTCTCTGTTTGTCAGTATCTATGGCTTCAACCCCATTATTGCCAGTGCCCTGATGGCGGCATCATGGCAGGTACTGGTTATTTTCGGCGTGCACTGGGGCTTTGTAACGGTATTTATTAACGACATCTCGGTGATGGGTCGCAGCTATCTGAAGGCGGCGTCAAGCCCGTCGGTATTTGCTCAGTCAGGCGCGCTACTGGCCGTAATGTTGCGTACTAAAGATAAAAAACTGAAGGCGCTGGCAGGAAGTAGCTTTATCGCTTCGCTATTCGGTATTACCGAGCCGGGTGTTTACGGCGTGACCCTGAAACTGAAAAAACCGTTTATTTGTGCCGTGATAGCCGCCGGTTGCGGTGGCGCTATCGCAGGCTATGCGAAAAGTTCGGCGATTTCCATGGGGATGCCGGGTCTGCTGACACTGCCCATCTTCTACGGAGACGGTTTTATCGGCTTTCTTATCGGTTGCGTTGTGGCATTTATCGTCAGTCTGGTGCTGACACTGGTCGTTGGATTTGACGATCCGGGGCTGAAACCGGCTACCGGACCCGGCGCTTCTGCACCGACACCCGGGGAAAAACGCCCCCTGAACGCTGAAAAAACAGTGGCAGCAAATACTGTGTCGGTGGCGGATGAACAGATTGTTGCGCCGATTTCCGGGCTGGTTATCCCGTTGACAGCGGTTGATGACAAAGTCTTTTCTTCAGGGATTGTCGGCCAGGGCTTCGCCATTATGCCAGATGAAGGCCGGGTCTATTCCCCTGTGGATGGCCGTATTGCCAGCACCTTTGCCAGCGGCCATGCCATAGGTATCAACTCTATCGGTGGCGCTGAGGTATTGATCCATGTGGGGATCAATACAGTGCAACTGGAAGGTCAGTATTTCCAGATGCAGGTCAAAGAAGGTGATGTGGTGCAAAAAGGCCAGCTGTTATTGACCTTTGATCTCGATGAAATTAAGAAGGCGGGTTTTGACACCGTGACACCGGTCATTGTGACTAATGGTGAGGCCTGGCGTGAGCTGCGCATTAACGATAAATCGCATTTTCGTTCTGGCGAACCGGTCATCACGTTGTCAGTGTAAAGACATTCAGTACGGCATAAATAGAGTCAGTTAAATATAGCTATTCCTCCAGGACGTTACTGATTTAATTCAGGCGAGACCTGCAACCGGCGAACATCAATCCGCGGGTGGCAGGTCTTTTTTTTTGGGGGGAATTCAATATCGAGGGGTAATGATGAAAGTGAATCAACAGAAATATAAAAAAACAATTATTGCAGCGGTTTTATTATCTTGCTACGCGGTCAGCGGAGAAGCTGTTGCGCAAAAACTCACGCTGGAACAGCGTATGGAAATGCTGGAAGCACAGCTACGCACTACCCAACAGAAACTTCAGGCCTATGAAGATAAAGAGCGGGTACAGCAGGAAAAACATGCTGTTGCTCCAGTCGCATCCGTTCCATCTACGGCAATAACCGCTTCTGCGGCTCCCGCTGAACCACAGGAACTGTCGCCTGAGACGCTGAAAAAAATCAGTACCTATGTCCAGGACGATACGGGTTTTAAATACTCCGGCTATTTCCGTTCTGGCTGGGCCAGCACCACCAACGGCGGGCCAAAATCCTGGGCGGTTGGATCCCTGGGTCGTTTTGGAAACGAGTATGACGGCTGGTATAACCTGTCGCTAAAAAAACGTGCATGGCGTGATGGCGATAAATCTATCTGGGCCAACGTGCAGTTTGAGGGGGATTTAGGCTTAACCCAGAGCAACGAATCCTTTGAAAAGGGCATGTCCGGTGGGGGGATGGGCAAACTCAGTAAGCTGTATGTAGAAGGTAACGGTTTACTGCCATTCGCGCCGGAAGCCTCGGTGTGGATCGGAAAACACACACTGCCACAGTATGAAATACAGCTACTGGACTGGAAAAGTAACCGCACACTGTCTGGCGCAGGCATCGGGATAGAAAACTGGGCGATGCCAGTGGGATCGCTGAGTATGGCACTGACGCGCAATGACATTGATAACTACAGTACGATATGTAAGGCCGGTTCTTCAAGCTGTAGCGAGACAACGCAGGTTAACGTAAATATCGGCGAAGTTCGCTACAAAAACTTACCTGTTACCGACAATTTCACCCTGGAGCTCGGCGCAAAATATGCCTTCGTTAACCAGACCGACGAACAGAAAGCGGGTCAGACGGATAACGATTATTACCAGGTAAAAAATGCCTGGCTAGGTCAGGCTATTTTACGTAATCCACTGCTTAACGGCACCAATGAACTGACGCTACAGGTGGCCGATAACTCACTTGCCAGCCAGTTTATGAATATCTCCAGTGCGAATCCCGATTTCGATTACAACAGTTCGTATTACGGTATCCACAGCGGGGGGATTGGCTGGCGGTTGGTGAACCAGGGTGAGTTTTATCTGAGTGATAAGATAATCATGGCGCACGCTCTGGTATACGGTCGTGGTCACGATCTCTATTCCACTTTTACTGGCGCACACACCGATTTTGACACCGCGCGTGCGGTGATCCGCCCATCGTGGATCTGGAGCCGTAATATGCAAACCGCACTAGAACTGGGTTACTTTAACCAACAGAACCGGGTAAACAGCCTCAAGTTTGATGAGTCTGGCTATAAAGTGACTCTGGCCCAGGTATTTAAAGTGGATACCAGCATCCTCACCTCACGCCCGGAGCTCCGTTTATATACGACCTATCTGAAAGCGCTGGAAAATGAAATTGACAGTACAACCTTCAATGACGGTAAAGACTATCAGATAAGCTTCGGCGTACAGGCAGAAGTCGTGTTCTGATTTAAGGTCAGTTAACCAGGAAAGAATGATGCTCTCTACTGACAGGTGGGGGGCATTTTTTGTTATGGGCGGACAGAACACTGATAAAGTTTCGCCAATCTAAAATGACCGGGTAACGTATCTATACGTCATTTAATTTGACTACGTTACCGACAGATGTAATCAGGTTATGGATAATGAGAGAACTTTCATTTACTAAGGATAAAAATGTCTTATATCCAAACCACCACGGCAAAAGATGTTATCGATACACTTACTCAATATTTCACTGATTTAAAATCCGCCCCTTGCTGGATGTCGGTATGGCCATTAGTGGAGCGGCTATTGAGCAGAAAACATGAAATGTTACCGGTCTGGGAGAATATTGCCTCACAGGCGTTGACTTGGAACCAGTGTTACAGTCTTCTGGAACAAATAGTACTGGCTGGTCGATTCAGCAGACCGGAAGTCATTTCACAAATGAAAAAAGAGCATCAACAACTTAATGAATTAAATCAATCCATTAGAAGGGTTGCGCTAGAGTTGGCAGAGATGATGTCATCGCGGGAAACTATTTTGAATCGAAATTCGTTTACACTGGATAGAACCACACATATCGTGGATCTGATGGAAAAGGCGGATGATAATGATGGCTTATATCGTGCATTCCTCCACGAAACACTCGATAGTATGACTTGTCAATACGATGGCAAATACTGGCCGAAGCTCTCGGGTATCCTTCAGGTTATAGGTCATGAAGTTGCGGAGATTGGTTATACGTCTAAAAGTGATCAGGCTATTATTCAGGGGCGCGGTAGAGCTGTTCCTGATTATCTCCGGGAATTATTCAGCAGTATAGAGAATGTCAGACAGGGAACGTGGAAATTGCCTGAAGGGTTCACATTGACGGATAGCAGTCTGGCGATATTAGCAACTGTAACATTGGATCATTCCGAAGTTATCTCTGTTGATGCGGTGAAAGTTCGGCGGAATGAATTCAGCAAAAAGAAGGTGTATGGGGCATGGCCATTTAGAACCTATGATGATGTAGAACAGTAAATATTTCTTATTCCAAATGAATAATATTATAAAATTCATAAGTACAGGGTTATAGAAAAGTGAAAAAAATCGGGATCTTAGGAACTTCAACCATTTTTGAGTTAGGCTATTCTGAGGATGTTGATCTCTTTTTTACAGCAATATCGGAGATTCTTGAGCAGGGTCATTGGGGACGAGAGTACCCTGTAGTGATGTTGAAACTTTACAAGAAAACACTGGATCTTGATGAAATAAAAAAAGCAAAAATAGAAATAGATAAAATTCAATTAAAATTTTCCCAAATCACTTTGAATGATACTCACTACTTTATGACAAAACTGGAGAAAGATAAGACATCATGGAATATTCAAGCTTATGATTTTAGCGGTTTTTTTAACAGTTTTTTCAACGGATTTAATACGGCATATAGCATGACTATTTCATTAAATGAGAAGTATGGTGAGTATTCTCCGATGCTTTTAGGAGGTACTTCAATAAAATATGCAACAGAAGATATTATGATGCCAGTAGAGGAATACGACACATTATCAGAGAAAGACCTACCTTTCTGGAAAAGATAAGTTTTTTCTTGGCAATTATATAAAAATGGCTGATTTCATCACTGAGGCAGATATGCATATTCGTAGTTGTAGATAGTATATTATTTATCCTTGCTCGAATAAAAATGAACGTGTTAATATTCATTTATATTAAAAATAGTTAAAGGTTAATAATGTGAATTTATATCCAATACCATCAGAGTTTATTTACAGCATGACTTCACTGTCGTGGTGTGATATTAAATTTGGCTGTGAATATAAATTCATAATCCAAAATATCCCTATAAAAAAAGCAGAAGATACGGTGCTAACGGGTATTTATACTACTGCTGAACTTGATTTATCATTCCAGCTGCCTGATTGTTGTGATGTGGTGCCTTTTTTAAAAGAACTATGTCTTACCAGTGAACTGGATGATGAATCAATGATTAAGAGAAAATGGCTGTTTATTATACTTAGTTGGTTGTGGGAAAATCGTAACAACTTTAATGAACCCTTAGCT
>Ga0308165_1005896_pt1 | contig 11093 bp, 10 predicted proteins | sample PhyWR2_FD_201032 | JGI IMG/M metagenome (GOLD analysis project Ga0308165, IMG submission 201032) | Phyllosphere microbial communities from UC Gill Tract Community Farm, Albany, California, United States - DLSLW.R2 | ecosystem: Host-associated > Plants > Phyllosphere > Unclassified | place: USA... | reverse complement strand
GGAACAACTACATGCTGCCGTACATCATGCTCGGCGACGACAAGCTGTTCCCGCTCACCGTGGGCCTCTCGGGCCTGCTCAACCAGGGTGCGTCGCAGCCGGCGATGTACACCTCGGTCATCACCGGAGCCCTGCTGTCGATCCTCCCGCTCATCGCGCTGTTCCTCACGCTCCAGCGCTACTGGCAGGTCGACCTCGCCGCAGGCGCCGTCAAGAGCTGACCCGCACGACCGGCGCAGGGGTGCGGTCACCCGCTCCCCTGCGCCTCGTGGCACCACCAGGTGCCACCTGTTGACCTAGAGTCTGGAACGTGGAACCCGAGATGGAAGCACGCACCGCGCGCAAGCGCCCGACCATCCGCGACGTCGCGGCGGCAGCGGGGGTCTCCCGCGGGACGGTCTCCAGGGTGATCAACGGCGGCCACTGGGTGTCCCCCGAGGCGCTGACCGCGGTCCAGGAGGCGATCCGCACCACCGGGTACTCCATGAACCAGCACGCGCGGTCCCTCGCGACGGGCCGCTCCAACTCGATCGCCTTCCTGCTGACCGAGCCCCAGCACCTGCTCTTCGAGGACCCCACCTTCTCGATCTTGCTGCGCGGCGCCGCCGAGGCCCTCGGGCAGCGCGAGATGCCGCTGCTGCTCATGGTCGCGGGCACCACGGAAGAGCGCCGCCGGATCACCGACTACATCACCGCCGGTCACGTCGACGGCGTGCTGCTCATCTCCTCCCACCGCGACAACCCCATGGTGAAGTCCCTGCTGCGCGCCGAGATCCCGGTGATCGCCTGTGGTGTGCCGATCGGCTACGAAGACTCTGTCGGGTACGTCTCGGCCGACGACGTCGGCGGGGCGCGCAAGATGACCCAGCACCTGGCCGACTCGGGTCGCACGCGGATCGCGACGGTCACCGGGCCGCTCGACACCCCCGGCGGGACCATGCGCCTCGCCGGCTACCGCGAGGCGCTCGGCGAGAGGTACGACGAGACCCTCGTCCGCCACGGCGACTACTCGCGCGAGGGTGGTCGCGCCGCGATGGCCGAGCTCCTCGAGGCCCGCCCCGACCTCGACGCCGTGTTCGTCGCCTCCGACCTCATGGCTGCGGGTGCGATGACGGCGATCAAGGACTCCGGCCGGTCGATCCCGGGCGACGTCGCCGTCGGCGGCTTCGACGACTCGGGCCTCGCCGCGACCCTCGACCCGCCGCTCACGACGATGCGCCAGCCCTTCGAGCGGATCTCCTCCGAGATGGTCCGCCTGCTCCTCGAGGTCGTCGACGGCCAGGAGCCCGCCGCGGTGACGCTGCCCGCGACGCTCGTGCGGCGCGAGTCCGCCTGACCCCTCGGCAGCACACGTCGGGCGAGGCGGTCCTGGGCCCAGGACCGCCGGCCAGGCAGGACGGCGTGCCCGCCTGTCACCCCTGCTGCTTCTTGCGAGCCTGGTGCCGGGCCACCCGGTTGCGGTTCCCGCAGCCGGCAGCCGTGCACCACCTGCGGTTGCGCCGGGGGGACCTGTCGAGGTAGACCCACCCGCAGGCCTCGTCGGCGCACTGACGCACGTCGGACAGGTCAGCCGTCAGCAGGTCGTGGGCGAGCATCGCGACGACGGCCCGTGGGGCTGTGAGGTCGTCCGGTGCCCGCCAGACCCACCGACCGGCAGCCGCGTCGTGCTCGAGGCTCGACCGCCCCAGCGCGGCGACGTGCTCGTCATGGACGAGGCTGTCGTCTGCCGCCGACCCGTCCAGCGCCATGGCGCACACCGTCTCACGGAGCCTGACGATCCTGGCGTGCTCGTCTGCAGCTCGCTCGGGCGAGCTCCGGGCGAGCTCTCGCAGGTGGTCGACTCCGCTGAGGAGCCCGAGCTGCTCGCACCACGCGAGCACGTCGTCGAAGGAGCCGAGCGTGTCGATCAGGCGCGCGGGGTCGAGCCTCCAGTGGACGGTGTCGACCAGGTCGAGCGCAGCATGCCCAGCGATCTGCGGGAAGTCTGGACGCGGCACGGTGTCAGGCACCCGTCCAGCCTAGGCCCTCGTCCGCGGTTGCCCGGCCCGGGGTCGTGTGCCAGGTTCTAATGCATGACCACCTCATCACCCATTTGTAAGCGTCATGCTCTCGGTCGGGACTTCGGGTGGTTCTGGACCGCCCAGGCCACCTCCGCCGTGGGGGCGCAGATCAGCGAGATGGCCGTCCCGCTGCTCGCTGTCGCGACGCTTCATGCCTCGGCCGGCCAGGTGGGGCTGCTCGGGGTCGCGCGATGGGCCCCGTTCGTGCTCCTGGCCCTCCCGCTGGGCGTGCTCCTCGACAGGCACCGCCGCCGTCCGCTCCTCGTCGTCGCCGACCTCGCCCGCGCTGTGGTCACCCTCGCGATCGTGCTGCTCGCCGTCGACGGCACCCTGACGCTGCCGCTCTTCCTCGTGCTCGTCACCGTGCTGGGCTCCTTCACCGTGGTCTTCGACGTGGGGTACCAGTCGTTCTTGCCCTCGGTCGTCCCACGGGACGGGCTCGAGCGGGCCAACGGCCGGCTCCAGGCGACCGCCTCGGCCGCCCAGGTCGGCGGACCAGGGCTCGGTGGCTTCCTCGTGCAGGCCCTCTCGGCACCAGCCGCCCTGCTCGTGCACGCCCTGACCTACCTCGCCTCTGCGGCCGCCCTGCTGCGGACCCGCGTCGTCGAGGCACAGCCCGCCCCGAGCGGCAGGAGCGTCTTCCGGGACCTCACGGACGGCCTCGGGCTGGTGCGCCGCGACAGGTACCTCGTCTCGCTGGCGGGCTTCGCCGGGATCTACAACCTCTTCGGCCAGTGGGTCATGGTCCTGCTGACAGTCCACGCCGTGCGCGAGCTCGGGCTGACCGCGGGGCACCTCGGGTTGGCACTGAGCCTCGGCGCGACAGGGGCGGTGGTGGGAGCAGCCCTGGCACCCACCTGCCTCCGGCGCCTCGGGGTGGGACGCCTCTTGATCGCCTGCGCGGCGGTCGAGTCCGCCGCCCTCTGCGCCCTCCCCCTGCTGGACTCGAGCTGGCCGGTCTGGGCTGTCGTCGCCTCGCTCGTGGTGGTCTTCATGGCCAACGGGGCGGGGACCTCGATGTCGAGCGTCGTCGCCCTCAGCCTGCGCCAGCTGCGCACCCCCGACCACATGCTCGGGCGCGTCAACGCCACCATGCGCTGGCTCTCCTACGGCACCATCGCGGTCGGGGCAGGGATCGGCGGCCTCGTCGGCGAGACTGTCGGGACACGCGCCGGGATCGCCCTCGGCGCGGCAGGCACCCTGGCGACGGTCGCCTGGGTGGCAGCCTCCCCGCTGCGGTCCGTCACGAGCCCGCACGAGATCGACCCACGACAGGACTCAGCCGTCGAGAGGCAGGGGGCGGGCCCGGCGACAGCATGAGGCCGGCGGACGCCTCGGCCCAGCTCGGGGTCCGCACACTCCTGGCACGCACGCAGCACGAGATCGACCTCGACCCGGGCGACACCCTCGTGCTGTACACGGACGGTCTTGTCGAGCGCCGCGACGAGCACCTCTCGACCGGCTTCGCCGCGCTGTCGCACGGGCAGGCACGAGGCGTCGCCGAGCTCGGAGACCACGTCCTGTCGACCCTCGCACCGTCGACCGCAGACGACGTGGCGCTGGTCGTCGTGCGCGTGCTCGGACCCGACCAGCAGCCCGGTAGCTGAGCCGCACGGGGCAGGACTGAGCTGAGCCGAGGCGGACGACTCCCTCGCCTCCCCGCCTCCCCGCGTGGTCGAGATCGTGACTTCGGAGCGAGATCGACCCTTGAACGTCACGATCTCGCTCCGAAGTCACGATCTCGCGGGACGGGACGGCTGGTCTGGCGGAGACCGGGCGGAGGAGGGCGCCTCAGGCGCCTGGCACCGCCCACCCCGTGCGGGTCAGCCGGGTCATGGCGGCTGCCGAGTCCTCGTCGGCCATCGCTGCTCCGCGCGCCCAGCTGGTGGCGAGGGCTGCGAGGAAGAGGTCGCGTCCGCGCACCTCTGGCCGGGCCGTGCCCTCTCGCTGCGCTGCCGTGAGGAACTCGTCGGTCGTGGTGATGTAGCCCTGGCAGGTGAGCGCGAGGGGTGAGGCCTCGACGGTCATCGCGGCGCGGAGCGGCTCGGGGAGGCCGTCGAAGGCACCGGCCCAGTCGACCAGGGCCGAGAGCCACTCGTGCAGGGCGTCGGCGGCACTCTCGGCACCCTCGCGGGCCGCATCCCGTCGTGCCACGAGAGCGTCGTCGCGCGCTGCCAGCAAGGCGGCGAGCAGAGCCTCTCGGGTCGGGAAGTGCCGGTAGAGCGTGCCGGCACCGACGCCGGCCCGCTTGGCGATCGCGTCGAGCGAGCCCATGACCCCGTGCTCAGCGAAGTGCTGCTCGGCCACGTCGAGGATGTGGTCGCGGTTGCGCTGGGCGTCGGCCCGCGGCCGGCGGGCACCTGAGGTCGTCGTAGACGTCGTGCCAGACATGGTGATGGCCCTCCCGTTGACAAAGCGGAGAGACTCTCCGTATCGTCTCTCTCTAGATGGAGGCTATCTCCGTTTTCTTGACCTGTCACTCACCCCCGCCGACACCGATCCCCGCCTCGGCTGACAGCGGACATCCCTCTCTCCCTCTCCCACCTCTTCTCACCCCAGGAGCAGCACCGATCATGGCCACCACCCAGGCGACGCAGAGCACAGGCTCTGCCCGCACCACCAGCCGCGAGCCTCTCGCCCCGGGCGACGGTCTCGTCCTGGGCCTGCTCATGGGCTCGACCTTCCTCGTCCTGCTCAACGAGATGCTGCTCGGTGTCGCGCTCCCGACCCTCATCTCCGACCTCGGCATCACCCCGTCCCTGGGCCAGTGGCTCACCACCAGCTATCTGCTGACGCTCGCCGTGCTGATCCCTGCCACCGGGTTCGTCATGCGACGGTTCCACCTGCGCACGATCTTCCTGGTCGCGATGTCGCTGTTCGTGGTCGGGACGGTGGTCGCCGCCGCTGCACCCGGCTTCGGCGTCCTGCTGGCAGGCCGCATCGTCCAGGCCGCCGGGACCGCCGTCTTCGTCCCGCTGCTCATGACGACCGCGATGCGCGTGGTGCCGGAGTCCCGGCGCGGGCGGATCATGGCCATGGTCACCGCGGTCCCAGCCATCGCCCCCGCGCTCGGCCCGGCGATCTCCGGCCTCGTGCTCACCTACTTGCCCTGGCGCTGGTTGTTCATCCTCGTGCTGCCCCTCGCGGTCGTCGCGCTGGTCGCCGGCGCCGCACGGCTCAGGAACATCACCACCCCCGAGCGCGTCTCCCTCGACCTGGTCTCGCTCGCACTGTCGGCTGTCGGCTTCGGAGCCCTCGTCTACGGGCTCGCCTCGATCGGAGAGTCGACCTCCGGGCACGCACCGGTCCCACCGGTCGTCCCCGTCGCCGTGGGCCTGCTGGGGATCGCGGCCTTCGCCTGGAGGCAGACCGTCCTGCGCCGAGGCGGCGACCCGCTGCTCGACCTGCGGATCTTCCGCACCCGGCTGTTCGTCGTCCCGCTGGTCGCCATGCTGTTCATCGCCCTCAACGGGTTCGGCGTCGTGCTCGTCCTGCCCTTGTTCCTCGACGGGGCACTGGGGCTGAGCACGCTGCAGATCGGGCTCTTCCTCGTCCCCGGCGGCGCCATGATCTCGCTCGTCTCCGCGATCGGCGGTCGTGTCTACGACCGTCACGGGCCCAAGCCCCTGGCGATCCCGGGCGCGGTCGTGTGGATCGCGAGCATCTGGTTCCTCAGCACCGCCGACGAGAGCAGCAGCGTGTGGGTCCTGCTGGTGGCCTACCTCGTGATGACAGGGTCGCAGGCCATGATGTGGGCGCCCCTGACCACCCTGGCGCTGTCCTCGTTGAGCACCGACCTCTACCCCCACGGCAGCGCGGCGTTCACCACGGCGCAACAGCTCGCCGGAGCTGTGGGCGGGGCGGTCCTCGTCTCGGCGTACACGATCGGCGCAGGGGTGGCCCACGCGGGCGACCTGAGCGTGGCCCAGACCGTCGATGCCGGGCAGAGCGCTCTCACGGCAGCCGGGATCTTGGGAGTCGGGGCCCTGGTCGCGGTCCTGCTCCTCGGGAAGATCCCGGCCTCCGGTCCTGCGTCCGCCACAACCACAACCACCGCCACCGCCACCGCCACCGCCACCGCCACCGCAGGCTAGACCGCACCGGCCACCCGGCCACCGGGCCGGGCCGACGTCTCCCGTAGCGGCAGGCCCACTCACCACGATCACGCCCCACGAGAAAGAGGACCACCATGAAGATCGCCATCATCGGAGCCGGAGCCATCGGCAGCACGCTCGCACGACGTCTGGCCAGCGCCGGGCACGACGTGTCCATCGCCAACTCGCGCGCCCCGGAGACCGTCGACGCCGCCGCCCTGAGCACGGGAGCCCGTGCCGTCTGGGCCGCGGACGTCACCGCGGACGCCGACGTCGTCATCGTCTCGGTCAACCTCAACCAGGTGCCCGTCGTCGCACCGCTGGTCCAGGCCGCCCCGTCGGGCGCTGTCGTCGTCGACACGTCGAACTACTACCCCCAGCGCGACGGCTCCCTCGACGGCTTCGAGGACGGCCAGGTCGAGAGCCTGTGGGTCCAGTCGCTCTACGGCCGCCCGGTGACCAAGGCCTGGAACTCCGTCTTGTCAGCGTCCTTCGCCGAGAAGGGCAGCGCACCGGGAGCACCCGGTCGCATCGCGCTCCCGGTCGCCGGAGACGACCCCGCGCAGCGCGCGACCACCATGACGCTCGTCGAGGACACGGGCTTCGACGCCGTCGACGCCGGAGACCTGTCAGCCTCCTGGCGCCAGCAGCCCGGTGCCCCCGCCTACTGCACCGACCTCACGGCCGACGAGCTCCGGGCCGCCCTGGACCGGGCCGACGCCAGCCGCTCACCGCTACGCCGCGACCTCGTCGGCGAGGTCGTCACCGAACGCGCGACGGCAGGCGGCGACATCACCGGCAACTACCTCCTGGCCCTCAACCGCGCCATCTACTGACCAGCCCCTGCCCCACCTAGCCGACCGGTCGGTCGGCTAGGTGGGCCAGCCGGCCAGCCAGCCAGCCGGCCGAGACCGTGACTTCGGAGCGAGATCGTGACCTGCAAGGGTCGATCTCGCTCCGAAGTCACGATCTCGCTGGGTGGGGGCGGACTCAGTGGGGCCGAACCGGTCCAGAGCAGAGCTGGGGCGGACTCAGTGGAGCCGGGCAGGCCAGGGCCACGCCGGTGGAGCCGGGTCAGATCCAGCCGTGCCTGCGCGCAGTCGCGGCGGCCTCGTGGCGGTTGGAGACGCCGAGCTTCATGACGCCTGTCGACAGGTAGTTGCGGACCGTGCCGACCGAGAGCGAGACGCGCACGGCGATCTCGTCGACCGGGGAGCCGTCGGCCGCGAGGGCGAGGACGTCGGCCTCGCGGGCTGTGAGCGGGCTGTCACCCGATGCGATCGCCTCGGCGGCGAGCTCGGGGTCGACGTAGCGGCCGCCCGCGTGCACCGACCGGATGACGTCGGCGACGACGAGGGCCGAGGCAGTCTTCGGCAGGAAGCCGCGGACCCCGACAGCGAGCGCGCGCTTGAGGTACCCCGGCCGGCCGTGGCTCGTGACGATGATGCAGCGGCAGCCGGGCAGCTGGGTCGCGAGGCGCTCGGCGACCTCGATGCCGTCGAGACCGGGCATCTGGAGGTCGAGGACAGCGACGTCGGGCTGCGCGCGGAGCGCGACGGCGAGCGCCTCGTCGCCTGTCGCGGCCTGGGCGACCACCTCGAGGTCGTCCTCGAGACCGAGCAGCGTGGCGACGGCAGTGCGGATGAGGTTCTCGTCGTCGGCGAGCAGGACCCGGATCGTCGTGCGGGTGGGCACTGCCGCGGGCGGGAGTTCAGTCACGGTGGTTCGCTCCGTCGCTGGTGCCAGGCTCGGTCGAGCCGTCGGCGAGGTGTGCGGTGCTGGGGTGCGCCGAGACCGCAGCGGGCTGGGAGGGTGCTGCCCCGTCTGCAGGCTCGGCCACTGCCTGCGTGACCGCCGGGACTGTCGCGGCGAGCACGAAGCTCCCCCGCCGGACCCGCACGTCGAGGCGGCCGCCGACCGCCGAGAGCCTCTCACGCAGCCCTGTCAGGCCGGTCCCGCTCACGGGCGTCGTGGCGCCCTCGGCGATCCCGTCGTTGGCGACGACCAGCCGGACCGTCCCGGCCTCCCCCTCCGCGATGTCGAGGGTGCACCAGCGGGCGTCGGAGTGCCGCACGACGTTGGTCGTCGCCTCGCGCACCACCCAGGCGAGCACCTCGCGCTCGGCCGGGCCGGGGAGCTCGGCAGTCTGCGAGGTCCTGGCGTCGATCCCGGCCGACCGGAGGAGCGACCGCGCCCCCGCGAGCTCTGCGTCGAGGTCCGCCGTGCGGTACCCGACCGCGAGGGTGCGGACCTCGCGGAGCGAGTCCTGGGCGATCTGCCGCACCTCGAGCATCTGCTCGGCGGCCCCGTCGAGACCACGCCGGGCGAGCTCGGCCGCCAGCTCGCTCTTGACCGCGACGACGGACAGGGTCCGCCCGACGACGTCGTGCAGGTCGCGCGAGAAGCGCAGCCGCTCCTCGGCGACGGCCAGCTGGGCCTGCGCCGTGCGGGCCGCGTCGAGCTGCCAGACGAGCAGCAGCATCCAGCAGGTCATGCGACCGGCGACGACCACCACGAAGAGCGGCCAGAAGAACGCGAAGAGCACGAGCGGCACGACGTCTTCTCCGGCGATGCCCTCACTGGGCGCCAGTGCCAGCGCCACCACCGCGAAGGACAGCAGCAGCGAGGCGAGGGTCAGACGGCGGGCGGAGCGGATCGGGGAGACTGCGTAGAGCGAGAAGGAGCCGATCACGAGCAGCGACAGGCGGATTCCCGCAGGGAGGTCGCCGCCGCCCCGGAGCAGGAGGATCCCCGCGACCATGACCACGGCGGCTCCCCCGAGCACCCACCAGAGCCGGCGGTCCATCGGCTCGCCGCGGAGCATGGACGCGAGGCTGCCGCGCAGCACGAGACCGCACACGGCAGCGTGCGCGAGGCCGAGCAGTGCCCCGAGGGCGACCCGCCCGCCCTGGCCGCCCTCGTCGCCGGCGAAGACCTGGGCGAGGAGGACGACCTCGAAGAGCAGGATCGAGTAGAGCGTCCCGCGGATGAGCAGGTCGAGGGAGTCGGTCTGGCTGCGTCGCGCACGCGAGGCCTGGCGTAGTTCCACGGGTGACACCCTGTCACACGCGCCGGTCAGCGGCGCGGCTCCCAGCGGAAGTAGCGGATGGTCGCCCAGACACCGATCGCACCCCAGGCGACGAGCACCGCGACGGGCAGCGCCGCTGCGGAGAAGGTCCCGGCGAGATCGAGGACCTCACCCGACCTGTCGACCCCGGCGATCCCGAGCTCGATGAGCTCGACCACGGGGCTCATCGGCAGGAAGCGCGCGACGGCGAGGAAGGTGTCGGGCATGACCGAGGCCGGGACGGCGAAGCCGGGGGCGGCCATGAGCACGAGGATGAGCGGCAGGGTGGTGACCTGCACGGACTCGACGGTGCTGCTGAAGGCGCTGCTCACCGCGGCGAGCAGCGCGACGACGACCCCGCCGCCGAGGACCGCGACGACCACGAGCGCGACGTTGACGGGTGTGTACGTCCCGACGAGCACCGCCGCGAGCACGGCCGCGACGACGGCCTGGACGATCATCGTGAGCATCGACGGGAGCGAGATCGACGTGAGGACGTCGAGCACGGAGCTCTCCCCCGACCGCAGCCGCTTGAGGACGAGGTCCTGGCGGCGGGCGACGAAGGTCGAGACGAGGGAGTAGTAGACGCCGAAGAGCAGCGCGAAGCCGGTGATGGTGACGATCAGCCGGGTGGCCTGCATCTGCGTGCTCTCCCCGGAGTCGGGGAGGACGCGGAGCATGAACAGGCCGGCGAGGATCGGCAGACCGGCCGAGTAGAAGAGCAGCGCCCGGTTGCGGAGCAGCAGGCGGAGCTCGGCCGAGGCCAGGGACCAGGTGCGGCGCAGGGACAGCCTGCGGTCGCTGGGCGAGGTGGTCGGCGCCGACGACGTGCGCGCCGGGGCGGACGGTGTGCTGGTGAGGGTGCTCATGCTGCGTGCTCCTTCGGTGCTGTGCGCAGAGTGGTCGGCGCCGTGGCGCCGGGCTGCTGGTCGGGGCCGTGCGGCTGGTCGTCGATACGTGGCTGTGCGGCGATCGAGAGGAAGGCCTGCTCGAGGGTCGACGCACGGGCGTCGAGGTCACCGAGCACGACCTGGTGCTGCTGCGCCCAGGCGAGCAGCCGGGTGAGGTCGCCCTGGAGGTCGTCGGTCTCGACGAGAGCCCGCGGGCCGTCACCGCGCAGACCGCGGACGAGCTCGGGCGGCAGCGGCGGGGCGTCGGCCGGGAGGGTCGCGCCGATGCGCGAGGGGTAGCCGGAGACGATCTCGGACTGGGTGCCGGTCACGACCACCTGCCCGTGGTGCATGATCGCGAGCCTGTCGGCCAGGCGCGCGGCCTCGTCGAGGTAGTGGGTCGTGAGCATGATCGTGGTGCCGGCGTCGCGCAGCGAGGCGATGAGGTCCCAGGCGGCGATGCGGCTCTCCGGGTCGAGGCCCGTGGTCGGCTCGTCGAGGAACAGGACCGACGGGCGGCCCATGACGGCGAGCGCGAGGTCGAGGCGGCGACGCTCACCGCCCGAGAGGCTCTGGATCGCGACGTCGGCGCGGTGGCCGAGGTCCACGAGGTCGAGGGCCTCGGCGACGGGGCGCGGGTCTGTGAGCGTCCCGGCCCAGGCCTTGGCCATGTCCTTGACCGTGAGGTCGGCCGGGAAGCCGGCGTCCTGCAGCATGATGCCGGTGTGCCGACGGACCTCGGAACGCTCCATGAAGGGGTCCTTGCCGAGGACGCGGATGCTGCCGCCGCTCGGGGCGGCGATGCCCTCGATCATCTCCATGAGGGAGGTCTTGCCGGCGCCGTTGGTGCCGAGCAGCGCGAAGAGCTCGCCGCGGTGGATCTGGAGGTCGACCCCGCGGACGGCGTCGAAGCCGCGGGACGCACCCTTGCGGCTGGAGGCGGGTGCGCCGTAGCGGCGCCTGGCGTCGCGCACGTCGATGA
>Ga0308165_1005894_pt1 | contig 11096 bp, 9 predicted proteins | sample PhyWR2_FD_201032 | JGI IMG/M metagenome (GOLD analysis project Ga0308165, IMG submission 201032) | Phyllosphere microbial communities from UC Gill Tract Community Farm, Albany, California, United States - DLSLW.R2 | ecosystem: Host-associated > Plants > Phyllosphere > Unclassified | place: USA... | reverse complement strand
GTCTTCCAGATCTCCTTGCCGGTTGCCGCGTCAAGCGCAATCACGTTGTTGTGCGGGGTGCAAAGGAACACCCGGTCGCCAACTTGCAGCGGAGTCAATTGGTCTTCGGCACCGCCGCCGCCCGGGCTGACCGGCGTGTCGCCGGTGCGGTAAGTCCAGGCCGGCTGCAACTGGCTGACGTTGCTCACGGTGATCTGGTCCAGCGCGGCGAAGCGCGAGCCGCCTGCCGTGTTGCCATAGTGTTCCCAATTGGCCGGTGCGCTGCCTGCGGCAACCGGCGTCAACGCCGGGCCGGGGCCTTGTGCCACGACGGTGGGATGCGGCTGGAACATGCCCCAGAACGCCGCTGCCGAGCCAAGCGCCAGCAGCAGCGTCACAACCAGCGAGGGCTTGCACAGCGACGACAGGCCGCTGGCACGACGCATCAGCGGGAACGAGGCCGCGACACCGATGGCCAGCACGGCCAAGACCAGCAGGCGCGAGATCAGCGCCCAGAAGTCGGTACCGGCATCCGCCAGTGCCCAGACGACCGAAGCCACGAAGACCAAGCCGAAGATCAGGCCGCCGGACTGGCGCGCGCGCGCGATCTGCACGCCGGCAGCGATCAGTCCCACGCCTGCCAGCAGGAAGTACCAACTGCCCTTCAGGCTGACCAGCTGGAAACCATAAAAGGCGAAAAACACGCCTGCAGCGAGAAGAACCAGCCCGAGTGCAGCCAGCCAGATCCGTGCAGACAAAGACACGGGTGTCCGCGCTTTATTCATAAGAAAGACCCACATTTTTAATGACGCCAAGCTTCCACACGGGAAGCGGCCGGGCGCGGAGTGTACCCGGGTCATGCTGACAAACTCGGGTATACCCCAGCCTGAGCAGGGACTAAATGAGTCTTGTTTCAAAAAAAGCGCAGTATTTTTTTGCGCGGTTCAGGGGCTCGAAGCCCCCAGGACACGGGCCGCAGCTCCCTTGAAGCCCTGGCAGATACACAAGAATTTCAGCTTGCCGCCTTGAAACGGTCACTACCCGCCCCTATACTTAGCACTCGTCCACGTTGAGTGCTAACAACGCCTTGCCAACAGCAGGCAGTGCTCTCTGCGGCGCAGTTTCCAAGTCAGCAGGCTTACGTCGGCCGGTCCGATGAAGCTGCGAAACCTAACGTCAAAACTTCAAAGGAGTCTCCATGGCCCTCCGTCCGCTGAACGACCGCGTGATCATCAAGCGCTTGGATAACGAGCGCAAGACCGCCTCCGGCATCGTCATCCCCGAAAGCGCCGCTGAAAAGCCTGATCAAGGCGAAATCCTGGCCGTCGGCCCGGGCAAGCGCACCGAAGACGGCAAGGTCCTGCCGGTCGACGTCAAGGTCGGCGACAAGGTTCTGTTCGGCAAGTACGCCGGCCAGGCCGTCAAGGTCGACGGTGAAGAACTGCTCGTCATCCGCGAAGAAGAAATCCTGGCTGTGATCCAGTAAGCCTGTCGGCTTCCTGTTCTTCGATCCCCGGTTTCTTCTCTCCCCTGACTCATTAAGGAATACACATGGCTTCAAAACAAGTTCTGTTCGCCGATGACGCACGTTCGCGCGTTGTCCGTGGCGTCAACATCCTGGCCAACGCGGTCAAGGTGACCCTGGGCCCCAAGGGTCGCAATGTCCTGCTGGAGCGCTCGTTCGGCGCCCCGACCGTGACGAAAGACGGCGTGTCGGTCGCCAAGGAAATCGAACTGAAAGACAAGTTCGAAAACCTGGGCGCGCAGCTCGTCAAGGAAGTTGCTTCCAAGACCAGCGACAACGCCGGTGACGGCACCACCACCGCAACCGTGCTGGCACAAGCCATCGTGGTCGAAGGCCTGAAGTACGTGGCCGCCGGCATCAACCCGGCCGACCTGAAGCGCGGCATCGACAAGGCCGTTACCGCCGCTGTCGAAGAACTGCGCAAGATCAGCCGCCCGAGCACCACCAGCAAGGAAATCGCACAAGTTGCGTCGATTTCCGCCAACAGCGATGCGACCATCGGCCAGATCATTGCCGACGCCATCGACAAGGTGGGCAAGGAAGGCGTCATCACCGTTGAAGACGGCAAGTCGCTGCAAGACGAACTCGACGTCGTCGAAGGCATGCAGTTCGACCGCGGCTACCTGTCGCCCTACTTCATCAACAACCCGGAAAAGCAAGTTTCCGCGCTGGATGATCCGTATGTCCTGATCTTCGACAAGAAGGTTTCGTCGATCCGTGACCTGCTCCCGATCCTTGAACAAGTCGCCAAGGCTGGCCGTCCGCTGCTGATCATTGCTGAAGACGTCGAAGGCGAGGCTCTGGCCACGCTGGTCGTCAACAACATCCGCGGCATCCTGAAGACCACCGCCGTCAAGGCACCGGGCTTCGGCGACCGTCGCAAGGCACTGCTGGAAGACATCGCCATCCTGACCGGCGGTACCGTGATCTCGGAAGAGACCGGCCTGTCGCTCGAGAAGGCAACCCTGGCTGAACTCGGCCAAGCCAAGCGCATCGAAGTGGGCAAGGAAAACACCATCGTCATCGACGGTGCTGGTGATTCCGTGTCGATCGAAGCCCGCGTCAAGCAAATCCGCGTGCAGATCGAAGAAGCCACCTCGGACTACGATCGTGAAAAGCTGCAAGAGCGCGTGGCCAAGCTGGCCGGCGGCGTTGCTGTGATTCGCGTCGGTGCTGCTACCGAAGTCGAACTGAAAGAAAAGAAGGCACGTGTCGAAGACGCCCTGCACGCTACCCGCGCTGCAGTGGAAGAAGGCATTGTTCCTGGCGGCGGCGTTGCTCTGCTGCGTGCACGTCAAGCCATCGCCAACCTGAAGGGCGACAACGCTGACCAAGACGCTGGTATCAAGCTGATCCTGCGTGCGGTTGAAGAACCCCTGCGCATCATCGTCTCGAACGCTGGCGAAGAGCCGAGCGTGGTTGTGAACGCTGTGTTGGCCGGTACGGGCAACTTCGGCTACAACGCACAGACCGGTGAATACGGCGACATGGTCGAACAAGGCGTGCTGGACCCGACCAAGGTCACCCGCACTGCCCTGCAAAACGCGGCATCGGTGGCTTCGCTGCTGCTGACGACCGAAGCTGCAGTGGTTGAGCTGTCGGAAGACAAGCCCGCAATGCCCCAAGGTGGTGGCGGAATGGGCGGCATGGGCGGCATGGACTTCTAAGAAGTCTTTGCAATCGGCCGGACTTCGGTTCGGTCGGCCTTGCCAAAGAAAAAGCCCCGCTTCGTGCGGGGCTTTTTTTCGTCTGCCCACCCACGCCCTACAATGAAAAATGCCTGCTATTTCCGAACACCACGATGGGGGTGAGCGCTGATGCGCATCCTGGTCATCGAAGACGATCCCGACATCCTGAGCAATGTGGCCGACCATCTTGAGCGGCGCGGCTACATCGTCGATTGCGCCGAGGACGGCTTGCGTGGCTACGCCATGGCGGCCGAGGGAAACTTCGACCTGATCGTGCTCGACCTGGGTTTGCCGCGGCTCGACGGCTACGAACTGTGCCGCAAACTGCGCGAAGAGGCGCGCTGCAACACCCCGGTGATCATGGCAACCGCGCGCGACACCTTGGACCAGCGCCTGGAAGGCTTCGACGTGGGTGCCGACGACTACCTGGTCAAGCCCTTTGCGCTGGCGGAACTGACGGCGCGCATCAAGGCCCTGCTTCAGCGCGCCAGCAGCACGAACAAGAGCCAAGTTCTGGAAGTGGGCGATCTGCGGCTGGACGTGGGCACGCTGGCGGTCAGCCGCGCGGGCAAGCCTTTGAAGCTGTCGCCCTCGCCGCTGCGACTGCTGACCATGTTGATGCAGGCCAGTCCGTCGGTGGTGCACCGAACGCGACTGGAAGAGATGCTGTGGCGCGATTCGCCGCCCGACAGCGACAGCTTGCGCACGCACATCCACCAGCTGCGCCAAGTGGTCGACAAACCGTTCGAGCGTCCGCTGCTGTTCACCGTGCACGGCATCGGCTACCAGCTGCGAGCCGATGCGGACTGAGGGCTGGCGCAGGCTGTGGACGGGCTTGCGGCCAGGATCGGCAAGCGCGCCGTCGGCCAATACCGAGCCGGGCCTGGGCCAACACCTGGTCTGGACACACGTGTTGCTGACGCTGCTGGTGGGTGGCCTGCTGACGCTGGCCTCGGTCTGGAGCGTGAACCAGCTGGAAACGCACTTGCAGCGCATCGACATGGGCATGGCGGTGGAGCGGATACGCGATGACTTTCTGGCGGGGCGCGACATCGGGCGGGACAACCGCTTCTTTACTGGCGCGCCGGGCAGCGAGGCCTTCCCGGTCTGGCTGCGCGGGCTGGACGACGGGTTCCACAAGCTGGAGCGTGACGGTCGCATCTGGCATGTGATGGCCGACGACCAAGACGGCATGCGCTACCTGCTGCTGCGCGACTACACCGAGTACGAGCGCGAACAAAGCGCCTCACACTGGGTGGCGGTGTTCGGCCTGGGCTGCAGCATGTTGATGGCCTTCGTGCTGGGCACGCTCGCCACCCGACGTGTCGTACGCCCCTTGCTGCGCCTGGCCAGCCAGGTGGGCACGCGTGGCGCGCAACCGCCGCAAACTCGTCTGGCGGCCAACTACCCCAGCAACGAAATCGGCCAGTTGGCGGCCGCCTTCGACGACACCTACAACCAGCTGGAACAGGCGCTGCAGCGCGAACAGCTGTTCACGGCAGATGTCGGCCACGAGTTGCGCACGCCGCTGATGGTGGTGCTGAGCAGCTGCGAACTGCTGCTGGACGACGCGGCTTTGCGGCCCGATCAGCAGGCGCAATTGCAGCGCATCGTGGCCTCGGCAGACGACATGCGCCAGCGCATCGACATCTACCTGATGCTGGCACGCGGCCGCGACGACACCGACCGTTTTCCGCGTGTGAGTCTGGCCGATATGGCGCGCAAGGAAGTCGCCGATTGGGCGCCTCGCGCCATGCGGCGGGGCATGTTGCTGCAGTTGGTCGAGACGGCGCAGGACACCGCGACCAATGCACTGACGACCGAGGACGCATCGATCGACAAGCCTGGCGAAGCGGCTGCATCGATCGACCCACCCAGCTTTGCCGCACCCTTGCTGCACGGCGTGCTGTCCAACCTGATCCGCAATGCCTTGCAGCACGCCGGGCCCGGTGTGCAAGTCACCGTCACCATCGGCCCGACCCACCTCACCGTCGCCGACAACGGCCCCGGCATCGACCCGGCCCAGCAGCCTGCGCTGTTCATGCCCTTTGTGCGCGGCACGACCAGCGGCCCGCACAACATGGGTATCGGGCTATCGCTGGTGCAGCGCATCTGCATGCACCAGGGTTGGCACGTGAGCCTGCATTCGGCGTCGGGCGACGGCACGCGCATCGACGTGGATCTCGCGCCTGCCGCCGATGCTCATGTGAAGGGCTAGGGCCGGCATTCAGTGGCGCGCGCTGCTGAATGCGGCGCTGTGCTGGCTGCCGAATCTGAGGCGATGGGTATGCTGAATCGCCCTCCACGTGGCCCAAGCGCTGTATTTCTGCGAATGTTACAACTCTGCCGCTGCAGCCAGATGCTGCGGCGCGGTGCCCGTGAGAGCATCGGCGGATGCACGTCGCCACGATGGCCACGTGTCCAGTCAATCCATGGATCGAATAATGAAAAGAGCGGGTGTGGTTGTCGTTGCCGTCGCAGCGGTGGCGGTGGCAGGGTGGGCGGGCGCTTCCTGGTATACCGGAAAGCGGGTCGAAGAAACCGTGCGCCAAGGTGTAGCCGATGCCAACAAGGCAAACGATTGGGGTGCGCAGATAGAGATCGTTTCCTACGATCGCGGCATCCTGAGCTCGACGGCGCGCTACCGCATCAAGGGCCTGGCCGGCACCACCGGCGACGAGTTGCTGCTGGCGATCGACAGCAAGGTCAACCATGGTCCGCTGCCGCTCGAGCGCCTGGTGTCCTTCCACTGGAAGCCGGTCCTGGCCACCACCGAATCCACCCTCGCCCGCAATGAAGGCCTGGGCAGCCGCCTGTCCACCGTGGACGCAGGCGCGAGCTTCCGCGAGCGCTCGGTGATCGACACGCAGGGCAATGTGGACTTCCGCATCGACACGCCTGCCATGCGCTTTGCGCAAGACGGCGGCACGCTGGAAGTCGCCGGCGGGGCCTTCAACGGCCTGAGCGAAAAAGACATGAAGCACATCCGCGTGAACGGCACGCTGGAATCGGTGCGCATCGTGGCGCCGGTGGCGCAGCAAGGCACGGTCGACATCCGCAACATCACGATTGCTTCGGACAACCGCGTGGGCCGCTTCGGCCTGCAGATCGGTGACGGCTCGCTGCGCATCGGCAGCTTCACCATCGCCGCGGCCACACCGGCGGGCCCCTTCTCGCTGGCCGGCAGCGACTTCGTGATGGCCTCGCATGTGGCCGAAGACGAGAAGTTCATGAACGGCCACGTGTCCTACAACTTCGGCAAGCTTGGCCTGAACAACACCGACATTGGCGCAATCGATGCGCGCTTTGTGGTGCGCCAGCTGGAAGGCAATGCGACCGCCAAGCTGACCGAGGCCTATCGCGAATTCGCACGCAAGCCGCGCCAGCCCGGCGAAAGCGACGAAGCCTCTGCACGCGCGGCCATCGCCAGCCTGCAAGCCCCGCTGAAGGACTTGCTGGCGCTGTCGCCGGCGTTTGCGCTGGACGCGCTGACCTGGACCACGCCGGTCGGCCAGAGCAGCCTGAAGATCGACGTGACGCTCAAGCCGCGCGAAACGCCGGTGGAAAAAGCCGAGATGAACGTGCCGGGTGTGGCGGTCGACCGCGCCACGCTGGACTTGTCGGTGTCGCAACCGGCAGTCATCGACCTGATCGCTCGCCTGACCAAGGCAGGCCCGGCCGGTCAGAAGATCACGCCGGAGCAGGCGCGTGAACAGGCCACGATGGTGGTGGCGATGTTGCTGGGTGGCGTGTCGCAATCCGGCTTCGTGACGGCCAAGGACGACAAGGTGGAAAGCCACGTGAAATACGATGGCAAGACGCTGGATGTGAACGGCCAGGACGTGCCGCCGGAAATGCTGCGCGAAATCCTGCCGATGTTCGAATAAGCAGGGCCTGTGACGTAGACAGGCAAGAAAGAACCGCAAGTCGGTCGCCACGTGCAAGGCGTGGCGACCAGGAAACAGGCGAATCGCGCAGCTTGCGCGATTCACCTGGCTCACTTGGTCAAGCCTCTGCTGTGTCCCCGCGACAACTGGCAAGGAAGCGACCAAGCGCCGGATTGCTGACATCCATGCGATGGCACAAGCTCAAATCAAAGCGTGCAGCCTCGCCCGTGATCGGGTGATAAACGATTCGGTCGCCACGAAAGCCGCGCATGCTTTGCGGCACGATGGACAGCCCCGCCTCCACCGCCACCAAGGACAGCACGGCGTGCATGCCATGCGCTTCTTGCGCGACCGTCGGCACGAAGCCGGCAGCGGCGCACAGCTGGATGACCCGGAGATGAAACCCACGACCTTCGCGTTGCGGCCACAGGACGAAATCCTGATCGGCAAGCTGCGCAAGCGTGAGCGAACGCGTGTCGGCCAGCGGATGTGAACGCGGCAAGGCCATGGCCAGCCGGTCCTCGTCGAAGTCCACAAAACTCAGGTCTGCGGCATCGGCGATCGGTGGGATGAGCACCCCGACATCGATGCTGCCCACGCGCAGCAGTGCAACTTGCTGCGCGGACGTGGCCTCGATCAATTCCAGCCGCACATCGGGCTGTGCACGGCGAAACGCCTGGATCGCATCCGGCAGCCGGCCATACAACGCACTGCCCACATAGCCAATGCGCACCACGCCGGTCTGGCCCGCGGCAGTGTCGCGAGCGGCCGTCACGGCATGGTCTGCCTGCCGCAACGTGATGCGTGCTTCATCCAGGAACACGCCGCCAGCGGCGGTCAGCCCCAGGGTGCGATTGCCACGCATGATCAGCGCGACGCCGATCTCTTCCTCGAGCTTGCGGATGGCCGTGGTCAGCGGCGGCTGCGACATGTTCAGGCGCGCGGCGGCGCGATGAAAGTGCAGTTCTTCGGCCACCGTGACGAACTGGCGAAGCTGGCGCAGATCAGGCATGGCGGTGGGCCTCTTCCACGTCGACGTGCCAGTGTCGTCCCGAACTGGGTTGACCCGTGGCAAGTTGCGGGAGGATCCACATGAAAATCTGCGTGGAACGCCGCATCACGACGACCAGCATGACAGTTCCCACGAAGATTCCCACGGCGCTACCTGTGCTCATGCACGCATCTCCTGTTGCGGGACGGCAATGCGGTCCCAGTTGGCGGCAATGTCCCGGGCGTTGCCCGCCGCCACCGCCTTGAGATCGCGCGGGTAAATCACCCTATGTGCTTCGCAAGCCCGGCTGGCGTGGAATTGCCCGTTGCTGGCCCGCAATATCCAGCCACCCTCGTTGCAGGCGTCCGATACCAGGAACAGCGCGCCCGGCGCGACCTCGGACGGCCGCAGCTCATCGGGTTCCCCGTCCATGCCCCACATGCGCGTCTTGGCCACTGGCGAAATCGCATTCACGACGATGCCGTGCGCCCGACCTTCGAGCGCCAGCACATTGACGATGCCGACTGCCGCCATCTTCGCCGCTGCATACGCGGCAAGCCCGGCTTGCGCATAGTCAGGAAACAAGGCGCGGTCAGAGGTGGTGAGCAAAATCCGGCCGTACCCCGCCGCTTGCATCGACGGCCACGCTGCCTGCGCCAGCCAGAGCGGCGTCTTGGCGGCAATCGCCATCATGTGATCGAAGGACGCCTCGCCGATGTCGGCAACGGGTTCGTAGCCGACCCAGCCCGCGTTGTGGATGATGATGTCGAGCCGCCCGGCCAGATGCAGGATCTGGTCGACCAGGCCATGGCAGTCCTGCCTGGACAGGATGGGCGCAGCCATCGGCAACACGTCGAAGCCCTCGCCTTGCAATCGCTCGGCCGCCGAACGGGCAACGGACAGGTCCTCACCCAGGCCATCGCGGCCTGCCCCCACATCCTGCAAAAAGACCTTGGCGCCACTGTCTGCAAGGCTGCGGACATACGCCAGCCCAAGCCCGCGCGCCGCCCCGGTGACCAGCGCCACACGTCCGCTGAAATTCATGTCGCCCGCCGCTTTTCCTGCCGCCATCTTGTTCATCGTATGCACCTCCATTGGACTGGCACGATGAAGGATGCGCCTTGATATATCCAATACCTTTGCGTGGCTTCCACGATACACAGAAGATATCGTGACCCGACGCAGATCCACGCGCCTTGCGATGGTGTCATCTGCACACACCAGCCCCCCGCGCTAGCCCGCTTGCGCCCGGTTGTACGACAATAGCCCTTTGCGCCAGCACGATTTGCGCGGCATGCCGGCGAGATGGCCGGCGTGCACAGTCAAACTACATGGACGACACAATGAAAAGAACGGCAGGGGTAGGCGTTGCCATCGCGGCAGTGGCCGTGGCGGGCTGGGTGGGTGGCACCTGGTACACCGGCAAGCGGGTTGAAGAAACCGTGCGCAAGGCGGCAAGCGATGCCAACACCAATGCCTTGGGCATCAAGGTGGAGTGGTTGTCGTACGAGCGCGGCGTCTTCTCGTCGACCAGCCGCTACCGCATGACCATTCCCCGCCCCGAGCAAGACCCCGTGATGGTCGTGGTCGACAACAAGATCAATCACGGCCCGCTGCCGCTGGATCGCCTGGCCCGCGCCGAGTTGAAGCCGGTATCGGCCACCAGCGAGTCCTTCCTGGTGCGCGACGAGGGCCTGGGCAAGGAATTGAAAACGGTTGAACCAGGCGCCACCATCCGGGCCAACTCGGTCTTCGACTACAACGAGAACGTGACCTTCGACCTGACGACCCCGGCGATGCGCTACGAACAGGACGGCGGCACGCTGGAAGTGGGCGCTGGCCGCGTCGAGGGCAGCACCGTCAAGGCCACCACCCACGTGAAGATGAATGGCACGCTGGCCTCGGTCCGCGCCACCTCGCCCACGCCGGGCCCGCTGACCATCGACTTGCGCAACCTGACCATGACGGTCGACAGCGTAGCCGGCCGCTTCGGCATGCAGATCGGCGACAGCGCCTTCCGCGTCGGCGGTTTCAGCGTCAGCGGCCCGACGCCGGAAGATGTTCCCTTCTCGTTCACCGGCGATGAATTCGGTGTGGCCTGGCATGTGTCGGAAGACGACAAGTTCGTGAATGGCCACCTGTCCTACAGCCTGGGAAAACTTGCCATCAACAAGACGGAGATTGGCGATTTCGACCTGCGCCTGGTGGCGCGACAGCTCGAAGGTGTCGCCACCGCCAAGCTGGTGGATGCGTACCGCGCGGAAGTCTCGAAAGCGTCGGCTGCCCCCGGCCCGGACGCCATGCAAAACGCCTTGGCCAACCTGCGCACGCAGATCAACGCAGTATTGGCGGGCAAGCCGAGCCTGGCGCTGGATTCGCTGATCTGGTCGACCCCGCTGGGCCAGAGCACCCTGAAGATCGATGCCAATCTGCTGCAACGCGCGGGCCCGGCGCCGCAATCCGGTCCTGACCTGGGGTTTGAAAAGGCCACGCTGGATCTGTCGGTGTCGCAACCGGCCTTGGTCGACACCATCGCGCGATTCACCAAGACCGGCCCAGGCGGCAAGCCGATCACGCTTGCGCAGGCCAACGAGCAGGCCACGATGCAACTGCGCATGATGTTGCAGGGCGCCACGAAGAGCAATCTGGTGGTCGTCAACCAGGACAAGATCGAAAGCCATGTCACCTTCGACGGCACGTCGGTGCTGGTGAACGGCAAGGAACCGCCGCCGCAGTTGCTGCTCAACCTGCTGCAGATGATTCCATAAGTCTTGGATAGCGCGTCAGACCAGCCAGGTCTGACGCGTCTTGCCGCCCAGGTCCGCAAGGCCTGGAGCGTCCGGATTCAGGCCGGCAAGACCTGAAGCACTTTCCACTCAGGCAGGAAGGGCCCGAGGCGCGCTCCACTCAGGCCAGCAGGGCCTGAAGCGCCTTCAAATCCAGCGGCTTGACCAGGCGGTGATCGAAGCCTGCCGCCTTGGCCTTGCGCGCAACGGCTTCGTCGCCGAACCCGGTCAGCGCGACCA
>Ga0308165_1005893_pt1 | contig 11097 bp, 9 predicted proteins | sample PhyWR2_FD_201032 | JGI IMG/M metagenome (GOLD analysis project Ga0308165, IMG submission 201032) | Phyllosphere microbial communities from UC Gill Tract Community Farm, Albany, California, United States - DLSLW.R2 | ecosystem: Host-associated > Plants > Phyllosphere > Unclassified | place: USA... | reverse complement strand
TTCAACAAGGTTTTTACATAGAGATGCTCAACCTTCTCTCTAGCCCAAGGTGTTTTCCTTAAGAAAGTTAAAGAAGATTTTACGCTTGGATTCTCATTGAAGCATCGGATGGATATGCGTTGTCCCAACTCTTCCCAACCATAGTATTCCACCAAATACTCAATGATGGTGTCAAGCCGCCTTCCGTGTAATGGATTATTAGTTTGTTCTTGCATGTTGTAAAGATAATAATCTTCGAATTATGGATTAAGCTAATTTTTATGACTTGGTTAAAATAGAATATTGCAACAGCAGGGGATCAATGTTAGTATTCGTCCAGTTGTACCGCTAGTTTTTTTAGATCTAGATTGAGCTGCTCATCCCAAATTTCTCCCGTCGCATCTAATTTTCCTTTGACACCTTTTATAAGTAGGTTTCTTTTATCGGCAATTTGAGCTCCCAATCCCTGCAGGATACGTTGTAGTTCGGCATGCGCTGTTTCACCTTGGGCGGCTGCGGTAATAATACTCACGGGCTTGTCTGTAAAAACCGTGGTTGCGGCGCACCATTCAAGTAGATTTTTTAATCCACTAGGTACACTGAAAATGTATTCTGGGCTGCTGATCAATACGATGTCAGCATCATTAATTACCTGACGGAGTGCAATAATTTCGATAGGAGGATGAGACTGACTCTCTTCTGGATCAAAATGAGGTAATTCATTAAGACGGTCAAATAGGGTGAAATGCGTATCAGCGTTGACCGTTTGTTGGAGGTGATTTACAATATGGTGATTGGATGAATGTGTACTAGCACTACCTACAATGGCAAAAATAGTTTTCATGAGCGTTTAATTATTAGCAGAAAGCGTAGCGGCGCTTTGCGTTTTTACTTTTTATTTTGATGGGACTAAATTACAATATTCAATTCAAACGACTTTCTATGTTCTTCGCTTGAATGTAATTTTTTGTTTCTTTCTCCTTTTACCGATTAAGTTTATACTTTTGGAAAAGGGCACTTATATTAGCTTCGTTCGGATTATATGCTTTGTTATGAGAAATAAAATGGGGTACCGCTTATTGTGGGAACGTATTCGTACAGGAGACGAGGCGGCTTTCTTTGACCTATATGCGGCGCTCTATCAGGAGCTTGTTAATTTTGGAATACGTACTTGTGGCGATAGTGATTTAGCAAGTGAAGCTACAGATCAGGTGTTTGTTAAAATTTGGGAGAAAAGAGAGCAGCTTGATCGGGTAGAAAATGTACAGTCCTATCTCATTACTTTTTTGAAAAGACGTATTCTCCGTTTACTGGAGAAACAGCATAAAATAAATACTGCGCTCCAAAATGTGAAAGCGGAGGACGATTGGGTTGAAATGCCCTATGAAGAATTTGTTATTAAGGTACAAACCAATGAGATTATACAGATCCGTCTGAAGGACGCACTGGAGAAGTTGTCTTTTCGTCAGAAGCAGCTGGTTAACCTGAAGTTCTTTGAAGGCTATTCCTATGAAAAAATAGCTGAAACTACGCATATGTCTGTTAAAACTGCCTACAATACGCTTTACGATGCTTTGAAAATTCTGAGGGAAGAATTGAAAGATATCTAAGTTGTGGGTGTCTTAAAATTCTTGTAAAGTACTACTATAACTATTTTTTTTTGTTTAAAATAATCAACTGATTTTCAGTATTTTAAAAAATACTTTCATTTTTCTTTAGGAAAAATACAGGCTTTAGGGCACTATAGAGTAAATACCCAAAAGAATGAGCCAAAAAGATTATAAACAGTTAGAAGATTTTTTGATTGACGATACTTTTCAAAAGTATTGTTCGGGCGAAGATAAAAACTGTATTCTATACTGGCAACAATATAGCCTAAACCATCCCGAACAAGCCGAGACTATTCTAAAAGCTAAACGCCTATATCAACTGTTGGTCGGTAACCGTAGACCTGTCAATGAACAATTGGAAAAATTGAAAACAGATCTTCAAAATTCTTCTGTAGAATATTTCGTGTCGAATCGATTTAATTGGGCGAAGTGGGGCGCTGTTGCCGCAGTACTCGTTGCTTTGGTTTCTGGTGGATTGTGGTATTATACGCAATCAAGCAAAGTGGATACTGTATTACCTATAACGTCTATTGGTCAGATTTATCAAACGAAAAACGGTGAAAAAAAGACCTTTGAATTAAGTGATGGAAGTATGGTGACCTTAAATTCGGGAAGTAAACTGGAGCTTTCTGCCGATTTCAATCAGGAATTGCGTATCGTAAGACTTGCAGGTGAAGGCTATTTTCAAGTAGCGAAGAATAAAGAGAAACCGTTTGTAGTTCAAGCTTCTGATTTTGACATCAAGGTTCTGGGTACGACGTTTAATGTGAAGAGTTATTCAGATGAACCGACGGCGGAAGCACTTCTTGTCGAAGGGGCAATTGAAATGAAGAGCAAAGGACAACGTGAAAATTCTGTGATCATTAAGCCGAACCAAAAAATTACCATCTATAAGCACCAAAGCGAGATGGCAATCCAGCAAAAAACGAATAAGCCAATATCAAGCAAATTACCTATTAAAGAGATTGCCATAGAAAATATTCCTACAGTAGAATCCAGCATAGCTGAAATACCAGATATTGCATGGCGGGAAAATAGATTAGAAATCGTGGACCAGGATTTCGAGTCTCTTCGCCGGACATTGGAGCGCTGGTATGATGTGGATATCCGTATCCAAAATGACCAATTAAAACAGTACCGTTTTACGGCGACTTTCAGCAAAGAAAATATTACGCAGGTGCTGAGTGCTTTACAAAAAGTTGAACCTTTTAAATTTGATATATATGGAAAAAAAATAACTATATCAGAAAAGTAAAAAGGATGGTGGACCAACACCATCCTTCATTGAAAAAATGATTAACCAAAAGCAGCAACATTGGGGCGTGCTGCTTAATATTAATTTTAACCAACACTAAAATATGATTAAAAATTGCTTATTGCAAATGCGCAATGGATATATTGTGCATTTTAGATTCATTATCCGGATGAAACTAGCCTTAATTATGACTACGTGTGCTGTTATGAATGTTTCGGCAAATGTATTTTCCCAACAAAAAGTCTCCTTGGATGTCCAAAAAACAAAACTGAGCAAGGTGCTTAAAATGATCGAAGAGCAAAGTGATTATTACTTTGTGTACAATTCGACGAATGAAAATTTAAATAAAGAGGTGTCTGTCAATGTGAATAATACGAAGGTATTGGACGTATTGACAAAGCTTTTCAATAAAAGTGGATTGATTTATTCTGTTTCCAAAGAAGGTCTTGTGGTCGTTAGCCAACAACAGCAAGTCGCTGTTGCAGGTGTGGTCACTGATGATAAAGGGAGCCCCTTAGCTGGCGCTAGCGTACGCGTTAAAGGCACTGCTGTGGGACGGGCGACAGATATCAACGGACGTTTTATTATTGATGCAGCTACAGGGAATACACTCATTATCTCTTTTGCAGGATATACTTCCCAAGAGGTTGCAGTAACCAAAGATGGCGATCTAAAGATTGTATTATTGGAAGATAACCGAATGCTCAATGAGGTCGTTGTGACGGCATTGGGAGTGAAAAAAGAGAAGCGCTCTTTGGGGTATTCTGTCACGCAGGTTGCAGGAGAGTCTTTGACGACTGCTCGTGAAAATAATGTGATGAATTCACTTGCGGGGAAAGTAGCGGGTTTGGATATTAGCTCTACTTCTGGAGGAGCTGGGGCCGCATCCAATGTGACAATCCGTGGGGTATCGAGTTTGAACCAAACCAATCAACCTTTATATGTGATCAATGGTATCCCAATGGAAAGTAAACCAGTAGGTATCGGAAATGCAAATTCTAAAGGAAACTCAGGAAGTCAATGGGATAATGCACCGGATCTTGGTGATGCCATCAGTAATATAAATCCCGATGATATCGAAAGCATTTCGGTTCTGAAAGGTGCTGCAGCATCAGCCTTATATGGCTCAAGAGCGAAAGCTGGCGTCATCCTTATTACGACAAAATCAGGTAAAGGTAATTCGATCGATTTCAATAGTAACCTTGTTGCCGAGCAGATCATCGACAATACAAATTGGCAAACTGTCTACGGACAGGGAGCGAACGGTGAAAAACCGACAACTCAAGCTGGAGCGGCCCAAGTGGGCGGATCGAGCTGGGGAGCTAAATTAGATGGGACACCAGTTGTACAATTTGACGGTGCATCAAGACCATATTCTTTGCAAAAAGGAAATTTAGATCGGTTTTATCGTACTGGTTCAACATGGACAAATACGCTGGCATTAAATAAATCATTTGATGGCGGATCTATTCGTCTATCAGGAACAGACGTCAATAATCGATCTGTCGTTCCAAATTCGGGATTAAAAAGACAGTCTTTTAATTTGGTCGGACTATTTGAGCCACTCAAAGGTTTGACGATTGATGCGCGCTATAATATGATTTTGGAGCAAGTCAAAAATCGTCCCATGGTTTCGGATGGTGCCGGAAATGCCAACTATAATGTCATGTTTTTACCGACGAGCATCAATGTCAATGATTTGAAGCCATGGAAAGATAGCAATGGAAAGGAGATACTCTATAATTCAGGCAATGTCTATGCAACGAATCCTTGGTTTGCGGCAAATGAATTTATCAATAATACCAATCGCGACCGCTCCATAGCATCTGTTACAGCCAAATATACCATGGACAACGGTTTGTTTGTTCAAGGAAGGGCAGGAAGAGATGCTTATACCGATCATTATAAGAATGTTGTTCCTTCCGGCACGGGCTATTATGAGAACGGTAAAATAGCTGAGCAGGAGACTAAATTTGCGGATATTAATGCGGATGTTTTGGTTGGTAAGTCATTCACTCTCGGAGATTACACCCTTACACCTAATCTTGGAGCGAGTTATAGAAATACTAAAATCAGACAGACCACAAATTTAGGTACCGACTTCGCGATATTTGGTGTTTACAATATTTTGAATGCAAAAAATAAATCGGTAGCCTATCTCGAAAGTGAATCGGAGACCCAGTCTACCTACGGTACCTTAGAATTTGCGTATAAAGATGTAGCCTATTTGACAGGTAGTTTACGTTCTGACTGGTTTTCTACCCTAGCTACACCTGGAGTGGATAATAAATTGAACTCAGTTTATCCAGCAATCTCGGGTTCATTTATCTTTTCAGAATATCTAAAGCCATCGTGGTTGAGTTTTGGAAAGTTGAGGGCAGGTTTTGCTCAGGTAGGACAGGCGACAGATCCTTATCAAACGTTGTTAACCTATAATTTTAGAAGCGAGGTACTCAACGGACAGCCTTTAGGGGTGATTAACAATGTGAATATTCCGAACTCTTCCTTGAAAGCTTCTACAGCGACAGAGTTGGAAATCGGAACGGAGTTGCGTCTCTTTAATGATCGTGTAAATTTGGATCTAACATGGTATGACAAGAAGTCGAAAGATGAGATTTCCTTTATCACAACGCCTTCTGCTAGCGGTTATGCCGGTGCCGTACTCAATGCCGGTAAAATGCAAAATAGAGGATTTGAAGCTTTGATTTCAGCCACCGTTGTCAAAACGGAAGATTTTAAATGGGTATCCTCATTGAATGGCTCTTACAACGACAATAAGGTGATTTCATTGGCTGAGGGAATGGACGAACAGACGGTAGCGACCTCACGTTCGGGGGTAGGTTACTTAATGAATAAAGTTGGTATGCCCGCTTTTCAGATCATGGCTTTCGATTATAAATACGATAGTAATGGCGAGATCGTAAAACTCGCTGACGGTTCTCCTGACCGGGGTGAGTTAAAGTCCTATGGTTCGGCTATGAATAAATGGTTTGCTGGATGGAACAATGAATTTAACTACAAAAGGTTCAATTTCTCTTTCTTAATTGATGGAAAATGGGGTGGAAAGCTTTTCTCAGGAACAGACTATTATGGTTATATTTTTGGATTACATCAGGAAACTGTGGCTGATCGTGAAAGTCTGGGTAGAACGGCATCCACTTATTATACCAATACCGCTAATAATGTCTCGAAGATCTTTGTCAATAGCGCTGATTTTATCAAGTTGAGACAGGTTGTTATGGGTTATAGCTTCCCATCAAACCTATTCAATAACAAAATCAAGTCGATTACAGTAAGCGCTGTAGCCCGTAATCTCTGGACGATCTCGAAGAAAACAAATAACATTGATCCAGAATCGAGCTACAATGCAACCTTTCCGGGTTTAGAACTTGGTGGTGTGCCCGCCGTACGTACTTACGGTGTTAATTTAAGTGTTAAATTCTAATTGCAAACAATCATGAAAAGATATATTAAACCGGTATTTATTAGTTTAATTGCAGCCAGCCTGTTTTTGGAAAGTAGCTGTACAAAAGATTTTGAGAAAATAAATACAGACCCAGTTGCTTATGGTAAAGAAAATTGGGATCCAAATTACACATTGAGCTCGGCACAATTATTTTACACCGGAAGTTTTGATTTTGCATACGATACATGGCGTGGAAATCTGATTTACTCGTCAACAATGATGCAGGGTTTATCGACCGTGGTGAGTTATTGGGCGGGAGACAAATATATGCTGAACGAAAGTTATACCGCGGCTTATTGGGGCACGGGCACCGTTGGCGCCTATATTGAGCAGGTTCGTAATATTGTGGATGTGGTGGAGTTTACAAAAGACAAACCAAAATATGCAAATCTGTACAATGTCGCACGTATTTGGAAAGCTTTAATTTTTGCCCGCTTAACTGATTTGTATGGGGATGTCCCCTATTCGGAGGCAGGGCTGGGTTTTTATACCAAAGTTTATAAACCGAAGTATGATAAGCAGCAGGACATCTATAATGATTTGCTGAAGGAACTTGAAACGGCTACTGCTGCATTAAAGGATGATGGTGATAAAGTCACTGGTGATGTTATTTATAAAGGTGATATTGCCAAATGGCGTAAATTTGGCAATTCTCTGCTGCTTCGCACAGCGATGCGTTTGGTTAAGGTAGACGAAGCGAAAGCGAAGGAATATGTGCAGAAGGTTGCGGGTAAGACAATGGACAGTAATGCTGACAATGCATTTATTTTACATGATGAATCAGGATCCAGGGTGACTCAGAATAGAAATAGCCAAGTTTTATTGGGCGATGGTGGCCAAGAGAATTATTACGTAAAATGGTCTAAAACATTTATTGACTATCTAAAAAGCAATAATGATCCGAGGTTACAAAAGGTTGCTGTGACGAAATTGTACTTATCCGAAAAAGATAAAGATCAGAATAGTGGTTTTGTAACTGATCCAACAAAGCAAAAGGGGATGCCTAACGGGAAGGATCTGGGATCCAATGCGCAGTATAATATCAGCAGTGACCCAAGCTATACAACTTTCGCTGATTATTCCTCACCTAATCCTAATATGATCAAGCGAACTGGTGCGACATTTATTTTGACCTATGGTGAATCTGAGTTGCTTTTAGCAGAGGCTTCCCAACGTTGGGGAATAGGTGGTAGTGCGGGCGATCATTATAAAAAAGGTGTGAAGGCAAGCATTACCTACCTGAATCAGTACGATGGCTCCTTGGCAATAAGTGATGCAGATGCCGAGACTTATTTGGCTGCGAATCCATTTAATGCTGCCGATGCCTTGAAGCAGATAAATACCCAATACTGGGCACATACGATAACGATGATGGATTTTTATGAAACTTGGAGCAACTGGCGCAGAAGTGGCTATCCGGCGTTAACTCCGGTGAATTATCCAGGAAATGCGACTTCGGGGACTATTCCAAGAAGATTCCCTTATCCTTCTACTGAGGCAGCTATCAATGGCGAAAATTACAGAGCAGCTTCGGCCGCAGTACCTGGTGGAGATAAGTTGTCTGGCCGGGTGTGGTGGGATAAATAATTACAATGGTTTGTTTTTGATTGAGGCTGAACTTTTCGTAGTTTGGCCTCTTTAAACCTTTTATAAAATATGATAAACCTAAAAAATCAATTTCTGTTTGCTATCGCGGCTTCCTGTCTTGTCTTTTCATGTAAAAATAATACTGAAAAGAAAGATGTTGATGGGGTAAAGTCCAAATCTTTGGCTGGGACCTATAAACTTATTGAAAGCAAAACAATCAAAGGAAAGGATACCGTGACCGCTTTTACGGATACGAGCAAAACAGAGATGTTTAAAATGTTCAATGACGACCATTTTTCTTTTTTTAATCACGATAAGGAAAAAGGTAAAGGTAAAGAGCCGCTGTTTGTTGCTGGTGGGGGAACTTATTCTTTTGATGGTGTCAAGTATCAGGAGAGATTACAATACTGTTCAATGCGTGATTGGGAAAGCAACAAGTTTGATTTCGAACTCACTTTAAAAGGAGATACATTGATTCAAACCGGTGAGGAGAACTTACCCGAATTAGGTGTTAAACATACGATTGTGGAAACCTATTTGAAAGTCAAATAAACGATATTCGAATACCTAAGATTTTAGAATCCCTATTAAGTTTATTTTTATTAATGCAGGCACTCAAGAGCATTCTTGGGTGTTTTTTTGTTGATAGGAGGGGCTTTTAGCGGTTTTTGCATTTTTTTTGGATTATTTTAGAAAAAAAATAAAATTATATTGCAACATTTTCAGCAGGGCCCCGACTACATAGTAGAAACATAAGAATTAACAGTATTAATTTTAGAACGTGCAAAATCAGCTTAGCGATAAAGATTTATTAGCGATGTGCCAATCTGGCAATGAGTCTGGATTTGCGCAGCTCTATCATCGGTATGCAAAAAAGATTTTTAATTCTATTTATCGGGTTTTGTCCAATCAGGAAGAAAGTGAGGATATTTTACAAGAAACCTTTGTTGATTTTTTTGCGAGATCGGATAAATGGCATTTAGTTCTCAGTGTTGAAGCCTGGTTGAGAAGAATGGGGGTGAATAAGGCAATCTCACTATTACGGAAGAATAAGCAATATTTTACTCCGGTGGACGATTTGGAAATTCAGGATGACGGTGAAGACGAATTATTGGAAAAAGAATGGCGCGAATGTCGTTTAACAGATTTGGAAGCTGTCATCGATCAGCTGACCGGTGTACCTAAGATGGTGGTCAATCTTTATCTGTTTGAAAATATGAGCCATGATGAGGTCGCGGAAACATTGGGGATGACAGCGGTTGCGGTACGTAGCCAATACCACCGTGCTAAAAAGAAAATTTACGAACAATTGAAGGAAAGGTATAATTATGCGGGATAATTTAAAAGATTTTGTGAACGCTAATCGGGAGGCATTTGATCAGAGGGAACCTTCGGCGGACTTGTGGAATAAAATAAGACCTCAAGTAGTTCCAACTGTTCAGGAAAGAAAGATTAAGCCTTTATGGAAGTGGGCGGGTATTGCGGCAGCAGCATTATTGGTTGGTACAGTGACTTTTATTGCTTTTGATCAACATAATGGAACAGCAGTAGAAAAACGGTTGGCTAAAGTCCATCCTGTTGCAGTGGAGAAAGAAGGGAGTGAAACAAAGGCTATTGATGTGGAGATGCCAGTTGTTGCTACCGAAACTCAAAAGATTTTAGTTCCGATTAAAGCCATAGCGGGGGTAAAAAGTAAAGGAAAACAATCTTTAAGGGAGAATGTATTGGAAGCTGATCATCATGAAATTGGGGGGGGAATGGATTATGTCCTGATGCTTCAGGATTCGAGTTCGGCCAGTACACGTTTAAGTGCTGTTTTGGCATTGAAAGAAGGGGGAAGGTTAGATAGAAATAGTGTGGGTGCTTTGGAAAAGACTGCGGTTTCAGATCAGAGCAGTAATGTACGTATGGCTGCAATCGAAACCATATTAAATGAACTAAGCCCAGAAGAACGTCAGCAAAAGGTTCAGGATTTCTTTGTGGAGCAAAATGATCCTACTTTACAAATGGAACTAATGCAAATGATGGCTCAGCAGGATGATCCGACAATGAAAGCGACAACAAAAGATAAGTTGAATGAAATTGTCGAAGATCCATTTACTTTAAAATTTGTGAAGGAGCAGGCATACGCGGTATTATTGAATCAATAAAGGATTAAATTCATATGAAGTCAATTACAGCACTTCGTCAATAAGAAAGATAAATTAAACGAGATGAAAAATATAAGGATAATAATGATTGGGGTGGCACTGATATTTGCAAATGCATTACAGGCCCAGGTAAATGAAAATGTTGAAGGAGTGGCTGCACCAAAACCGCCCAGCCCTCCTAAAAAGGCCCGAGCTACTTCAGGCGTTGTTGTAAATAATAGTAATAATTTCACATACAGTTATGGCGGATCCGTTCGAAAAAATGGGCCGAAAAATTGGAAAGAAATTAAAGTGGCCAACTTAGGAAATAAGCTCCTATTAAAATTGGACAACGTTTATATCGAAGGATATAAGGGGAATGATGTACTGATTACCGCCAAGGTAGAGGAAAATGAAGAAAATGACCGCGCAAAAGGACTACGTGTGATCAATGGCTCAGAGGTAAGTATGGTGGGAATGCCTTTAGAGGACTCTATTCGCATCAAGATACCGATGGATCTACCTGTTACGATCAAAGGCGGGCGCGGGGCTATGTTTAATGCAGGAGTAATCGAATTGAAAGATATCCGGGCTGAGGTTGAGGTTGCTAGTACGATGGGCGATGTAAATTTATTAAATGTTACTGGTCCGGTCAATGTCAAGGTTGCACAGGGAGATGTTACGGCTAAATTTGTTCAACCTGTCAAAGGTCCGATTTCTTTGGTCGCTGCAATGGGAGCTGTCGATGTTGCCTTTCCAAATAACTTTGGTGCGAATGTGGATGTTAAGTCCTCGATGGGCAATATTTATGCAGCAGATGAGTTTCAATTCGAAAAGCCTGTTGAAGAACCTAAGTCAGTTCCGATGGGAAATGCTGTGAAAGGAAAAATGAATGGGGGCGGGCAGGATGTGATTTTAAAAACATCGATGGGCGATATCTATATAAGAACGCAGAAATAATAAAACCTTCATGATTTCGTTAGCACCAACAGTGATGAAAAGTGAAAGAAGGTTATTGCCGGCGGCATAGTGAGATCTTTGTATCTTAATGAAAAAATAAGAATCAATAAA
>Ga0308165_1005891_pt1 | contig 11101 bp, 9 predicted proteins | sample PhyWR2_FD_201032 | JGI IMG/M metagenome (GOLD analysis project Ga0308165, IMG submission 201032) | Phyllosphere microbial communities from UC Gill Tract Community Farm, Albany, California, United States - DLSLW.R2 | ecosystem: Host-associated > Plants > Phyllosphere > Unclassified | place: USA... | reverse complement strand
TCCACTGCCGATACGCTTGACCCTGCCAAGGCTTCCAATGCGACCGATTATGTTCGCTGCTGCGCGTTCTATAACCGCCTGACATTCCTCAATGGTCAGGGCGAAACAGAAATGGAACTGGCCGAAAGCGTTGATAGTTCGGATGCGAAGGTCTGGACAGTCAAGCTGCGCAAGGGCGTCACGTTCCATGACGGCAAGTCGCTGACTGCCGATGACGTCGTTTTCTCGATTAATCGCCACCTCGACCCAGCCGTTGGCTCTAAGGTCAATGCGATTGCCAAGCAGATCACGAGTGTGAAGAAGGTTGACGACACAACCGTCGAGATCACGCTTCAAGATGCGAATGCCGATTTGCCAACAATTCTGGCACTGCATCATTTCATGATCGTTGCTGATGGTACGACTGATTTCTCCAAGGGCAATGGCACAGGTCCTTTCGTCTGCAAGGAATTCCAGCCGGGCGTGCGCTCAATGGCCGCCCGCAACGAGAATTATTGGAAGAACAACGGTCCGCATCTCGACTCGTTTGAGTTCTTTGCAATCTCTGACGAAAGCGCACGCATGAATGCGGTGCTTTCGGGCGATATTCACCTTGGTGCGAACCTCAATCCGCGTTCGCTGCGCGTGCTTGAAAATAACCCAGCTGCAAAGCTCTTCATCTCGAAGCTCGGCACCTATACCAATCTTAACGTTCGTCTTGATTTGACCCCGGGCGATAAGGCTGGCGTGGCAGAAGCGCTGAAATATCTGACCAATCGCGAAGTTATTCAGAAGTCTGTACTGCGCGGCCTTGCTGAGATTGCGAACGATCATCCAGTTCCAGCAACCAGCAAATATCACAATGCAGAGCTTAAGCAGCGCGAGTTTGATCCAGAACGTGCAAAGTCGCTGCTTGAAAAAGCCGGTATGCTTAATCAGGAAATCCGCATTACAGCAGCAGAAGCCGCATCGTCATCGCTTGATTATGCCATGGTTCTCCAGCAGGCAGCTTCGACCATCGGTCAGAAGATCACCATCGATCGCGTGCCGTCCGATGGCTATTGGTCGAACCATTGGCTGAAAGATCCGGTCCATTACGGCAACATCAATGCTCGTCCGACACCGGATATTCTGTTCTCGCTGCTCTATAAGACAGATGCGCCGTGGAACGAAAGCCAGTACAAGTCAGAGAAGTTTGACTCGATGCTGCTCGAAGCCCGTGGTTCGCTCGATGAAGCGAAGCGTAAGGCAATCTATGGCGACATGCAGGCCATGGTTTCCAATGAGGCCGGAACGGTCATCCCGGTTTTCATGTCCAATGTTGACGCGATTTCGCCGAAGCTGAATGGTCTTGAGCCAAATCCGCTTGGCGGCATGATGGGCTATACATTCGCCGAACATGCATGGCTGGAAGCCTGACCTTTCGTCAGTTAATCTTGCTTTTCGGGTTCGGGCAAAACATCGCTTTTGCCCGAACTGATCGTTTCCCCCAACTATTGGGCTGCGCATGACCATGAAGTCGCCTCTGTTGAATCTCATCGCCAAACGCCTTGTCGTCGCCGTTGTTACGCTTCTGATAGTTGCGTTTACGATTTTCTTTGCAACAGCGATGCTTCCTGGTGATGTGGCTGAAATTCTTCTAGGGCAGGCGGCAACACCTGAGGCTGTTGCCGGGCTTCGTCATGCGATGAACCTAGATCAGCCAGCTTTCTTGCGCTTTCTTTATTGGCTTGGAAATCTGCTGCGCGGTGACCTTGGGGTTTCCTACGTCAACAACGTGCCGATTTCTGACTTGATCGGAAACAGGCTCGTCAATTCGTTGAAGCTTGCCGGTGTGACGGCGGCAATCTCGGTACCGATTGCATTGTTTCTCGGCATTACTGCCGCAATTATGCGAGGCACGATTTATGATCGCGTTGTTTCGATCATCACGATTTCGGTTATCTCCGTACCGGAGTTTATGGTCGCAACCATCGCTGTAATCGTGTTTGCTGTCTATCTCGGTTGGTTGCCAGCACTGTCGATGGCCAATGAGGTGACATCGTTCTGGGGGCTTCTCAAGGTTTTTGCGATGCCGGTCATCACGCTGAGTTTTGTGATTTCAGCGCAGATGATCCGTATGACGCGCGCGGCGGTGCTTGAGACGCTCAATACACCCTATGTTGAAATGGCATTGCTCAAAGGCGCTTCACGCAGCCGAATGGTTATAGTGCACGCGCTCCCCAATGCGCTCGGCCCAATCGTGAACGCAGTTGCTCTGTCGCTGTCATATCTGCTGGGTGGCGTGATCATCGTGGAAACTATCTTCAATTATCCCGGCATAGCCAAGCTCATGCTTGATGCGGTTGCGACGCGCGATCTGCCTCTGATCCAGACCTGCGCGATGATCTTCTGCTTTGGCTATCTTCTGCTCATCACGATAGCCGATTTGATTGCTATCGTTTCCAACCCGAGGCTGCGATAATCATGACTGCTTCCGTTTCAAATCAGCGAAAAGCAAAGTCCCCACGTTTTGGCTATCGGGTTAATCTGGTTGGCGCTGTTTCTTTTCTGATTATCTTTGGCTGGGCAGTTGTCGCAATCTTTGCACCGTGGATCGCGCCTCATCCAATTGGTGAGATTGTCGATTTCGATTTCTTCGGCCCGATGAGTGCGCAGTTCCCGCTGGGTACAGATTATCTTGGCCGCGACATGCTATCGCGCATTATTTACGGCGCACGTTTCACCGTTGGTATTTCGCTTGCCGCCGTGTTTTTAGCCTGCTTTTTTGGCGTGACCCTCGGCATGACAGCAGCTGTCATTGGCGGTTGGTTTGACTCAGCACTCAGCCGGTTTCTTGATGCGTTAACATCCATCCCAAGCAAAATTCTCGCATTGGTTATCGTTGCAGGCGTTGGTTCATCGATCCCGATCCTGATTATTACGATGGCCGTGATCTACACGCCGGGTAGCTATCGCTTTGCGCGCTCGTTAGCGATCAATATCAACACCATGGATTATGTGACGGTTGCCCGCGCACGCGGCGAGAAGATTGGCTATCTCATTCGCTCGGAAATTCTGCCCGGCATTATCGGACCCGTGTTGGCTGATTTTGGTCTGCGTTTTGTATTTATCGTGCTGCTGTTGTCGAGCATGTCGTTTCTTGGTTTAGGCGTTCAGCCACCATTTGCCGACTGGGGCGCACTGGTTAAAGAAAACATTGGTGGGCTGTCTTTTGCAGCACCTGCGGTGGTGTTCCCATCGATTGCCATTGCGAGCCTCACCATCAGCGTCAACCTGCTGATCGACAATCTCCCGCAGAAGATCCGCGACAGGAGCGAATGAATGAGCAATCTTGTTGAGATCAAAAATCTTCGCGTGGATGCCAAGACCGACTCTGGTCGTAACGTCGAGATCATCCGTGATGTCAGTTTTCAAATAGCAGAAGGCGAAATCGTCGCCCTCATTGGCGAAAGTGGTTCAGGCAAGACAACGATTGCATTGACGCTGATGGGCTATACGCGCCCCGGCTGCCGTATTGTGGATGGCAGCATTGCTGTGGGTGGTCAGGATATTGTCACGCTATCGGAGCGTAAACGTTCAAAAAAACGTGGCACGGAAGTGTCTTATGTGCCGCAAAGTGCGGCGGCATCCTTTAATCCCGCGCATCGCATTATGGATCAGGTTGTTGAGGTGACCAAAATCCACAAGCTAATGTCGAAGGAAGAAGCGCGCAAGACAGCGATTGAGCTGTTCAAAGCACTGGCTCTGCCTAATCCTGAGACAATCGGTGATCGCTACCCGCATCAGGTTTCTGGTGGACAATTGCAGCGCCTTTCAGCGGCGATGGCTCTTATTGGTGACCCAAAGCTTGTTATTTTTGATGAGCCAACAACTGCCCTTGATGTGACGACCCAGATTGAAGTTCTGCGTGCTTTCAAATCCGTAATGAAAAAGAAACATATCGCAGGCGTTTACGTTTCGCATGATTTGGCGGTGGTTGCGCAGATCGCGGATCGAATTGTCGTGCTTAAGGGCGGTGAAGTTCAGGAAGTCGGTTCTACGCAAGAGATATTGCATAACCCGCAGCATCCCTACACCAAAGAACTTCTGGCGGCCTTTGAACCTGTGCTTCATGCACGACCCGAAACTGCGGTAATTCAAAAGCCCACGCCGCTGCTGGTGGTTGATAAGGTGCTAGCCGGTTATGGGATGGTCGGTAAATCCGGTGAACCGGCGATGATCGCCGTCGATACTGTCAGCCTTGAACTCTCACGTGGACAGAACCTCGGTATCATTGGTGAATCTGGCTGCGGTAAGTCCACGCTTGCACGCGTTATCGCGGGTATTCTGCCTGCCGCGAGCGGTAAGATATTGTTCGAAGGCAAGGAAATGCAAAGCGATCTGCGTCACCGTAGTCGTGACCAATTGCGTGAATTGCAGATTGTATTCCAGTTCGCGGATACGGCTCTCAACCCGACCAAATCGATTGCCGAAATTCTGGCGCGACCGCTCACATTCTATCATGGAATGGACAGAAAAAGCCGTGAAGCGAGGGTCGACCAATTGCTCGATATGGTGCGGATACCGCGCAATATGCGCTATCGCAGACCGGGTGAGCTTTCGGGCGGACAGAAGCAGCGCATTAACCTGGCGCGCGCTCTTGCTGCCGATCCAAAGATGATTATCTGTGATGAAATTACGTCAGCGCTGGATACTGTTGTCGCTGCGGCCATCATAGATTTACTCAAAGAACTGCAACGCGAGTTGTCACTGTCTTACCTCTTTATAAGCCACGATCTTTCCACGGTTCGTGCGATCTGTGATGAAGTCGTAGTTATGTATGCTGGCAAGAAGGTCGAGCAGCTAAGTCCAGATATGATGGGCAGTACGGCTAGTCATCCTTACTCGCGGCTTTTGTTCTCTTCCGTGCCAAAACTTGACACAGGCTGGCTCGATAGCTTGCAGCAAGATCCGGATTTGGTGCATCAGTTTGCCAAAAACTGATGAATTAAGTTTGTTAATAGCCGGTGGTTTCAGCGTAATGCAGAGAGCTTCTGCCATAGCATGCCTGAATAAGCCCTACGAAGCCACCGAGCGCTGTGGCGGTAGAGATAAGGCCTCTTCCACCTAAAAACGGCGTACTGCAAATGGCGCCGATGACTTTGAATCCTCTGCCAAGAAATTTGATGGGCAGTTTTTTCAAGGCTTTCTTCGGGTTCTCTCTATAACGCGCAGTGAACTCCGTAATGTTGTGGTCACGATTGCGGCGGAAGTGATACGAAAGCGTTAGTCGCGAAGCAGGCACAGTTTCATAGGCAATTGCGTCACTTGCCCAGCCCGTTTTTGCACCGAGTTCTTTGGCTTTAAGCCAGAGGTTCCAATCTTCGCCCCCAGTTAGACCTAGCCTTTGATCAAATCGCAATTCAGTTTCGCGGAAGAAGCTGAGCTTTCCCATCCAGCTACCGGTTGCAATCTTGATTGAGTGCTCTTTTCCCGCAGCGCATTTCAACTTGCATTTGCGTTCCGACTTTAAGCCGCTGCGTTCAATGCCAGACCAGACAAGCTTTTGCATAAAGGTCAGGTCTTCTTGGTAGGGCATGGGGCGTACAGGCGAGCCGACGATATCAAAATCAGACCTGTCGCGTTCTGCCAACAGGCTGACCAGCCAGTTTGCGTCGACTGTCTCGTCATCATCAACAAAAACTAAGAGATCGTATCCCTGCGTTATCGCATGATTGAGCGCAAAATTTCTGACAGCTGAAATCCCAGGTGTACCTTCATTGTGGTACTCAATTTTGCTGTCCGGCATGTCAGCGCGAAATTGATGGACAATATGGTCAAGTGTTTTGCTATAGCCATTCTCAACGATCAGAAATGATACATGATCATCTTCAAGCTTCCTCATCGTGCTTAGTGAAGAAAATAAATTGCAAAGCATTTTTGGTCGGTTTCGCGTTGCCACCGAAACACAGATATGACGCCTCTTCATTAAGCCCGCCCCAAAAGACATAATTTCCCGGCGTAGAGTGACGAGGATTTGAAAAAAATACTATCACTGAAAATTGGTAGGCGGATTTAACATGATCTAAATTAAGCATATATTTTTAAATTACCTACTTTCAGGGATATGAAGTAGCAGAGGCTAAATCTAGTTGGTTCTTTCAAATATTCTGAAGGCCTTCTGGAGAAATATGATGAATTTGAAATCCCTTATCCTTGCGTCAAGCGTAGTTTTTACGTTTGTAGGCGCTGCAAATGCAGCGGATGCTATTATTGCTGAAGAGCCAATTGCCGTGGCTGCTCCTGTATTTAGCTGGTCTGGTGCGTATCTCGGTGGCCAGATTGGCTATGGCTGGGGCAAGTCCAAATGGAGCGCCTATGACGCAGATGAGGATGAGGGTGATTCCATCAACTTCAAACCGAATGGCTTTCTCGGCGGTCTTTATGCTGGCTATAACTTCGACATTGGCAACAATGTCATTCTGGGTGTCGACGGTGACGTCACATATAACGCCCTTAAGAAGAGCTACTCAGAAACCGATGAGGATTTTGGCTTAACTGCGAAGGTCGAGAGCAAACTTCGCTGGTCTGGTGCAGTGCGTGCTCGTGCTGGTTATACAGTTGACCGGTTCATGCCTTACATCGCCGGTGGTGTTGCATTTGGTAGTGTAAAGAATTCGATCTCGCTCTCCGCGGGCGAGGATTCGATCGGTGTTTCACAAAGCAAGACTCTGACGGGCTGGACGCTTGGCGGTGGTGTTGATTACGCTGCCACTGACAACGTGATAATTCGATTTGAATATCGTTATACGGATTATGGCAGCAAGAACTTCGGTGGCGGCGACGAAGATCTTGGATTTGGTGCTAAGAACAAGTTCAAGACGAACGACATTCGTCTTGGCGTGGCATATAAGTTCTGATCTGGTTATTTTTGGATAAGAAGGTCGCCCGCTAGCGGGCGACTTTGTGCGAACTGATAGTATCTTGTAGAAAATTGAGAGTTTTGCATATTCTAATGACCAAGTGTGTGTTGCCATAACCGAGCATTTCCTGCCCATTGTTTGGTATGGAAAAGGAATCGCTGATGCCATTGAGCGCGCTCGCCGCTGATATTGTATTGCCAGCACCCGTCCTTCTTGTGGAAGACGATATGGCTGTCCGGCGCAGGCTGGAAGGCATTCTTACGCAATTTGGTTACAAGCTGGAAGCAATTATATTTGCAGCTTCACTTACAGAGGCCCGAGCTTGCCTCGTTGATCAACCAGTTGCGTTGGCGCTTGTAGATATTGGTTTGCCGGATGGCAGTGGGATCGATCTCATTACAGAGCTTCATGCAAGTGATCCGGGCTTGTCTGTACTGGTGATCTCTGCCTGGTGCACGCAAGACGTCATTCTTTCTGCGCTGCGGGCAGGGGCGGTCGGTTATGTGCTCAAAGAACGCGACGATCTTGAGGTTGCCATAGCTATACGCAGCGTTTTGCGTGGCGGTGCGCCTATAGATCCGTTTGTTGCGAAACGGATAATTGAGGAGCTGCCAACAGAAGCGCCTGAACGTCCAGATGTTGATCATCCTATGGAGGCGCTGACGGCACGGGAAAGCCAGATATTATCTCTCGTCGCTGAAGGACTTGGAAACAAGGATATTGCTGAAAAACTTTGTTTGTCCCGCTATACCGTCGAGTGCCATATAAAGCGTATTTATCGTAAACTAGCCGTTTCTTCACGCACGCGTGCCATACATACTGCACGGCAACGCGGACTGCTGGCGTGAGGTGGCTTTTTACTTTTCTTTTTTGCCTAACGACGGCTTCAGCTTGGGCGCAGATTGACCAAACTACAGGCAAGTGTGCTGTTCAAATACTGAATGTCAAAGCCGCTGCATCGTCGGTAGATGGAAAAAAGCCAGACGATCCAACCCAATGGGAAAGCGTTGAACTCCCTAATGATTGGAATTGGCATCATTCTGAACAAGCAGAAAGTGTTTGGTATCGGATAGAATGGCGCAAGGACTGTCGAGCAAGTGTAGACGAGCCTGTCGCGCTGCTAATACGTTCGATTATCATCGCCGGTGAGGTTTATATTAACGACCATTTTCTCTGGCGCGATGAACAATTGGTCGAGCCTCTTTCGAGAAGCTGGAATACGCCGCGCTATTGGGTGCTGCCAGATGCGTGGCTGAATGAAGACATCAACACGGTTTGGATTCGGGCTGTTGGTATAAAAGGACAGACTTTAGGGCTGGGACCGGTAGAGATTGGTGATGCGCGCGCGCTCCACCAGCAGTATGACGATCTTTGGTGGCGAAACCGCACGTTGTATGTGGCTAATATCATCGTTTCGGGCGTCATTGGAATTCTATTTTTCTGTATTTGGTTCGCGCGAAGAGATCAGACTGCATATGGCTGGTATGCGTTTTCATCGTTGTTCTGGGTGATATTTGTTGCAAATGCGCTAGCGACAAAGCCTTGGCCTTGGCCAGATTCTTTGACAGCTGCCAGAGCAGGTGCAATCGCACTGATGCTCTGCGTCGCATGTTTTTGCATGTTCATTTTGCGCTTTGGTGAGCAGGTGCTTCGGTATTACGAACGCATTTTATGGACTTTCACGGGTATTTTCGTCGTTGCATTGCTCTTCACGCCGCAGGCATATGTTGGCTATATCCAAATCTCGAGTTTGCTCGTTGCAACCGTATTTTTTCTATTTAATTGTTTTCAGTTCCCGATTTATGCGTGGCGGACGAAACAACTCGAGCATCTTCTGCTTGCCGCGTGCCTCGTTGTTCTCATTGTAACGATCCTCAATGATTTGATGGTGGTTTTTGAGCTCGCCCCTGGGCGGTTTACTGTTATGCCATATGCAAATATTGTTATCACGTTGAGTTTATCAGGAATTTTGGGGCTGCGTCACGCCCACAATGTGCGCCGTATTGAACGATTCAATGTTGAACTTGCTGAAAGCGTTGACAAGGCGCGTTCCGAACTCGCCAGCACATTAGAACGAGAATATTCTCTTGCACTTTCCAATACGCGTTTGAAAGACCGTTTGGATATAGCGCATGATTTGCACGATGGATTGGGTGGTTCATTGGTGCATATGATGGCATCGATTGAACAGGGGAACGGTCCTGTTAATCGCCCTCAAGTTGTTTCAATGCTTAAGCTTATCCGGGATGATTTGCGGCAGACAATCGACAGTAACTCTAGCCCGAGCATCAAAGTTCCTGCGACACCTCAGGAATGGATTGCGCCCTTAAGACACCGGTTTACGGCGCTTTTTGAAGAGCTTGATATCTGTTCTGATTGGATTTTTCCGGATGAATGGCTGCAGTCGCCCAGTACGTTGCAATGTCTGGCACTTACGCGCGTTGTTGAAGAAGCGATTACAAATGTCATCAAACACAGTCGCGCAAAGAACGTAACGGTAATCCTTAAGCAGCCTGCAACAGATGAACTCGCTTTAGTGATCGAAGATGATGGTGTCGGTTTTGATGTATCTGCTGTTCAGCAAGCAAATATGAGCATCGGTACACGAAGCATGTCTACGCGCGTTGCGCGTGTCGGTGGACGGCTTGATATTACTTCTACACCCGGAAAAACGCTTTTGTCCGTTCATATGAAAATTGAAGCCTAAATTTGCCACGGATACTTTAGGCGCTTTCTTTAAAAAGAACGCTCTGATCAAATAGATAGCGATGAGAAAGCGGTAGGCTTGCCGCACCCATCGCTTTGCCGTGAACACCGACTTTACCTTCGACAATCTCTGGCGCCCAAAGTCCTCGCATATCGATACGCGTCAACTCAAGCTTCGTCGCTTCAACGATCCTGTGGCGGATGTTTTCTGGTAGCCAACCATCAATAATCGCTGCGGGAAAATCAATCACCGTTGTGGCGGCAACTGCGGCATGTGCCAGTCCACGTGCCGCCAACGCAATCCATTCATCAAGCAATGGTCCAAAATCTGGCCACTGTTCTGGCGACAACCATAAATCTTCGGACGAGATATCTTGTTCGCGCAACATCCGTTCGAGAACGAAAAGCGATGCCGTATCAATCAACTGGTTCGTTTCACTAGTATCGTTTGCTTCGCGCATGCGCATCGGCATGGAACCCAAAGCGCCAGCATTGCCGGTTCTTCCGGGATAAAGAGTGTTATTTAAAACAACGCCGCCGCCGATAAATGATCCGATTGAGAAATAAACAAAATCTGTAAATTCAGGACCTCGTCCGAAAGTTAGTTCTGCACCACAGGCAGCTGTACCGTCATTTTGTAGAAAAACTGGGAAAGGCAGAGAGGAGCCGAAATCATTGATCAGGTCGGCATCTAGCCAGGCATTCATATCGGCGGCGGGTGCGCCCACTTCTTCAACCCAGTTCCAAAGCTCAAACGGCAGTGCGATGCCAAGGCCTGCAATACGGTTGCGTTTGTCTGGATCAAGTGCGGCAGTAAATTCATAGATGCTATCGAAAGCAAAGGTGCGGATTTTATCGGGAACCGGCCATGCATAGGTGATGTGGCGGCGATGGCGTATTTGGCCCAGAAAATCCATCAGGATTATTTCGGCGCTGCGGCGTCCGATCTTGAGGCCGAACGAGAAGACGCCATCTGCGGCAAGTCGCATAGGCATGGAAGGCTGTCCGACACGCCCACGTACGCGTTCGCCTTGCGTGATAAGGCCGTCCTTCTCCAGTTCGCGAATAATCACTGAAATTGTTTGCGCCGAAAGGCCTGTTTTCCGAGCGATGTCGGCTCGTGCCATCGAACCGTGTCGGCGCACGAGCGCAAGCACAAGACGTTCGTTATAAGCGCGGACGCCGATCTGATTGGACCCACGATCAATATTTGCGCCTGTTTGCGCAAATTGCGGCAAAGCTGGTGCTGTTGCAGCGAGATCGCCGCGCTGCTCAGAACCATGCTCTGAAGTGTGCCTGACCATATCCTCTCCCAGTGTCCCGGATATTTAATTTGAATTGGCCTATCGCATTCGAGACGATGGAAAAAGCCCTCTTTTCTAGAACATGTTAAATAAAAACATCAGCTTAGTTCAATCTCGTTTCCGCTAACACAAATGATCAAGTCCAATTCTACGTTGGGAGAGTGACACAGCAAATTAATAAATCAAGTGGATTTATTAATTGACTCT
>Ga0308165_1005888_pt1 | contig 11104 bp, 9 predicted proteins | sample PhyWR2_FD_201032 | JGI IMG/M metagenome (GOLD analysis project Ga0308165, IMG submission 201032) | Phyllosphere microbial communities from UC Gill Tract Community Farm, Albany, California, United States - DLSLW.R2 | ecosystem: Host-associated > Plants > Phyllosphere > Unclassified | place: USA... | reverse complement strand
TGCTCGCGCGAGGGCAGGGGCTCGCCGATGAAGCTGGCCAGGTCTTGCGACCAGGCCATGAAGTCTTGGTCTGGCCGCTCGATGCCCATGAGCAGTGCGATCACCCGCACTGGCAGCGGCCGGGCAATGGCTTCGATGAAGTCAAAAGTCTCCAGGTGCGCGACCTGGTCGAGCAGTTCGGTGACCACCCGCTCGATATGCGGCGCCAGCCCTTGCAGCACATCGGGCCGAAAGCCCGCATTGAGCACTTTGCGGATGCGCGGGTGGTCCGGCGCGTCGAGGAACAACAGCGCGCGGGCAAACAACTGCTGAAAGCCCTTGAGCTCGCCCGGCGCGCTTTCCTGGTTCTTGACCCAGGCGCCGGTGCGTTGCGCCGAAAAGCGCGGGTCTTTCAGCACCAGCTCGACATCGACGTGGCGCGTGAGCAGCCAAGCGCCGCCGAAGAACTCTTCGCTCCAGTGGATCGGGCCTGCTTCTCGCCAAGCCCGGTAGCTTGGGTAGGGATTGGCCACAAACGCAGCATCCATGAGCGGACGCTCCAGTGCGTAGGGGCTGCGATCTGCGCGCCTGTTTGCCACGTCCTCGGTTGGCGCTTGCCTGGTGACCACCGCGTTCATGGTCACTGCGCTGTAGGCGCTGCCGGGCGCGCGCCCTGGGCTTTAAGGCCCAGGCGGTGAAACAGCTGGCGATCGCGGTCGGCCTGCGGGTTGCTGGTCGTGAGTAGCCGGTCGCCATAAAAGATCGAATTGGCGCCAGCGAGCAGGCACAGCGCCTGCAGGCTTTCGTCCATCTGCTCGCGCCCAGCCGACAGGCGCACCATGGTCAGCGGCATCGTGATGCGGGCAATGGCGATGGTGCGCACGAACTCGAACGGGTCCAGTGGCGGCGTATCGGCCAATGGCGTGCCGGGCACGGGCACCAAGTTGTTGATGGGAACGGATTCGGGGTAGGGGCTGAGGTTGGCCAGCTGCGCGATCAGCCCGGCACGCTCCAGGCGGCTCTCGCCCATGCCGACAATGCCGCCGCAGCACACGTTAATGCCGGCTTGGCGCACACGGTCCAGCGTGTCCAGGCGGTCCTGGTAGGTACGGGTCGTGATGATCTCGCCGTAAAACTCGGGCGCGCTGTCCAGGTTGTGGTTGTAGTAGTCCAGCCCGGCATCTTTCAGCGCCTGCGCCTGCTCCGCTTCGAGCATGCCCAGCGTCATGCAGGTCTCCAGGCCTAGGCTGCGAACTTCCCGCACCATCTCGGTTACGCGCTCCATGTCGCGTTCCTTGGGGCTGCGCCAAGCCGCGCCCATGCAAAAGCGCGTGGCGCCTTGGTCTTTGGCGGCCTGTGCGGCCTGCAGCACTTCGGTCAGCGGCATCAGCTTGGTGGCTTCGACGCCGCTGTCAGCGCTGGCCGCTTGCGGGCAGTAGCCGCAGTCCTCGGCGCAGCCGCCGGTCTTGATGGACAGCAGCGTGGAGAGCTGGACCTCACTGGCATCAAAGTGAGCCCGATGCACCTGTTGGGCACGATACAGCAGGTCCATGAAAGGCAGCTCGTACAGGGCCGCCACATCCACAACTTGCCAGCGTAGCGGTGCAGTGGGGCTCGCAGGGCTGCGGCGCAGGGACGAAACGGGAATGGTGGTGACAGTTGTCATGAAAGAGGTTCTCAGGTCAAGAGGAAGGCAAAGTGATGCGGTCAAATATCTTTTGAAGAGCAGCAGCATCCAGATGTACTGCCACGGCGGCAGGTGTTGGTGCGCCCAGCCAGGGCACCACGCCCAGGCAGGGCGCCTGGTGGCGGCGCATCATTTCATGGCGCAGGCTGGCCAGGTTGGCTTCGCGGTGCGCCATGTCGGGGTGAATGGTATTGGCAATCCAGCCGGCCAGCGGCAAGCCGCGAACCCGAATGGCCTCGGCCGTGAGCAGCGCATGGCTGAGGCAGCCCAGGCGCAGGCCGATCACCAGAATCACCGGCAGACCCATGGCGACTGCCAGGTCGGCTGTGTCCCAATCGGGGCCGAGCGGTACGCAAAAGCCGCCCACGCCTTCGACCACCAGGACATCGGCGCAGCTGACCAGATGGCGGGCTGCGGACAAGATCGTGTCCGGGTCGATGCGCCGGCCCTCCAGGTCGGCGGCAATTTGCGGTGCACAGGCGGCGTGCAATTGCAGCGGCCCGACTTGGGCATCGCTCAGGCGCACCGAGCCGGCGTGGCGCAGAGCCTGCACGTCCTCATTGACCGGCTGGCCATTGACCAGTTCAGTGCCGGCTGCCACAGGCTTGAGCCCTGCGCTGCGCCAGCCTTGCAGCGCACTCCAGTGCAACAGCGCGGCGCTGATGTGGGTCTTGCCTACGCCGGTGTCGGTGCCGGCGACAAAGATGCCGTGCAGCGCTGGCAGGCCAGGTGCGAGCATGTTCATGGCAGCTCCCGCGCGGCCAGCGCCAAGCCATTGACCAGCTGCGCCACATTCTGGGCGCTGTGCGAAGCGCTCAGGGTGATGCGCAGCCGGGCCGTGCCTGCCGGTACCGTGGGCGGGCGGATGGCCGGCACCCACAGACCCTGGGCATCAAGGGAGACCATCAGCGCCAGCGCGCCAGCGTTACTGCCGACGATCAGCGGCTGAATTGCGGTGTCCGATGCGCTCAGATGCCAGTTCCGCGCCGGATACTGCGCGATCAATGCGGCCAGCTGCGTGCGCAGCTGGAGGATCAGCTGCTGCAGATGCACGCGGCGCTGCTCGCCCTCTGGCCCGGCGATCAGGCACAGGCTCTGGCGCAGCGCGTGAGCGAAAGCGGGCGGCGCAGCGGTGCTGTAGATGTAGGGCCGGGCCGACTGCACCAGCCAGTCGATGATGTCTGGATGCGCGGCGACAAAGGCGCCGCCCACGCCGGCCGCCTTGCCCAGCGTACCCATGGTGATCAGTCTTTCGCTGCGCAGATTGAAGTGTGACAAGCTGCCTCGACCCTGGGCACCGAGCACGCCAAAGCCGTGCGCATCGTCCACGATCAGCCAGGCATCAAAGCGCTCGGCCAGTTCCAGTAGCGCCGGCAGGTCGGCCATGTCGCCGTCCATGCTGAAGACCGCGTCGGTCACGATCAGCTTGATCGGCGTGGTGCAGGCTTGCAGCTGACGGGCCAGCACTTTGAGGTTATTGTGGGCGTAGCGCTGCAGCGGCGCCTTGGCCAGCAGGGCGCCATCGACGAGCGAGGCGTGGTTGAGCTTGTCGGCAAAGATGGTGGCGCTGGAATCCCCGAGAGTGGTGAGCAGCGCCAGGTTGGCCATGTAGCCGGTGCAGAAGTACAGCGCCTGGGCATTGGGGATGCACGGCGCCAGCCAGGCGGCCAGGTCATCCTCCAGCGCGGCATGGGCGCGCGAGTGGCCGCTGATCAAGTGCGAGGCGCCGCTGCCCGCGCCAAACTGGCGCGCGCCTTCGGCCAGCGCTTCGACCAGCGCCGGGTGATTGGCCAGTCCAAGATAGTCGTTGCTGCAAAACCCCAGCAGCGCGCGCGCCGGCTGGCCGTCTTGGCTGACCTCCTGGTGCGGCGCGCATGGGGACTCGGCGATGCGGCGCCGACGCGCCAGGCCCAGGGCCTGGCGCTCAAGCCGTAGGCGGTTCAGGTGCTCGATCAGCATGGTCAGGATCCGTGAAGGCTTGGCTTAGAACGTCGTCCAGCGTTGCCAGAAGGCGCTGGGCTAGCCAGGCCGACAGCTCGCCTGTCAGCACATAAGGCGGCATCAGGTACACCGTGCGCCCGATCGGGCGGATCAGCAGCTGCTGCTTGCGCCCGGCCAGATGAAAGCGCTCGGCAAAGCGCGCGCCGGCAAGCGGCTCGCGAACTTCAAAAGCCCAGATCATGCCGATCTGGCGCAAGTGTTCGATGCGGGCATCGGTTTGCAGCGGCGCCAGTGCGGCCGTCAACGCTGCGGCTTGCTGCCGGTTGCGCGCCAGCACGTCGTCCTGCGCGAAGCGGTCGAGCACGGCTAGGGCCGCGCGGCAGGCCAGCGCATTGCCGCTGTAGGAGTGCGAGTGCAAAAAGCCGCGCGCCACATCGTCGTCCAGGAAGGCTTCATAGACGCGGTCCCGCGACAGCACCAAGGAAAGCGGCAGGTAGCCGCCGCTGATGCCCTTGGACAGGCACACCAGGTCGGGCCAGATGCGGCTCTGGCCCGCTGGCGTTGCCTGCTCGAACGCAAAAAAGGTGCCGGTACGCCCGCAGCCCACGGCAATCTCGTCCGCAATCAAGAGCACCTCGTACTCGTCGCACAGCGCGCGCGCGGCGCGCAGGTAGGCCGCATCGTGCATCGCCATGCCAGTGGCGCCCTGCACCAGGGGTTCCAGAATCAGGGCGGCGATGTGTTCATGGCGAGCTTGCAGCAGGCCCTGCAGTTCGGCCGCTGCGCGCCGGGCCACGTCAGCGGCGGACTCGCCCGGCAGCGTCTGACGCGCATCGGGCGACATCACTTGGTGCGAGCGCATCAGGAGCGGGTCGTAGGCATCGCGAAACACCGCCACGTCGGTGACGGCCAGCGCGCCCAGCGTCTCGCCATGGTAGCCCTGGCGCACGCAGACGAACTCACGCTTGGCCGGGCGCCCCCGGTTGCGCCAGTGATGAAAGCTCATCTTCAGCGCAATCTCGACGGCCGACGCCCCGTCGCTGGCGAAAAAACAGTGGCCCAGCACGCCGTCCGTCAGCGCCGACAGGCGCTCGGCCAGTTCCACCGCCGGTCGGTGGGTGCAGCCGGCCAGCATCACATGCGGCAAGGTATCGAGTTGGTCCTTCAGGGCTGCATTGATGCGCTCGTCGGCGTGGCCGAAGAGATTCACCCACCATGAAGAACTGGTGTCGAAATAGCGCTGGCCGGCATCGTCGAACAGCCAGGGGCCCTGGCCGCGCACGATGGGCAGAGGGGGCAGGGCAGCAGCGCGCTGCATCTGGGTACATGGGTGCCAGACGTGGGCCAGGCTGCGCAGCTGCAGGTCGGAAGGAGGAGAACGCATCAGCAGTGGGTAAGAAATCTGGGGTTTGTGGATGAGCCATGGCGGGCGCATGGGCTAAGTAGGCAAAGCATTTCGGATTCATCCGTGAAAAAGCCCAAACAAATCAGTTTTTTGACATTATTAATTAATAATTATCAAAAGTCTTCTCAATATTTACTCTCAGCCACGGCAATTTCCATGTCCAGATGTGGATCTGCTCGTTCTGGGCGATGTTGGTCGCTTCCAGCAGGTTCTCGTCAATGGCGCACGAGCCTTCGTAACGCAGCTTGCAATGCGTGAGTGCAACGCGGTGGATCTTGGATTTAAGCAGGATTTGGAACATGGCCGGTCGCCTTGGTGGGCTGATGATTTTGTGCGGCAAGCTGAAAATGGCTCGCCATGGAAAGGAGTTTTTTGCACTCTTCAAGCCAGTCAGGATCATTGTATGAAGCGACACGAAACCGTCTCAACGAACCGGGGGCACTGTTCCCAAAGGGGAAGGTTCAACCGGTATTGGCATTTGCTATTGAATTAATAGCTATATGTGCAGGGTGGGCGTGCGCTACAGCATAAAACAAGCTGTCCCAGCGGTTGTGTAAAGCGTCAAATGCATGTGCCGCTGGGCGGCGCAACTCAACTGGCCTCGGCGGCGCTGCCTGCAATTTCCCGCAGCACTTGCATGAAGGCCTGAGCCGGGGCGGTGGGTGGCTCGGCCAGGCGCGTGATCAGGCCGTAGTCGGGCATGCGGTCTGGCAGCTCGACCGGAATGCGGGCGAGCAAGCCCCTGTTCACATACTTGTCCACCAGGGCGGCAGGTTGCAGCGACAGCATGTCGGTCGTCTGCATCAGCTCCAGAGCGAACAGGAAAGAGGGGGTTTCCACCAGGCCGGATGTCGGCGTAAGGCCGGTGCTGGCGAAAATGTCGTCGGACACCTTGCGCACGGCTGTAGAGGGCGGGTAAAGAATCCAGGGCCAGTGGGCCAGTTCGGTCAGCTCAAGGGCCTGTGCGCCGCGCAAGGGATGGTTGAGCCCGCCCACCACCTGCAGTAATTCGGAAGACAGGCGCTCGTAGTGAAACTGGGCCTTCTGTGTTTCGTCCGTGAAGCGTCCGATCATCAGGTCGATCTTTCGATCGGCCAGCCAGACCACGAGTTGGTCGCTGCTTTGCTCCAGTATCTTGATCACCAGCAGGGGGCGCAGGCGCTGCATTTCCATTACCGAGGCCATCAGCAGATGGGCCGCCGAGCCCGTGATCGCGCCGATGGAAAGGTGTCCATGGCCGCCTTGCTTGAGGGCGGTGAATTCTTCCACGAACTTGCCATGCCCAGCCAGCGCGGCGTTGGCATAACGCAGCGTGAACAGGCCAAGTTCGTTGGGCCGCATGCCACGCGGCAGCCGCTCGAACAGGCGAGCCTCCAGCATGTCCTCGATGTCCATCAATATCTTGGTGGCTGCGGGTTGCGTGATGTACATCTGCTCGGCGGTGATCCTCAGGTTGCGGGTTCTGCCAAGGATCTCCAGAAACTGGAGGTGGCGGAATCGAAGGCGGCCGCAGGCATGCGCTACCGATAAGGGTTTACCCGGAAAAACGTCTGAACTCATAACTTTTTGGAATGGATGTTGGCAAAGAATTCAATAGACCGATGCAGTTGACAGACCTATTCTGTCGCCTGCGCCGGGAAGCCCAAAGAGGGCCATCGTGGCGCCGATGGGTAGAACCAACGCGACAAAATCATTACACAGGAGACGAACATGAAATTGAAATCCCTCGTTGCCGCCGCCGCAGTGCTGGCCGTGCTGGCCGGCCCGGTGTCCGCGCAAATCAAGGACCATGTGTTCAAGGTGGGCATCGGCCTGAGCGAAGACCATCCCCAGGCGCTGGGGGTCAAGCATTTTGCCGAACAACTCGCGGCCAAGAGCGGCGGCAAGATGGTTGCCAAGCTTTATGCCAGCGGCACGCTGGGCAACGACGTCACCATGACGTCGGCGCTGCGTGGCGGCAGCCTGGAAATGACGGTTCCCGACGCCTCCACCTTGACGTCGCTGGTCAAGCCCTTCGGCGCGCTCAACCTGCCCCTGACCTTCAACACCGAGCAGGAAGCCGATGCCGTGCTGGACGGCCCTTTCGGCCAGAAACTGCTTGCCAAGCTGCCCGAGAAGGGCCTGATCGGCCTGGGCTACTGGGAAAACGGCTTTCGCCATGTGACCAACTCGCGCCGGCCCATCAATCGGGCCGATGACCTCATCGGGCTCAAGCTGCGGGTGATCCAGAGCCCGCTGTTCCTGGACACCTTCAGCGCCCTGGGCACCAATGCCACGCCCATGCCCTTCACCGAACTGTATTCGGCCATGGAGCAGGGCGCCGTGGACGGCCAGGAAAATCCATTTGCCACCATCCTGGCCAGCAAGTTCTACGAAGTGCAAAAGCACATGGTGCTGTCGCGCCACATGTACAGCGCCTGGGTGCTGCTGATGTCCAAGAAGACGTGGGATGGCCTGTCGCCGCAGGAGCAGAAGATCGTGCAGGAGGCCGCGCGCGAGGCAACCCTGTTCGAGCGCAAGACCATTCGCGCCTTCAGTGAAAAAGCGCTGGACGAGCTGAAGAAGCTCGGCATGCAAGTCACCACGCTGCCACCGGCCGAGCAGGCCAGGATGCGTGCCAAGCTGCAGCCGGTGCTGGCCAAGTACAGCAAGGAGTTCGGTGAAGAAACGACGAACGAGTTGGCGAGCGAGCTGGCCAAGGTCCGCGGCCCGGGCGCCGCCCCTGCAAAGTAAGCCTCGGGCGCGGCGGTGCGGCCGCCTAGCGCCGCTTTTCATCCCTTACTTTTCCACCAGAGGTGACGACATGGACAGAAAAGCCAGCCGACCTTTTCGCTCCCGCGATTGGTTCGCCGATCCTCAGCGCTCCGATATGACGGCGCTCTATCTTGAGCGCTTCATGAACTACGGGCTCACGCCCGAGGAACTGCGCTCGGGACGGCCCATCATCGGCATTGCGCAAACCGGCAGCGACCTTTCGCCCTGCAACCGCATCCACATCGATCTGGCCAAGCGCGTGCGGGACGGAATCCGGGATGCCGGCGGCATTCCGATGGAGTTTCCTGTACACCCCATCTTCGAGAACTGCCGGCGACCTACTGCGGCGCTGGACCGAAATCTGGCCTACCTGGGCCTGGTCGAGATCCTGTACGGCTATCCCATTGATGCGGTGGTGTTGACGACGGGCTGCGACAAGACCACGCCGGCCGGCATCATGGCCGCCTCCACGGTGGACATTCCAGCCATCGTGCTTTCAGGCGGCCCCATGCTCGACGGCTGGCACAACGGTGAACTGGTGGGGTCCGGCACCGTGATCTGGCGCAGCCGCCGCCAGCTGGCCGCAGGCGAGATCGACGAGGAAGAGTTTTTGCAGCGTGCCTGCAGCAGCGCACCCTCGGCCGGCCACTGCAACACCATGGGCACGGCCTCGACCATGAATGCCGTGGCCGAGGCGCTAGGCCTGTCGCTGCCGGGCTGCGCCGCCATCCCGGCGCCCTACCGCGAGCGCGGCCAGATGGCCTACGAGACCGGCCGGCGCATTGTCGAGATGGCTTACGAAGACCTGCGCCCGTCGCGCATCCTGACGCGCGAGAGCTTCCTCAACGCGCTGTCGGTGATCAGCTGCGCGGGCGGCTCCAGCAACGCGCAGGTGCATATCATGGCGATGGCCCGACATGCCGATGTCGAGCTGGATCCGCAGGACTGGACCGACCACGCCTACGACCTGCCGCTGCTGCTCAACATGCAGCCGGCGGGCAAGTTCCTCGGCGAGCGCTTCTTTCGCGCCGGCGGCGTGCCGGCGCTGATGTGGGAGCTGCAGCAGGCCGGCCGCCTGCACGGCAAGTGCCTGAGCGTCACCGGCCGCAGCGTGGCCGAGAACCTGCAGGGCCGCGAGACCCGCGACCGCGAGGTGATCTTCCCGTTCAACGCGCCGTTGATGCACAAAGCCGGCTTCCTGGTGCTGAGCGGCAACCTGTTCGACTTTGGCATCATGAAGACGTCAGTGATCTCCGAGCGCTTCCGAGAGCGTTACCTGAACCGGCCGGGCGCAGAGGGCATCTTCGAGGGCCGTGCCGTGGTGTTCGAGGGCGCCGACGACTACCACCACCGCATCAACGACCCGGCCCTGGACATCGACGAGGACTGCATCCTCGTGATGCGCGGCGCCGGCCCGATCGGCTGGCCTGGCTCGGCCGAGGTGGTCAACATGCAGCCGCCCGACGCGCTGATCCGGCGCGGCATCATGACCCTGCCGACACTGGGCGACGGTCGCCAGTCCGGCACGGCCGACAGCCCGTCGATCCTCAATGCCTCGCCCGAGAGCGCGGTGGGCGGGGGCCTGAGCTGGTTGCAGAGCGGCGACCTGATCCGCATCGACCTCAACGCCGGCCGCTGCGACGCGCTGGTGGCGCCTGAGGAGATCGAACGCCGCCGCCGCGAACTGCCCGCGCCGCCGATCCCCAAGAGCCATTCCCCCTGGGAAGCACTCTACCGCGAGAAAACCGGCCAGCTGGTCGATGGCGCCACGCTGGATTTCGCGCTGCAATACCGGCGCATTGCCGAGAAGACGCCTCGTCACAACCATTGAGCCGCTTGCGCGCGAGCCCTGTGACGCAGTGCAGGGCTCCCGGCCAGGTCGGCGATTTGAAAATTTAAAGGAAATCGTATGAGCGAAATAACAGCGGCCAACGTGGTCTCTGTGGTGAACCACGTCCAGGTGTTGCCGGATGACGGCCTTGCAGGCACTCTGGTGGGTCGGGCCTGGGTCGGTGGGGCCTTGCCTGGGCCGTCCGTGGTCGTCCTTCGGCCCGAAGGCGTGTTCGACTTAAGCGCGCATTACCCGACCATGAGCACGCTGCTCGACACCGAGCAGCCCGCCAGAGCCGCACAAGGAGCGCACGGCCAGCGCTTGTGCAGCGTGGATGAGTTGCTGGCCAACAGCCTGCCCGGCGCCCGCAACGAGACACTGCCCTGGCTGCTGGCGCCCTGCGACCTTCAGGTGGTGAAGGCCGCAGGCGTCACTTTCGCCGCCAGCCTGATCGAGCGCGTGATCGAGGAGCAGGCGCGGGGCGATGCCAGCCGGGCCCAGGGTTTGCGCCTGCAGGTGAGCGAGCTCATCGGCCAGAGCCTGGCCGACATTCGGCCCGGTTCGCCCCAGGCCATGGCGCTCAAGAAACTGCTGCAGGACAAGGGCCTGTGGTCGCAATATCTGGAAGTGGGCATAGGCCCGGACGCCGAGGTCTTTACCAAGGCGCCGGTGCTGGCTTCGATGGGTTGCGGCGAGGACATCGGCATCCGCGCCGACTCGGCCTGGAACAACCCCGAACCGGAAGTCGTGCTGGCGGTTAACAGTCGCGGCGATATCGTCGGCGCCACCTTGGGCAACGATGTCAACCTGCGCGACATCGAGGGGCGCAGCGCGCTGCTGCTGGGCAAGGCCAAGGACAACAACGCCTCGTGCGCCATCGGCCCGTTCATCCGTCTGTTTGACTCGGGGTTTGGCCTGGACGAGGTGCGCCGCGAAACCGTACACCTGCACGTTGCGGGCTCGGACGGTTTCGATCTGCGCGGCATCAACACCATGGCCAGCATCAGCCGCGACCCGGCTGACCTGGTGGCGCAGACCTTGTCGGCCCACCAGTACCCGGACGGTTTCATGCTTTTCCTGGGCACGCTGTTTGCCCCCATCGAAGACCGTGATCAGCCCGGCGGCGGCTTTACCCACAAGCTAGGCGATGTGGTCACCATCCGCAGCGCCTGGCTGGGCGGGCTGCACAACCGTGTGATGCACAGTGAGACCACGCCTCCTTGGCGCTTTGGCCTGCGCGCCTTCATCGGCAATTTGTTTGAACGGGGCCTGCTGCAGCGCGCTACGCTCTGACTCAGCGTCGCGGTGCCCGGCCGTTCGTCGGGCAGCCGGCGCGGGTTCCTTTGGCTCTTCCAGCAAAAACATTGACGGCGAAGACCGCCAAGGAGACGAATGCATGGTCAATAGATTGATAGACGGGTACTGCCGGGTGATTGGGTATGTGATAGCGGCGGCGCTGGCGGTGATGGTGGTGCTGGTGTTTGGCAACGTGCTGATGCGCTACGCC
>Ga0308165_1005887_pt1 | contig 11105 bp, 12 predicted proteins | sample PhyWR2_FD_201032 | JGI IMG/M metagenome (GOLD analysis project Ga0308165, IMG submission 201032) | Phyllosphere microbial communities from UC Gill Tract Community Farm, Albany, California, United States - DLSLW.R2 | ecosystem: Host-associated > Plants > Phyllosphere > Unclassified | place: USA... | reverse complement strand
ATCACCAGTCGCGCGGTGCTTACTGTCAAAAGGCACACCGGAGCTTTTAACATTGCTATCTGGAACTAGTTTGATGGTATTGCCGGAAGGAATGGCGACCACACCATTCACGTTCAATACACCCAGAAATAAATCATAGACTTCGGCTTTATTTAAAGGTTTATTGGAAATGACCGTGACATTGCCGCGTACACGTGGATCAACAGCAAAATTTTTCCCGGTAATATCGGCCACTTCATTAATAAATGCCGTTAAATCAGCATCTCTTAAGTTGATTTTCCATGTTTGCGCATGAGTAGAGGTACTCACCATAGCAATAAGAGGTGCAGCCGCGAATAAAGCCCAAACTGGACGATGATTAAATAAAACCATAAAGTTCCGTGCTTCCTAATCCTGTAAGGTGACGATGCATCACTTAAAAATTTTGTTGAATGGTCATCACTTGATCACCACGCTTTATTTCTATTTTGACCTGACCTTCACGTCGAGCCTGTTCCAGCAGCTGGGCATCACTTTGCCCCTGACCCACAGCCTGTCCATTTAAAGACATGATCCGGTCACCGGGTTGTAGTCCCAACTTACTGCGCAATGCCGCTGGCGTTCTTGTGGTAACTTCATACCCCCCACCTGCTGCATTGACCCCCATATCTTTTAAATATTGATCACGATCTTCCTGTATCTTTTGCACTGCCTGCCCTAATGCATTTTGCTCCTGGCTGGGCATGGCCGGCATAGATTGATTAGTGTTCTGGTTATTTGTAGCTAGATTGGTCGTTGCTACAGGTGGAACAATGCTTTGATCCAGACCATTTTCAATACCCTTGAATTGTAGTTCTCGCGTCGTGCCATTGCTTTGACGCAACACCACCCGATCCCAATACACTTCAGCCAGCTGATAAGAGGTCGGTGCAATACTCTCACCGACCTGATAGCGATCGGACTGATCATTGACTTTAATCACGGCGGAAGAAAATTGACTTGGATAACCGACCACTACACCTTGCAAAATCAAGTTAACATTGTCTTCTGCCGCTGCAGTCCTGCCAGTTTCCTGAAACAGTGCAAATGAAGAAATATTGGGGACCTGTGGCTGCTGTGAACCCAGCTCAACACGTTCCAGCTGCATGACCTGTGGCGGTGCCACCAGCAGCCAGAAAATGTTCGCCAATTTCCAGCATAAATATAAAATCAGCAGGATCAATAATAAGGGAGCAAGCCGGTCCGCCTGCTTCCAGTTTAAATGTTGAATTTTTTCCATCCATTGATTCATTAGAAGCCACCTTTAAACAAAGGTTGACGCGAACTAATGACATAGGTATCTAAACCAGCTTTACCATTATAGGAAGGCATATTTAGCAGCAGACGCTGAGTCAGTTGTACATCAAGCATCAAGTTTTGATCCAGCTCCAGGGCCATCAGCTTTTGATCACGCTGGTCCTGGATATCAAAGATCAGCTTATTATTTTCATCCGACAATTTTCCTTTCAAGGAAGGGATATTCATTCGATCCTGACGCTGGGCATAGGTATAAATCAACTCCCCACCCACCCATTGCAATTGCCCTTCAGCCTGATTAAAGCCTTGTTGTTTTTTAAAATTAAAATTTACATTCTGAAGCTGGATAGGATTAGCAGGCCACTGCCATTCCACCAGATTTTTTAGAGTTTCAGGAGCGATTTGACCATTTAAGTCATGAATCGTTATTTTTTTACCAAATCCATATCCGGCAATGGCATCAAGCTGAGTGTGTCCACTATGGATTTCCACCTTCGCCCCTAAACGCAACAAAAAAAGATCGAGTGGGCGTGTTTTCCAGCTCAATGAACCCTTTAACTGACCTGTATGCCAGTCCGCTTGCCCCTGCCAAATATTGCCACTGACATTTTGCAAAACCTGGTTGTTTTTATAAAATTTTGAAATGAGCCAAGCCGCAGGAATTTGGAGTAATACGAACATGAAAAAGACACTGATGGCGAAAATCCACCACGTGATATATTTGGGTTTATTAATCATCCCACCGCGACCCACATATCAATTATTCTTCCCTAAACACTAATATTATATTTCTACCTCCATTATGCACACTTTTTTCTCAACGCCAATTCAAAGATATAAAAAAACCAAGCTTATAAGCTTGGTTTTTTAATCTCATCTGATTCTGATTAGATGACTATCTCATGCAGATTTAAATTAGATGAGAAAATCTTCCAGTTTTGCACCGCTTTCAAGTTCTGCAACTAACCAGCGAGGTTGTTTACCACGACCCGTCCAGGTATCAGCTGAATTCTTTTTGCTACGGTAACGCGGCTCTACAGATTTGCGTGTACTTTTCTTACGTTTAGTTGAACCAAATTCCAAGATTTGTTCAATGGTTAAACCTACGTTATCGGCAATATCTAAAATTTGCTGATAAGCATCTTCAACTGCTTGATCTTTTTTAGAAGCAATTAATGCTTCTGCTTCAACTTGTAAACGCTTTAACTCTTCAACAGATAAATTACTAATGTCCGGCATCATATTAACTCCACAGCAGGTTTTATATTTTTTTATTTAAAACAAGCTCATAATATTTTTATTATTTAAAACATTCAATAGAATTTTTTAAATAAATAACAATTAGCCAAACAGATTTTACAGCTTACTTTTTATAAAGGACTTATTTTAAATAAAATGCTTTACCTTTAATTCAATTTCTGAAATTTTATGACGGATAATTTCAGGTATTTCCGTTTTAAGCATGGTTTCCTTATTTACACAGACTATAACCGCCTCTGCCAAGGCAACATTTCTTTGCTGTGTCTCGCTCCATAATAAATAACTCATACGAAACGCACTATTACGAATTTCCTCAACACGTACACCAATTTTAAGCCGATCTGGATAAAATACTGGACTGATATATTTACATTGGTTAGAAGCCACCACTGTATATACATCCTGGTCAAAAATATTCAGCGCATCCATATAAAAAATACGGGCACTTTCGATATAACGGTAATACATCACATTATTGACATGCCCAAAGGCATCCATATCGCCCCAGGCAACAGACTGATCATAAATGACTGGATAATCGGACAGGGTAAGCATATTTATTCCCTTATATTTTTATTTCGACAAAATTTGAATTATTTTCAAAAATTAAATTTAACTGTTTAATCAAATCATCCTGACCTTTTAAAGTAGACTTAATTCTTAAATAATTCATCATCACATTATCGGGGTATAATTCAAGTAATTGATCAGCTTCAGCCGTTCTTGCCGTCGCGCTATATACGTGCCATTTGGCAAAGGTAAAGACAGGCAAAGAAGGATATTTATTTTCCCAATAGTCAATTCGTTGCTCAAGCATTAAATAATCTGGATTTTGCTTTAATAATTGCTGCTGGAACCACAAATAAAAAACGTCTTGATTAAACTGTTCATCGAGTAAATGTAATACCAGAGCTTCATGTTGCTGGCTCATTTCCGGCATACGCGATAATAACTTTAACCATAACACTTTAATATCATAATCACGGCTATAAATTTGGTCTTGCAAGTCTAAATAGCGTTGTTGCAAATTTTGCAAACTCTCGATATTGGCCTGATCAAAATTCACCAATAACTGTTTTAACCATTCGCGTTTATTTTCTGAACCTAAATGTCCATATTTCGTCGAGCGTAAATACATCCAAGGGAACTGAACGGCAAACTTTTCCCATAAACCGGTTAATCTTAAATCATAAGCACTTTTTACCTCATTTAACCAGGGTGAAAGCTCGTGCTGATTTAAGAACTCCAGATGGGTTAAGGCCTGTTCACCATCATTTTGCGACAGGTAAATTTCTATGCGTTGGATCTCCGCCAATTCAAATGCCATGGCATTACTTTGATTCAAGATTGCCAGAGCTTGTGGATATCGCTGCTGCATCCAATATAAACGTGAACCTATAATGCCCTTTAATAAACCTGATTGAGAAAATACGTTTTGAATAAATTGGTGTTGGTCTTGTGCTGCTTCTAATAACCAAACCACTGCTAACTGTTCATAAGGATGTAAGTTTTTAAAATTAAAAACCGTTTCTAATTTGCGTTGTTCCCGGGTTAAGTAACGCTTAATTAATAACCATAGCAACTGAATAAATAGACTTAAACTGGCCAGAATAATAAACATCATCCAGATATTGGTCTGAATTTGCCATTCACGCCAATATAAATAAACATAACCCGCGCCATAACCATAACTTAAAAGACTTAAGACTGCGATAATGATTAAGCTAATAAACGCATAGGCCAGTAAAATCTGCTTCATTGATTCATTACCCCAATAATGCACGCGTATTTAAACTAGGCGTAGGCAAGACCGTAAATCCTTTGATCTTCTGGATGTTTTGAATCAGTTGTCGCGATTTATCATCAGGAATTTGATTTAACAATTGAATAATTTCATTCAATGATTTTTGATACTCTAAATATTGACCTTGTTTTAAGGCTTGTTGAGCAATTAATAATCTGAGCTGTGCTTCTTTTAGAATTAACGGACGCTGCATGAGCGCCGTAGCAGGTTGTTTGGCAGGTTCAATCACCAGCCAACGTTGCCAGAAATTTTTATCTGTTGCTTGGCTCGTGCTTAATTGTGGCATCTTTATTTCCTGAGCCAAGGCAACATCAAGTTGCTGAAGCAGCGTATCTACTTTGACTTGCTGAGCCATTCGCTCACTGACAAAGTGTTGAATCACCTGATGATCTTTGGCAATCACCTGATGCAGGCTTTGCTTTAATGGCACTGCCAGAGCATATTGCTCAAGATTGCGATCTAAACTGGTTAACTTATCTAAAGCTGCAGTAAATTGTTTTTGCTGCAACATAAATTCAATCAATTCTAATTGTTGTTTAATCAAAACTACGGGATCAATACTTGCATCTTGCAGGTCTTTTAACTCTTGTGCTGCCTGTGAATTTGTCGGTACAGACTCATCTTTTAGCATGACTTTGCGCTGTAAAGCCACCAGTTGATCATTTAAATTTGCATTATTCTGTTCAAGGCGATGCAGACTCGTGTTTAATTCTGTTTGTTGTGCAGTAAGATTAAATAAGTCATAACTTAATTTAGCAATCCAGAGTAGACTTAAAATAGACAATAAAATCAGTATTTTCTTCATGTGTTCCCTTGCACAACAACAAGCTTCTGCAAAATTGAATCTGTATTTAAATCAGGTAGCCGCGTGATATTAAAACATGTGGACTGATTTTTTTTATAATTCGAAACAACTTGATACAAGCGCTCCCCTAAAACCAGATAATGCCCTTTAGCAATCATCTGTTTTTGATTCTGCATCAGCTGAATCCAATTCAACCAACTTGCTTCGCTACTGACCACCATAGCATACTGTTCTTGTTTTTCTAATAAATATAATATGTTATCTAAATATTGCTGCGCAAATACGGGACAGCGACGCTCATATAAAATAAAATTTAAAATGCGCATGCCTTGCTGTTTTAACTGGTCCATCATAAACAGACGCCCCCCTTCTCCACGCCAAAAAGCCAAACACTGGCCGGCCTTGAGCGTTTTTAAAACAGGAAGTTGCAACATCCCTTCTGATGTTTCGACTTGAGGCACTTCAGCAGAAATACCATATTGCGCCAAAGCCTGAGCTGTACGCTCACCGACAGCAATCCACTGAATATGCGCAAGCTGATCCAGCTTGATGTCTGATAATTTTAAATACTCCATGCCGATTTGCACGGCCGTTGGACTGACCACCACAATTACCTGAGCCTTCGGCAACTGCTGATAAAGCTCAGACAAGTCCGCTGACCAGGCCTGTGGCAGCAATTCAAGTAAAGGTAAATCCAGCACATCAATGTGAGCCATGCGCAATGCATGACTCAATTCTTGAGCACGGTCTTGCGGACGTGTATTGATAAACAGCATATTAATAGAGAGCTTTGAGCAAATCACCCGCGCCTTGGGCTAACAATTCTTGCGCCAGAGCTACCCCGATTTTTTCGGCTTGATTAATATCACCGACTTGTTCTGCTTTGAGTAAAGTTTTCCCATCTACACTACCCACACGCCCTTGCATATGGATTTGACCCTGTTCAAGGATGGCATAACCTGCAATCGGGACCTGGCAACCGCCTTCCAAATAGGCATTAAAGGCACGTTCTGTACGCACACACACATCGGTTTCGCTATGTAGCAGCGGTAAAATAAGGTCCAGCACCGCCTGATCTTCCGCACGACATTCCAGACCCAGTGCCCCTTGGCCAACTGCTGGCAGACTTACTTCAGCTGGCAGCGTATGACGAATCCGCTCAGCCAAACCCAAACGTTTTAAACCTGCACTTGCCAAAATAATGGCATCATAAATACCTGCATCCAATTTGGATAAACGCGTTCCCACATTGCCACGTAAATCAATAATGTCTAAATCTGGGCGGGCTTTTAAAATCTGGCTTTTGCGACGCAGGCTTGATGTTCCAACCTTTGCACCTTGCGGCAACTGTTCAAAACTTGCATACGTATTCGACACAAAGGCATCCAGCGGATCTTCGCGCTCACAAATTACAGCAAGTGATAAACCGGCAGGCAATTTCATCGGCACATCTTTCATTGAATGTACCGCTAAATCTGCACGGCCATCAAGCAGAGCTGCTTCTAATTCTTTAACAAAGAGTCCTTTTCCACCAATCTTGGCTAAAGGTGTATCCAAAATTTTGTCACCCTGGGTGACGAAGGTTACTAACTCAACTTTAAGATCCGCATGCAATGCCTCTAAACGGGCACGAATATGTTCCGCCTGCCATAAAGCAAGTGGGCTTTGTCGAGTTGCAATCTTCAAAATCTTCATAAATCTAAGAAACAGTCAATAAGTGCGTTAGTGTAAACTTAACGCGCTGACTAGAAAATGCAAGTAAATTTGCACTCTCGTTTTCATCTAGACTCATGAAAGCAGATTTACATCTTTTGGATGCGTTCTCTTAAATTAGGCAGATGACGTCGGCTGACGGCCAAACGCTCTTCCAGTTCACGGCAACGCACCTGATACTGCCCCGAGCTAATCACTTCAAGACCATCCAGAAAATGCACTGAAACCAAAGCATTACGATGAATACGAATAAACTGGTCGCCAAATTCATTTTCCAGATCTTTTAAAGTTTCATCGATCAGTACACTGCCATTTTTATGCCGTACCGTGACATATTTTTGATCTGCCAAAAAATAATAAATATTTTCTACAGGAACCAGTTCCACACCACGGTAGGTTTTTGCCACAATCTGGTGGCGTTTTATATTAAGTTCGTCCATATCTTCTTTTTGTTTTAAAGTGCTCATTTGTGCTTGAGTCAGTTTTGTTAAATGATCTAATACCTGTTGCAATTCCTGCTGCATTACCGGTTTCAGTAAATAGCCTTCTGCATGCGACTTAAATGCCTCCAAAGCATGTTCATCATAAGCAGTACAGAAAACGATGGCGGGCATAGGATCAAGCTGGCGCAGTTGTTCGGCGCAGCTCAAGCCATCCATTTCAGGCATTTGAATATCTAAAAGTACTACATCCGGCTCATAGAATTGAGTCATTTCAATTGCCTGCTGCCCATAACTTGCAGTAGCAACCACCTGGTGTCCCAGCTGTGTAACTAAACGTGACAAGCGCTCTACAGCGAGAGGTTCATCATCGCAAATCAGGATGTCCATTTCTCCTCCTTCACAGTCAACATCATTTTTTTTATAGGTTAACTATGATCTTTTATTTATATCGATATTGCACAACTGTGGTAAAAATTCCCTTCCCCGCATATGTCTGAAAAGTTGCAGAGCGACCATAATAAGCCTCAAGCCGCTGCTTCACATTTTCAACTGCAATACCATGTCCCTGTCGTAAATTTATTTTATCCTGTGTATAGGGGTTAGTAATGACTATATTGACTTGATTTTGCAATATTTCAATCAATATGCTTATCGTACTCTTTGTTAGAAATTTTTCAACTCCATGAAAAATACTATTTTCCACTAAAGGTTGTAAAGTTAATAAAGGAATTTGTATATTAGAAAAGAGAACTTCATCGTCATATTTCCATTCTATGTGTAAGCGATCACCTAAACGAATTTGCTCAATCGCCAGATAACGCTGGCACAATTCAATTTCATCTTTTAATCGGACCAGTTTAAGTTCTTTAAAACTTGCACGAAATAGTTGCGATAAATTCAGTAACATTTGTTCTGCTTTATCTGGATCAATGCTAATTAAACTAATTACAGTATTGAGACTATTAAATAAAAAATGCGGATGAATTCGCGCTTGCATGGCCTGAATCCGTGCATTCAATTCACTGTTCTGCTGCCGTACCCATTGTTCCCGCATATACAAATAGCGAAAACAAAAGCTGCCAATCAGTACCCCAAAACTGAGATTTAATCCCACCCCATCGAATAAAACCTGTAGCGTCAAATGCTGGAATTGAAAGTTTTGTCCAAAGAAAATAAAACCGTTCAGCACCACTGTGGTGATTAACACGATAATCTGCACTAAAACGAAGCCCGCAACCAGGGTCTGTCCAAAACTAAAGTGCTGAATCTTTTTCTGCAGGCGTTCCATTAACGCCACAAAAGCCAGCAATACCCAATCAATAAACAATATATATTGCAGCAGGCGATCGACATGCAAAGCTGTCCAGGATTGTGCTTCTGCCAGCGCCAAGATGACGGCCAAAATATTACTGGCAATAAATAATTCAATTAAATGTTGCCAATGGCCCATTTTCGTAAAAAAATAGGCGTCATTATTTTTCCTACCATCTGTATACGTCGAAGTTGGATCGACTTGTTTTTCGGCAAGTGATTCTGAATTTGCTATACTCTTGTTCAAATTACTGCTTTTTATTTTATTGAGCCGATATGACCACATCTTCTAATTCCTCAAATCCGTCACAAACCCAAACTTCGGGTATGTGGGGCGGTCGTTTCTCTGAAGCTACTGACGCATTTGTTGCTGAATTTACAGCATCTGTTCAATTTGACCAACGCTTTTATAAACAAGATATTGCAGGCTCTATTGCGCATGCAACCATGCTTGCCAAAGTGGGGGTTTTAACTGAACAGGAACGTGATGACATCATTAACGGTTTAAACACCATTAAAGCTGAAATTGAAGCAGGTGATTTTGAATGGCGCATTGATTTAGAAGATGTGCACATGAACATTGAGTCGCGCTTGACTCAGCGTATTGGTATCACGGGTAAAAAACTACATACCGGCCGTAGCCGTAATGACCAGGTTGCTACGGACATCCGTTTATATGTACGTGATGAAATTGATGCCATTTTAGAATTATTGCAAAAATTACAAAAAGGTATTTTGGGCTTAGCCGCGAAAAATACCAATACCATTATGCCGGGCTTTACCCATCTGCAAACGGCTCAACCGGTGACTTTTGGTCACCACTTGATGGCCTGGTTTGAAATGCTGGTACGTGACTCAGAGCGTTTAATCGATTGCCGTAAGCGTGTGAATCGCCTACCGCTTGGTTCTGCTGCACTTGCAGGTACCACTTATCCAATCGAGCGTGAATACACAGCACAGCTTTTAGGTTTTGAAGCAGTATGTGAAAACTCGTTAGATGCTGTGTCTGACCGTGACTTCGGTATTGAATTTAATGCAGCTGCATCTTTAATCATGATGCATTTATCGCGTATGTCTGAAGAAATGATTCTGTGGACTTCTGCGCAGTTCAAGTTTGTGAATATTCCTGACCGTTTCTGTACCGGTTCTTCCATCATGCCACAGAAGAAAAATCCGGATGTTCCAGAGTTAATCCGTGGTAAAACTGGCCGCGTATACGGTGACCTGATGAGCCTGTTGACCCTGATGAAAGGTCAGCCATTGGCGTATAACAAAGACAACCAGGAAGACAAAGAACCGTTATTTGATGCCATTGATACGGTTCGTGGTTCATTGATGGCATTTGCCGACATGATTCCTGCCTTGGTGCCAAACATTGACATCATGCGTGAAGCGGCGTTACGTGGTTTCTCGACTGCTACTGACCTTGCAGATTACTTAGTAAAAAATGGTGTGGCATTCCGTGATGCACATGAAATCGTGGGTAAAGCCGTAGCGCTTGGCGTTCAAGAAGGTAAAGACCTGTCTGAATTGACACTTGAACAACTGCAACAGTTCTCTGACCTGATTCAAGCAGATGTATTTGAAAAAGCCTTGACGCTTGAAGCGTCTGTGAATGCACGTAACCACATTGGTGGTACTGCACCTGCACAGGTGGAAGCTGCAATTGCGCGTGCTTATGCTCGTTTAGAAAAACTCTACGTTTAAGGAAAGCTGATATGTCTCGACAAGTTTTTTGCCGTAAGTATCAAACAGAAATGGAAGGTTTAGACTTTGCACCGTTCCCGGGTGCAAAGGGTCAGGAATTATTTGATACCGTATCTAAACAGGCCTGGCAGGAATGGCTTAAACATCAGACCACCTTGATCAATGAAAAACGTTTGAACGTGTTTGAGCCGGATGCGAAAAAGTTTCTTGAAGAACAACGCGAAAAATTCTTCAGCAATGATGAAACCTTAGAAAAAGCTGAAGGGCTGAAGCCTGAAGAAAAATAAGGCGCTGCCTTATTTTTCTGCAAGACAAGCGAAGCGCGTAGTTTTGATTGTCAAAAGGGAATCTGAAAAGATTCCCTTTTTTAGCTTAGGAGCACTGCTCCGCCACGCCGCAAGGCAAGAGCTTTGCTCGCGCAGGCTTTAATCTAAAAAGAATCCCCATCATTGGGGACTCTTTATGTGCTGCCTTATTTTTCTGCAAGACAAGCGAAGCGCGTAGTTGTGATTGTCATAAAGGAGTCTTTAAAAGGCTCCTTTTTTATTCTATAAAGCTTAAAAGCCACGCTTGGGCTTTTGTATGCTCTATGTTTATTACTTCTTATCAATAGATTTAGTTCTTAACATTTAGAAATAACTGTAAACCAAAAATACATTATTCAATAAAACTATACATTAGAATACAATAACCTACATGATTAGTTAGATTTCTCCTCCTATACTTAGTCTCAAGTAGATGATTATCCATCTTATAACTATTATAAATATCCCCGATTTCAATCCTA
>Ga0308165_1005886_pt1 | contig 11107 bp, 8 predicted proteins | sample PhyWR2_FD_201032 | JGI IMG/M metagenome (GOLD analysis project Ga0308165, IMG submission 201032) | Phyllosphere microbial communities from UC Gill Tract Community Farm, Albany, California, United States - DLSLW.R2 | ecosystem: Host-associated > Plants > Phyllosphere > Unclassified | place: USA... | reverse complement strand
CGAAGGTTTCTTCCGCTCGATCGCCATGGGCGCGCGCTATTCTGAACACACGCGCCAGACCGACGCCAACAACAACGCGGACGTGCCCATTCCCCTGGCGCGCGATGGCCTGACGGCGGCGCAACTGGTGGCGCAGGCCAATACCCAGTGCCGTACACCGTTCCAGAGCTCGGATTTCATGGGCGGATCGTCCACCAACATCCGCTCCTGGGCGATGTTCGACAACGACTGCCTGTTTCGCGCCTATACCGGTCGTGACAGCAACCCGTTGCTGGCCGACTCGCGCGGGCCGGAAGACACCGACGTCACCGAGAAAATCTCAGCCCTCTATCTGATGACCAGCTTCGGAACCGAATGGCGGGGTATACCCGTCAGCGGCAACGCCGGCCTGCGATACGTCAGCACAACCGTGGACGCGCGAGGGTATCGTTCGGCAGTCACCGTCACGCCATCCGTCGGCGGGGCGGCGGCGACGATCGTCACCGTGCCGGGTACGCTGAGCGAGGTGACGGGGTCCGGCGACTATGACTACTGGCTGCCCAGCCTGAATGTGAACTTCGATCTGAACGAAACGACCCGACTGCGCTTCGGCGGGTCACGGGCGATCGCCCGGGTGGGGATCGAAGAGTTCAATGTCGGCATCACGCCGGTGGTGGACGCGAACGCCACGACCGTGGCCGGGGTGCTGGCTAATTCGCAGACGGGCAACCCCAACCTGAAACCGCTCGAAGCCTGGAATCTGGACAGTTCGCTGGAATTCTACCCGAACGCCGACACCATCCTGTCCTTCGCCGCCTACTACAAATGGATCAAGAACGCCGCTTTCGACGCCGTTCAGCCGTTCACGACCTCCATCGTCGCCAACGGACAACTGGTCGAGTTCAATGCGGTCGCTCCGGCCAACGACGCCGAGCAGCGCAACCTGTATGGGTTCGAAGTGACCGGAAGCTATGTGTTCAGCCAGTTGCCGGCGCCGTTCGACGGAATCGGCGTCACGGCCGGCTACAACTACGCAGAGGCCGACTTCGAGTTTCCGGACCCTTCGACCGTGGCCCCCTATGTCGGCACGGCCAATCTGCGCGGCCTGTCGCGGCACAACGCCAATGGGTCGATCTATTGGGAGGGCGAGAAGCTGCAGTTGCGGGCCTCGTACCGGTATCGCTCAGGCTATTCCAAACCCAATAGTTCGACCAACCGCAGCGTCAGGGGCTCGGGCTTCCTGAACCTGTCGGCGCAATATGATCTGACGGATCATATCCAGTTGAAGGCCCAGGCCCTGAACGTCACCGACGAGCGGGACATCATGTACAAGCCCGGCGAAGACGCCATCACCGAAGTGTCCGAAAGCGGCGCCCAATACTATTTCGGCATCCGTTTCCGCTACTGATCCGCATCGGGCCGCGACCGATGTCGCGGCCCGTCATTCCGAGCGATTTCATGACCCGTAATGTGTTGATGGCGACGGCCGCCATGCTTGTGACGACCTATGCGGGCGTCTCTCTGGCTCAGCCGCTCCCTGGCCAAGCCCCGGCGCCGGTGGCCGGAGCCGGGCCCGTTTGTCGAGGTTCAGACGGCTTCGCCGCGGATTTCGGTGGGCGTCGCACGTTCCTGTGGCGACCGGACTGGCTGGAAGCGGCGAAGACACACGCCCTCGATCCGGCCAACGACGAGGCCTTAAGGGCGCTCGTTACACGGGCTGATGCTGCCCTGACGCACGGCCCCTACACCGTGGTGGACAAGCGCCAGATGCCGGCAAGCGGCGACCGTCATGACTACTTGAGCATGGGGCCCTACTGGTGGGCGGACCCGTCAAAGCCCGACGGGCTGCCCTATGTCCGGCGCGACGGTGAGATGAACCCGGAACGGCTGACGAATGCGTTCGATGTGTCGGATCTGCAGGCGCTCAGCGACGATGTCCGCACGCTTGCGCTGGCCTACTATTTCACTGGCGAGGATCGCTACGCGGTGAAGGCTGCCGCGTTGGTGCGGGTCTGGTTTCTGGACCCCGCCACCCGGATGAACCCCAATCTGAACCACGGCCAGGCCGTGCCGGGTCGTGTCTCGGGGCGGGCCGAGGGCGTGATCGATGCGCATCGCCTTGTCCCCATCGTCGAGGCTCTCGGGCTGCTGGACCCGTCCAGGGCCTTGTCGGATGCCGAAAAGGAGGGGCTGCGCGACTGGTTCGGCGGTCTGGTCCAGTGGATGGCGACCAGTACGATCGGGCGTGAGGAGGCGGCGGCGGCCAACAACCACGGCGTCTATTACGATGCGCTGATCAGTCAGTTCGCGCTCTATGCCGGCTTCGACGACGTAGCGCGTGCGGTGATCGAGCGGACGCCTGCCCGGCTCGCCAAGCAGATCGAGCCAGACGGTCGGTTGCCGCGCGAACTGACGCGCACACGGTCGCTCCACTATACGACCTGGACGATCGGCGCGGCCATGGACCTGGCGATGCTGGGCCAGTGCGTGAATGTGGACCTGTGGAATTGGAAGACGGCGGATGGCCGCTCACTTCGCGCCGCCACCGATTTCGTCGGCGCCTACGCCGGCAGGGAAGGCGACTGGCCGTATCCCGAGTTGGACAAGTCCGAGATCGTCGGCCTGTACGACATCCTGAGACGCGGCGGGTGGGCTTGGCATGATCCGGCGATGACGGCGCAAGCCGAGGTGTACGACCAGCGACTGGCCTCGGACGAAATCACGCTGCGTTTGCCCCGATGACGCAGGGCCCGTCAGATGGCCGCGCGCCGTGCGACTTCCAGGCGGCGGGCCTCGACGTCCGAGCGGGTCTTCTCCATGGCCTCCATTTCGGTGGCGGTCAGCAGGTCGTCGATGACGCGACCCAGATGCGCGCGCATAGCGTGTCTCGCGCCCTGCGGCTCGCGGCGGCGGAGGGCGTCGAGGATGTCGCGATGGTCGTCGATCAGCGGCCGCACCCCCACCCTCCTGGCGCGCTCCAGCATGGCGACGCACAGGGGCGAGCGATACCGCAGGTCCCACAGCGTCTCGACCGTCATGACGATCGCGACGTTGCGGGTCGCCTTGGCGATGGTGACGTGGAACCGGCGGTCGGCCTGTTCGCCGGTGAAGCCGGTATAGGCGTTCTCGCCGATCATGTCGGCCAGGACGACTTCCAACTCGTCCAGTTCCGCGTCGGTGATGGTGGTCGCCGCCAGAGCCGCCGCCTCGCCCTCGAACAGGCGTCGCGCCTCGGTCAGCTCGAAGGCGCCGATGTCAAGATCCGGCTCGGGACCTTCGGCGGTATTGTGCATGACGTAGATGCCGGATCCCTGTCGCGCCTCGACCAGACCCCGGATTTCCAGGGCGATCATCGCTTCGCGCACAGTCGGTCGGCTGACACCGAACTCTTCGGCCAGATCACGCTCCGACGGCAATCTCTGTCCGGTCAGATAGCGTCCCGCAGTGATGGACTCGGCCACCGATCCGGCGACCTGCTGGTAGAGTTTTCGAGTGTCTGTCGTCGTCGCCGTCATGTCGGCAGCTTACACCCCAATAATCGGTCAGGCCAGTCCGCCAGTTGGTCGCAGGAAATGAAGACAGTCCCATGGTGAGAAAACCCATCCGATCCGCATTGGTCGCAGGCATCGCGGCAGTCAGCGTCTGTCTGTCGGTCCACCCTGTTGCAGCGCGCGAGGCGCCCGGCTCAGCCGCGGTCATCCACCCCGAGCTCTGGCCAGAGGCGCATAGTCCCGCCGCTATGACTGGACCCCGCACTGAGGCGCGAGTGCGCACAATCCTGGCCGCGATGACGCTGGAGGAAAAGGTCGGGCAACTGATCCAGGCCGACATCGGCTCGATCACGCCAGACGACCTGGCGCGCTATCCTTTGGGGTCGATCCTGGCGGGGGGCAGTTCCTCGCCCGGCGGCGATGAACGGTCTTCACCAGGTGACTGGCTGGCCTTGGTCCACGCCTACCGCGATGCGGCGGCCCGCCGTCAGGGCGCACGCATTCCGCTGCTGTTCGGCGTCGATGCTGTGCACGGCCACAGCAACATCGTCGGTGCGACCCTGTTCCCGCACAACATCGGCCTCGGCGCCGCCCATGACCCGGCCCTTGTCCGGGATATCGCCGCCGCCACGGCGCGGGAGGTCGCAGCGACCGGGGTGGACTGGACGTTCGCACCGACCCTGGCCGTTCCGCGCGACGACCGTTGGGGCCGAACCTATGAAGGGTTCGCCGAAAATCCCCAGGTTCAGCGAGCCTACGCCCGCGCCCTGGTCGAGGGTCTGCAAGGCCCCATCCGCGATGGCGGAGGATTGGAGGCGGGGCACGTGATGGGGTCGGCCAAACATTTCCTGGCCGACGGCGGCACCACCGAGGGACGCGACCGGGGCGACGCCGCCATTTCCGAACGCGAGATGATCGACATCCACCTGTCCGGCTATCCCGAGGCGATCGACGCCGGCGTCCTGTCGGTCATGGTGTCCTTTTCCGGTTGGAATGGGGTCAAGCATACGGGCAATCGAACCTTGCTGACGGACGTGCTGAGAGGGCGTCTGGGGTTCGAGGGTCTGGTGATCAGCGACTGGGACGCCCACGCCTTCGTGCCAGGGTGTCGGTCCGACAGCTGCCCTGCAGCCATCAACGCGGGTCTGGACATGTTCATGGCGCCGACGGCTTGGCGTGCGCTCTACGACAACACTCTGGCGCAGGCGCGTGACGGCGTAATCCCGGCTGCACGTCTGGACGAGGCCGTGTCGCGGATTTTGCGCGTCAAGATCGCCGCCGGCGTCTTCGATCATCCGCGCCAGGGAGAAGGCGACCTGACGCCGATCGGCTCAGCCGACCATCGCAATCTGGCGAGACGGGCGGTGCGAGCCTCACTGGTGCTGCTCAAGAACAACGATGCTGTGCTTCCCATCCGCGCGGGCGCGCGCGTTCTAGTCGCAGGCCCCGCGGCCGACGATATAGGCACGGCGGCCGGCGGCTGGACCATCGGCTGGCAGGGGACCGGCAACACCAACGCCGACTTTCCCGGCGCGACATCGATCTGGGCCGGTATTCGCGACGCCATCGAGGCCGGCAGAGGCCAGGCCGAGTTGAAGCCGGATGGCGACTTCACGGCTCGTCCCGACGTCGCTGTGGTGGTGTTCGGAGAGGCGCCCTATGCCGAATACTACGGCGATCTCGACACGCTGGACTACGCTCCGACGGAAGGCCTAGAGGTGTTGAAGCGGTTGAAGGCTCAGGGCGTACCCACCGTCGCCGTCTTCCTGTCGGGCCGCCCTTTATGGATCAACCCAGAGATCAACGCCTCCGATGCGGTGGTCGCCGCCTGGCTGCCCGGGTCCGAGGGTACGGGCGTGGCGGACGTCCTCATCGGCGATTCCGCCGCTCGGCCGCGTCACGACTTTACAGGCCGGCTCAGCTTCTCATGGCCGGCTGACGCTGTCGGCAAGCCGTTGAATGTGGGCGATCCCGACTACACGCCGTTGTTCGCCTATGGCTACGGCCTCGACTATCGCACGCCGCGCAGGATCGCATCCTTGTCGGAAACGTCGGGTCTGTCGCCCGAGACGGCGTCGGGTCTGCGTATCTTCGATCGAGGCCGGTTCGTGGCGCCTTGGGCGGTCACATTGAGAGACCGCGTGGGTGGACGCCGTGTTGAGCAGCCCGGCCCGTCCGCCAGCCCCAGCGGCGCCGTGTCTATGATGCCTATTGACGGCGCGGCTCAAGAATCGGCGCGACGCTTTGTTATCTCGGGTGAAGGCAGCGTCGTCTTCGGCGGGCCGCCCACGACTGTTGAGCCGGGGCAAGGGCTGGCCATGCGATACCGTGTCTTCTCACCCTCTTCGACCTCGAAGCTGACGATCGGTTCCGCATCCCTATCTCTCGACCACCTGTTCGAGACAGCAGGGGAGTGGATTGATCTCATCGTGCCGCTCGCCTGTTTCGGCATCCCCGCCAACGCGCCGATTGCTCAGGTTCGGATCGACACCGCCGCTGGAACGGATTGGGCTGTGGAGCGGCTTGGCATTGTGCCTGTAACCGGAAGCTACGAGTGTGAGCCGCTCTAAGCATCTTTGCAGGATAGGATTTCGACTTCCCCGAAGTCCTGGCGGCCTTTGACCTTGGCGACCCAAAGATTTGCGCTCGCCGAGCGTGGCTGCGGGACGGATGATCATCGGCGCTTGCCAATCAGTGAAGGACAAAGGCGGTCGAGGCGGTCAGCAGGAGAGCGCCGAGCTGCGAAAGTGCTGAAACAAAAGGCAATGCGGCGCCGATGGCAACCGGCAGGACAACTGTGAGATCGTCCCGACTGTTTAAGAGCAAATTCGACAAGAGTGGGACCGTCGGTTGGAGCACGATGCCTCCCATTCTTTGGACCGGAACGCGTCATGTCAGAGCAGAATCACCGCGCCTCAAAAATTGAGACCGACGCGCCAGGCTTAGGCGGCGGCTTGATTTTCGCCATGGCCGTCGCCGCGGGGCTGGCCGTCGCCAACATCTATTATAATCAGCCGATGCTGGGGCTGATGGAACGCGATCTGCCCGGCGATGCGACGCGGTTCGTGCCCACGGTCACTCAATTGGGCTATGCGCTAGGGCTGTTCCTTCTGCTGCCGCTGGGCGACCTGATCGAGCGCAAGCGACTGATCGTGGGGCAGTTCGTAGTACTCGCCCTTGCACTGGCGGCGACGGCGGCGGCGCCCGGTGCGGCCCTGGTCATCGTCGCCTCGCTGGTGGTCGGGGTGACGGCGACCGTCGCGCAGCAGATCGTGCCGTTTGCGGCCCACCTTTCATTGCCGGAGAAGCGGGGAGCGACGGTCGGAACGGTCATGTCAGGCGTCCTGTGCGGCATCCTTCTCAGCCGGACATTGGCGGGCTTCGTCGGCGCGCACTTCGGCTGGCGCGAGATGTTCTGGCTGGGCGCGCCGCTGGCCCTGATCGCCGGCGGGTTGATGTTCGCGGTCCTGCCCACAAGCCGGCCCGACAGCCGACTCTCCTATCCCGCCCTACTGCGCACGTTGATCGACCTGTGGCGCCAGTTCCCTGCCCTGAGGCTTGCCGCCCTGACCCAAGCGCTGCTGTTCGGCGCCTTTGCAGCCTTCTGGACCATACTGGCGCTGCGGTTGCAGGAGCCGCGCTTCGGCCTGGGTTCCGATGTCGCGGGACTGTTCGGCGTGGTCGGGGCGGTCGGGATCATCGCCGCGCCGATCGCGGGCCGGGTCGCGGACAGGCGCGGGCCGCACGAGGTGATCGCCCTGGGGGCGCTTCTGACCCTGGCGTCCTGGATCATCTTCGGCGCATGGACCTCGATCGCCGGTCTGGTCGTCGGGGTCATACTGTTGGACTTCGCCGTGCAGAGCGCCCTCGTGTCGAACCAGCACGTCGTCTACGCTCTGCGGCCTGAAGCGCGCAGCCGGATCAACACCCTATTCATGGGCTCCATGTTCCTGGGCGGCGCGGCGGGTTCGGCGCTCGCCACGGTCGCCTGGCCGCGGTTCGGCTGGGCCGGCGTGGTCATGTTGGGCGCCGTTGTAGCGGCGATGGCCCTCGCGCTTCAGGTCCGTAGCCTGATGTCGAGGCGAGCGCCCGCTGGATTGATCTGACGGCCCAGCTTCCGTAGGCAGGTGGGGAATGGATCATCCGGGGAGGGGCGATTGACCGGAACTGAACTGGACGCGCCGGTCGTGATCGTGATCGACGACGATCCGATGGTGCGCCGCGCCCTGGATTCGCTGTTCCGGTCCATCGGCCTGGCGACCACCCTCTATGAATCCGCGACGGCTTTTCTGGCGGATCAGCCGCCCAGCCGCGTCAGTTGCATCATCACCGATGTCAGGATGCCCGGCGTCAGCGGTCTGGACTTCCAGAAGGCGTTGACGGCGCAGGGCGTCACGACGCCGGTCATCGTCATCACCGGCCATGGCGACGTTCCAATGTCCGTGGGGGCGATGAAGGCCGGGGCGGTGGACTTCCTGACCAAGCCCTTCCGTGATCAGGATCTTATCGACGCGGTGAACGAAGCGCTTGAGCGTGACCGTCGAACGCGCGAACGCGCCGGGGACGTCGCGGGCGTCGAGGCGCGCTATGCCCAACTGACGCCACGCGAGCGGCAGGTGATGGACCTGGTCGTCGGCGGTCTGATGAACAAACAGGCGGCGGCCGAGCTGGGTCTGAGCGAGGTCACCGTCAAACTGCACCGCTCAAGCCTGATGCGGAAGATGCAGGTCCACACAGTCGCGGATCTCGTGCGGTTGTCCCAAGACCTGACGCCCAAAGCCCGCGCCTGACCGTCAATTCGCAAGGACCGGCAAGGCGATCGACAGCCTGGCGCCGGCGCCCGGTTCGGAAATGATGGCGATGGTTCCGTCGTGCGCCTCCACGGTCGAGCGGCAGATCGCCAGGCCCAAGCCCATTCCCTCGGCCTTTGTGGTGTAGAAGGCGTCGAACGCGCGCTGAGCGCTGTCGCCGTCGAACCCTGGGCCATTGTCGATGATGTCGATGACGGCCTGGCCGTCGTGCAGGCGAGTTCGCACAGCGATGGTCGGATCGGGTGTTTCGGCCGTGGTCATGGCCTGGGCCGCATTCATCACCAGATTGACCACGACCTGTTGCAGCAGAACGCGATCCGCCTGGATGACGGCGTCGGCGGCGGCGAGCTGCGCGCTGACGGAAATGCCCATGCGGCCGAGATCGTGATGGACCAGGCTCAGAGCCTCGGTCGTCAGCACGTCCACGGCGACCCGTTCGGTCTCGGGCCGGTTGCGGCTGACCAGTTTGCGCACCCGCTTCACCACGCCGGTGGCGTGACGGGTGGCGTGCAGGACATCGGCCAGAGCCTCGCGCGTCTCGTCCAGATTGGGCGGGGACCGGTCCATCCAGCGCAGCGCGGCCTCGGATGAGGTCATGATGGCGGCGAGCGGCTGGTTCACCTCGTGCGCGATGGAGGCCGACAGTTCGCCCATGGCGGCGGCGCGTAGAGCCTGGTCGGCGTCCTGTTTGGCCAGGTCGAAGGCGAGCTGAAGGCGACGACGTTCGGCGATGTTCAGGATGACCGCCTGGACCCGATCGGACTCGCCGCCCGACGGCGGGAAGGTGATGGCGACGATGATCGGGATGGCGCGACCGTGCCGGTCCAGCACCTCTGTCTCGGCCTGATAGTAGCTGTGTCCCTCGTCGAACGCGACCAGGAAGTCGATGAAGCTGCCGCCCGTCGTGGGCAGGATTTCCGCCAGCGTCTGGAAAAAGTCTTCCTTGCGTTCGACCCCCAGAAGCTTCAGCGCCGTGTCGTTGGCGTCGGTGATGGGGATCATCTGCTGGGTTTCGCGAACAAACTCGGGGCGCTGCATCAGATAGCCGCGCAGATCCTCCACCCCCGTCTCGCGGAGCCGCCGCAGGGCCATCCTCAGCGGGGCGAGATCGTGCTCCCAGATGCCGACGGCCAGGGTGTTAAAAATGTTGCGATAGCGCGCCTCGCTGACCCGCAAGGCCGCGGCCTGACTCAGCAGCGTCTGACGGTCCCGAAGGGTCCTGACGACCAGAAGGCCGGTGATGCTGATGGCGGCGATGCTGACGCAAAACCGCAGCAGGGTGGCGAATTCCGGGTTGGGGCCGTGGTCGTACAGCAGGCTGAAGGTCGCCAGCCCGATCATTCCCGCAAACAGGAACTGGATCTTTCGGACCGACAGGAACTCGCCCAGCATCAGCAGAGGCACGACATAGAAGACCGCGACGGCGCTGATTAGGGGCGTGAAGGTGTCCAGCAAGAAGATGGCCAGGATCAGCGGAGGGCTGATCCACAGCCGCAGGCGGCGCAGCGTCTTGGAGGCAGGCCAGGGCCGCGCCTGTTCCGGTCGGACTGACATCACGCCTGCTTCTCCCCCTGCTTGCCGACCACGCTTACGGCAGGGAGCGGCGCAGCGGCAACGAAAGGATGGGGGGCGGCCGATCCGATGTCCGCATTTGCGTCCAAATTTCGGGGCGCGCGAGCAATAGGTTTCCGACACGCAGGCCTAGGGTGCAGTCAACGAACAAGCCCCGAAAGGATCGCGACATGGATGACCAAGCCCTCAAGACCCGCCGCCTGGCGCCGCTTCGGACCCCCACGGGGCTGACGACCGAGGCGACGCAGGACATCGGCGGCGCGTTGAATGCCCTGCTGGCCGATGTCTTCGCCCTCTATCTAAAGACCAAGAACTTTCACTGGCACATGTCCGGCCCGCACTTCCGCGACTATCACCTGATGCTGGACGATCAGGGCGACCAGATCATCGCCATGACCGATCCCATCGCCGAACGCGTGCGCAAGATCGGCGGAACGACCCTGCGCTCCATCGGCCAGATCAGGACGCTGCAGCGCGTGCTGGACAACGACGCCGAATATGTCAGCCCCGATGACATGCTGGCCGAGTTGCGCGACGACAACGCCGACCTGGCCCAGCGCATGCGCGCCGCCCACACGATCACCAGCGATCTGGGCGACGTGGCGACCACCAGCCTGCTGGAGAACTGGATCGACGAGACCGAACGCCGCGTCTGGTTCCTGTTCGAGACCAGCCGTCGCGGAAACGTCTGATCACCCTGACTGGCTCGCCTTTGGCGGTCGCCGAGTATCGTAAAATGCAGTCGCCCCCTCTGGTCGCAGTCGTCGACGACGACAGCATGGTTCGTTCCAGTCTGACACGACTGCTGCGATCCATGGGGCTTCAGGCGCGCGCGTTCGACTCCGCCGAGGCCTTTCTGGCCGGTTCGAACGAGGCGGTCGATTGCGTGATCTCCGACATGCAGATGCCCGGCATGAGCGGCTTGGCCCTGCAGCGGGTGATCCGCGCCAGTCGACCCGCACTGCCGGTGATCTTCATGACCGCCTTTCCCGACGCGACGACCCGCACGCGGGCCTTGGCGGAGGGGGCGGGCTGTTATCTGGAAAAGCCGTGTTCCGCCGATGATCTGTCGCGCTGTCTCGACCGCGCGCTCAACCTTTGACCGAGGCCGCCATGACCTGCTCCCATCTGAACACAATCGCGCATGTGACGCCCAGCGCGGCGGGATGCGAGGAATGCCTGAAGACCGGCAGCTGGTGGGTGCATCTGCGGCTGTGCCGCGAGTGCGGTCACGTCGGATGTTGCGACGAGTCG
>Ga0308165_1005885_pt1 | contig 11109 bp, 6 predicted proteins | sample PhyWR2_FD_201032 | JGI IMG/M metagenome (GOLD analysis project Ga0308165, IMG submission 201032) | Phyllosphere microbial communities from UC Gill Tract Community Farm, Albany, California, United States - DLSLW.R2 | ecosystem: Host-associated > Plants > Phyllosphere > Unclassified | place: USA... | reverse complement strand
CGTCCAGGTCCCCGGGCCCCGCGGGGCGCCAGGACAGCCGGTTATCCAGGGCGTGGCGGGCGTCGACGGCGTCGCTGTCGTCATGGCTCATCATCGGGTCAGGCTATCCGACCCCTCGGGTCCGGCTCCAGGGGTCTCCGGCACCCGTCGGAGGGTCGGGTCATAGAGTAAGTACCCTGACTATCTGCGCGGCGTCTGGCCGTGGAAGCTGTAGCCGGACATGTGTCCGGCGGGGAAGGGAGCATGTGATGGAGTCGTTGCCGCTGTGGGCCCTGGCCCTGATCTTCGCCGGGGCCGCCACCGTGATCTGGGTGGCCGGCATCCAATTGTCCAAACAGACGGATGTGCTTGATGCCCGCTTCCGACTGGGGTCGGCCCTGGGCGGGTTGATCCTGTTGGCGCTGGCCACGAACCTGCCGGAGATCGCCATTACCGTCAGCGCCGCCCTGGCAGGGAACGTGGGCGTGGCGGTGGGCAACATCCTGGGTGGCATCGCCATCCAGACGGTGGTCCTCGTCATCCTCGACGTCGTCGGCACCAAGGGCGGCAAGCCGCTGAGTTACCGAGCCGCGTCCCTGACCCTGGTCATCGAGGCCATCACGGTGGTGGGTGTGCTGGGCGTTGTCATCGCGGGGAGCCAGATGCCTCCGGGGCTGGTCCTGTTCCGGCTCACCCCGGCCGCGGTGCTGATCGCCGTGATCTGGCTGCTGGGCCTGTTCCTGGTGCAGCGATCGCAGAAGTCGCTGCCCTGGCATTCCAATGGCCAGGCCCCCGATGGGCAGTCCGTGCCCAAGGGCCATGCCAAGGCTTCAGCCCACACGTCGGCGCCGAAATCGGGACCGTCCGACGCCGGGTCGTCACGAAAGAAGAGCGGCACCGGCAAGGCGCTGGGGATCTTCCTGGTCGCGGCGGCCGCCACGCTGGGATCCGGTGTGCTGCTGGAACGCAGCGGCGACGCGATCGCCGGCCAGATCGGCCTGTCCGGTGTCCTCTTCGGAGCGACGTTCCTGGCTCTGGCCACCTCCCTGCCGGAAATCTCCACCGGCCTGGCCTCGGTCCGGGAGGGCGACTTCCAGCTGGCGGTCAGTGACATCTTTGGCGGCAACGCCTTCCTGCCGGTGCTGTTCCTGGTGGCCGTCCTGATCTCGGGTACCCCGGTCCTCCCCCAGGCCCACGCCTCGGACATCTATCTGACGGCGCTGGCCATCCTGCTGACGCTGGTCTACATGCTGGGGCTGCTGTTCCGGCCGGCGCGCCGGGTGCTGGGCATGGGCGTGGACTCGCTGGTGGTGCTGGTGCTGTACCTGGCCGGAGTGGCCGGGCTCTTCGCGGTCACCTCGTCGGGCTGAGCACCCGGCCCGGCCGGGCGCCTGGCGTCAGGCCCGGCCGCTCACGCCAGCCGGTTCGCGCACCGCGGCGTTGTCGTCCAAGTCCAGCCGCGCGTCGGCGGGATCGACGTCGTCCGGGTTGTGGGTGACCAGGACAACGGTACGTTCGGCCAGCCCGCGCCGCAGTTCGGCCAGCAGGGCGCGGCCGGCCTCCGCGTCCAGGTGGGCGGTGGGCTCGTCGAGCAGGATGATGTCCGCCCCGGTCAGCAGGGTGCGGGCCACGGCCAGGCGCTGGCGTTCGCCGCCGCTGAGGAAGGCCCCGCCGGGGCCGACGGGGGTGTCCAGTCCACGGTCCAGGCGGGCCAGCAGCGGCGTCAGGCCCACGGCGGCCACCGCGTCCCTCAGGCGGCGCTCAACGTCCGCGCTGACAGACGCTCCAGCTAGCGCACCCTCAGCCGCGCCGTCGGCGGAGCGGGTTCCCCCGGGCAATCCCAGCATCAGGTTGCCGCGGATGGTCGAGTCGAACAGGTGGGCCTCCTGCGGGCACCAGGCGGCGCGGCCGGTCAGCCGCAGTTCTCCGCCGGCGGCCGGGAGGAACCCGAGCAGGACGGCCAGCAGCGTGGACTTCCCGGAGCCGGATCCGCCTGTGACGGCGAGCCATTGGCCGGGTTCCGCCGTCGCGGTCAGGCCCTCGAACACCGCCGGGCCGCCCGGCCAAGCCGCGGCCAGGTCCACCGCCGACAGGCCGGGACGGCCGTCCTGCCGCGGTGCCAACGCAATCAGGCCGCCGCCGGGACCACCGGCGCGGGACGTGCCCCGGGCCTCGTCCAGGACGCCGGACTCTCCGATCCGCCGCAGCACGGTGCGGAGCGCTGGGTACTGCCGGACCGCCGTCGTCATCGCCGCATAGGGTTCGATCAGCGCCAGTTGGAGCAACACCACCACCGACATCACGGCCGGCTGGGCGGACCCGGCGAGGGCCTGCGGGGCGGCCAGCAGGGCACAGCCCAGCGCGGCGGATCCGCAGGCCAGGACCGTCAGGGCGTGCCCCAGCCCCTCGGCCACGGCGGAGCGCCGGACCGCGTCCGTGGCGGCCCGGTCATCGCGAAGGATGGCGGCCAGCACGGGACCGCCGACGCCGTTGGCGTAAAGTTCGGCACGCGCGTCCAAGGCGGCGGCCACCCGGCGCAGCACGCCCGAGCGCAGGCGCTGCTCGGCGCTGGCGGACTTGCGGTCGGCGTAGAGGGCCAGCGCCGGTGCGGCCACCAGGCTGGCGACGGCGGCGGCGGCCACGGCCGGGAGCGCCTCCGGGAGCAGGAGCCCCACCCCGGTGAGGGCGGCCGCCGCGACGGCGACGGCGGTCAGCGGCGGCAGCACCACGCGCGGCAGCAGGTCCCGGACGGTATCGACGTCGTCGACGACGGCACCCAGGACGTTGCCGCCCTGCAGCAGGCGGCGGAGGGACAGGGCGCGGCGACTGAGCGACTCCCAGAGCTCGCCCCGGAGCCGGGTCAGGGCGGTGAAGACGGCGTCGTGGAGCAGCAGCCGTTCGGCGTAGCGCAGCGCGGCCCGGCCCACGCCGAAGAACCGCACCCCCACGATGGCGGTCAGCAGGTAGAGGATGGGCGGCTGCTCGCTGGCGCGGATGATGAGCCAGCCGGAGAGGCCGGCGAGGGCGACGGCGAACAGGGCGGCCAGCACGCCCACGACGCCGGCGGCGGTGAACCGTCCGGCCACTGGCGCCAGCAGCCTCCCCAGCCGGGCGAGGGCGCCGGGAGTCTCTTCGGAGGCCGAGGGGGCGTCCGTGTGATCGGCGCGGTCCGCCTTCAGGCCAACGGAGGATTCCAGGCGGCCCGTGGCGGGCAGGTCGGCGCGCGCGGCGAGGCGGTCCACGGCGGCTGGGCTGGTAGCGGCCGCGGTGGCGGGGCGGGTGGTTGCGGGGCCGTCCGATGCCGCTGCCGCTGCCGTCACGGCGACGCCGGCGGCGACTCCGCCGGCCGTAACGCCGTCGGCCGCGGGGGCACCGATCCGCACCACGGTGTCCGCCAGTTCGCGGGTCTGCCGGTCGTGGGCCACCAGCAGCACGGTGGCCCGGCCGCGCAACCCGGTGAGCGCGGCGCTGACGGCGTCGGCCGAGGTCCGGTCCAGGTGCGCCGTGGGTTCATCCAGCAGCAGGACGGTGGCTCCGGCGGCGATCCGCGCCAGGCCGCGGGCCACGGCCACCCGGCGCAACTCGCCGGGACTCAGCTCGGCGGGGTGCTTCGCGGCCAGGTGTTCCGCCGCGCACGCTGCCAGGCAGCGCCGCGCCCCAGCCTCAGACTCGGCCTCGCGGGACTCGTCGTCCGGGGCCGTGTCAGCGCCGCCCAGGTACAGCAGCACCTCGTCCAGGACCGTGTTGGCCACCATGACCGGATGCTGCGGCACCCAGGCCACGTCGGCGGCCGCAAACCCGGACACCTTTCCTTCCAGCACCGTGCCGGCGTCGGCGCCGATGGTGCCCGCCAGCACGCCAAGGATGGTGCTCTTACCGGCGCCGCTGGGGCCATCGAGGGCCGTGATGCGTCCCGCGGGTGCGGTGAAGTCCAGCGGCCCGACGGCGTCGCCCTCCCGGCCCGGGTAGCGCACCCGCAGCCCGCTGACGGCGACGTCGGGAGGCGCAGCGGCAGCGCGCGCCGGAGTACCGGCTGCCGGCAGCAGCGGCTCCGGCCGGGGCGCGTCCAGCACTTCGGTGGTGTCGGCGAGCGCGGCACGGCCCTCGTCGCTGGCGTGGTGCGCGGTGCCGAGTTCGCGCAGCGGGAGGTAGCAGTCGGGGGCGAGGATCAGGGCCAGCAGCCCGGCCTCGAGGCCCATCTCCCCGTGGACCAGCCGGACGCCGATGAACACCGCCACCACGGCCACGGACAGGGTGGCGATGAGTTCCAGCGCCAGGGCGGAGAGGAACGCGGTGCGCAAGGTGCCCATGGTGCGGGTCCGGTATTCCTCGGAGATGTCCTCCAGGGCCTTGCGCTGGGCACTCGCCCGGCCCAGGCCCACCAGCACGGGCAGGCCCTTGGCGAGTTCCAGCATGTGGCCGGAGAGCCGGGCCAGCGTGGACTGCGCCTCCCGCACCCGTTCCTCCGTGTACCGGCCGATCAGGATCATGAACAACGGCACCAGGGGCACGGTCAGGACGATCACCACGGCGCTGACCCAGTCGGCCAAGAGGATCCGGGCGCCCAGCAGCAGCGGGATGGCCGCGCAGTTGACCAGCGCGGGCAGGAACTGTGTGTAGTAGTTATCCAGCGCGTCCAGTCCGCGAGTGGCGAGCACCGCCAGTCCGCCGTCAGACGGCCCGGCGGCCCGGGTCCCCGTCTGCAGGGCCCGTTCCAGCAGCTGCGAGCGCAGCTCCTCCTTGACCCCCAGCGCGGCGCGGCGGGCAGCGACGGCCTGTCCCCACGTGGTGAGTGCCCGGAGCACCACGCCGGCCAGGCCCCAGCCCAGCTGTTCGGCCCACGCCTCCTGGTGGCCGGCCAGTCCCGTCAGCATGGCGGCAACCGCCTGGCCCATCAGCACCAGGGACAGGGCCTTCAGGGCGGCGAGGAGCCCCAGCAGGTAGAGCGCGGAACGGGTGGCGGGGCCGGAGGGGAACTGCGGTCTCATCGGCGCCTAGTCCTTGGGCGCCAGGGCCCGGGAGGCGATGGCGGGCAGGAAGCTGTGCGCCTCCGGGATGTGGGCGCTGCTGACCCGGCGCCGGAACACCCAGTAGGTCCACGCCTGGTAGGCGAGCACCAGCGGCAGGCCGACGCAGGCGACGATCGTCATCAGGCCCAGCGTGTAGTCCGAGGAGGAGGCGTTGGAGATGGTCAGGTTGAAGGCCGGATCCAGGGTGGAGGGCAGCACCACCGGGAACGCGGCGCCGAACACCGAGGCGGTGCCGAGGACCAGGAACACGCCCAGGGAGAGGAATGCCTTGCCCTCGGCGCCGCCGCGGGCGAAGTTCCAGGCTGCGGCGGCCGCGACGACGGCGGCCACCACGGCGACGATGGTCCAGGCCCTGCCGCCCTGGAACTGCATGACGATCGCCCAGCCGGCGATGGGCAGGAGCAGTACCGGCAGCAGCCGGACGAACCACTGCCGTGCCCGGTGCCGGACCTCGCCGTCGGTCTTCAACGCCAGGAACGCCAGCGCGTGGACCAGGGAGAAGCCGACGACGGCGAGCCCGCCGAGCACGGCGTAGGCGTTGAACCAGGCGAAGGGGCCGCCCACACGGTCACCGTTGGCGTTCACCGGCAGGCCGGTGGTGGTCAGTCCCAGGGCGGCGCCGACGCCGAAGGCGGCCACCAGGGAGCCGAGGGCAATCGCCCAGTCCCAGCGGGCGCGCCACTGCGGGGTGTCCACCTTGCCGCGGTACTCGAACGCCACGGCCCGGAAGATCAACGCCACCAGCACCAGCAGCAGCGGCAGGTAGAGGGCAGAGAAGAGCGAGGCGTACCAGAGCGGAAAGGCCGCGAAGGTGGCCCCGCCCGCGGTCAGCAGCCAGACCTCGTTGCCGTCCCATACCGGGCCGATGGTGTTCAGGAGGACGCGGCGCTCGGTGTTGTTCCGGGCGAAGAGCTTCATCAGCATGCCGACGCCCAGGTCGAAGCCTTCGAGGAAGAGGTAGCCGGTCCACAGCACCGCAATGGCGATGAACCAGATCGTGGGGAGCAGTTCCATGCTGGGTGTCCTCTGTCAGTATCGGGTCGGGTACGTGGTGGGCGGGGCGCTCAGTAGGCGAAGGCCAGGACGTCGTCGGCGCCCGGCGCTCCGGGGGTGCCGCCCTGGGGCGTCTTGTCCTCGTTCTCGTCCGCCGGGACATGCGCGAGCTCCGGCATGGCGGAGACCACGCCGCCGCGGACGTACTTGACCAGCAGCTTCACCTCCACCACCAGCAGCAGGGCATAGACGGCGGTCAGCACCACCAGCGAGGTGATCAGTTCCCCGGCGGACACCCCCGGAGAAACGGCGGCGGCGGTGAACATGAAGACCTGGTCGATGCCGCTGGCATCCGGGTTGGGGGCGACGACGAAGGGCTGGCGGCCCATCTCGGTGAAGATCCAGCCGGCGGCGTTGGCGCCGAAGGGGGCGAGGATGCCGAAGACGGCCAGGCGCATCAAGCCGCGGGAGGCCGGGACGGTGCCCTTGCGCGTGGCCCAGAGTGCGGCAGCGGCAGCGGCGGCAGCGAGGCCGCCGAAGCCGATCATCATCCGGAAGCCCCAGTAGGTGACCTCCATGACGGGGACGTACTGGATTTCCTTGCCGGCGCGGTCGCCGTAGATGGGGCTGTCCGGCAGGTGGGTGCCGTAGTCGGCCTTGTACTGTTCCAGCAGGCTGTTGACGCCCTTGACCTCGGTGGTGAAATCGCCCTTGGCCAGGAAGGAGAGCAGGCCCGGCACCTCGATGACGGCGACGACGTCGTCGCAGTTCTTGGAGCCGACGTTGCCGATGCTCAGGATGGAGAAGCCGGTCCCGTCGTGGCAGGCGGCCTCCGCGGCGGCCATCTTCATGGGCTGCTGGACGAACATCAGCTTGCCCTGCAGGTCGCCGGTGACGGCCGTGCCGGCGAAGGAGATCATGGCGACGACGGCGCCGATCCGCAGCGAGCGGATCCAGACGGCGTGGTCGGCACGGTCCCGGCCCGGGACGGAGGACTCGCCGGGGATGACCCGGCCGTCGGCACCGACCGTATCGATGCCGTCATACCGGCGGCGCCACAGGTGGTACCAGGCGATGCCGAGCAGGAACGCGCCGGCGACGGCGAGGGCGCCGAAGAGCGTGTGGGGCACGGCCACGAGGGCGGTGTTGTTGGTGAAGACGGCCCAGGCGTCGGTCATGACCGGGCGGCCGTTGATCATCTCGACGCCCACCGGGTGCTGCATCCAGCTGTTGGCGACGATGATGAAGTAGGCCGAGAGCGCGGAGCCGATGACGGCGATCCAGAGGCAGGCCAAGTGCACGCCGCGCTTGAGCTGCTTCCAGCCGAAGATCCAGAGGCCCAGGAAGGTTGACTCGACGAAGAACGCCAGCAGCGCCTCGAGGGCCAGCGGGGCGCCGAAGACGTCCCCGACGAAGCGGCTGTATTCGCTCCAGGCCATGCCGAACTGGAATTCCTGCACGATGCCGGTGGCGACGCCCATGATGAAGTTGATCAGGAACAGCTTGCCCCAGAACTTGGTCATGCGGAGGTATTCGGGCTTGCCGGTGCGGTACCAGAGGGTCTGGATCACCGCCACCACCAGGCCCAGGCCGATCGTCAGCGGCACCATCATGAAGTGATAGACGGTGGTGATCCCGAATTGCCAGCGTGCAATTTCCAAGGCGTCCATGGCAGTCCCTTTGGTTAGGTTCCCGAGAGTTTTCTACAGTTCGTAGAATTGCTACTTCTACAGAGTGTAGAACATCGGCCCGCTCGTACGCACCCAGCGTGGCACGGCTCACCCCGGGCCGCAACGGATCCCCACCAGGGCCCGCGGTGACACGCCGGGGCACTGTTCTACTGCATGTAGAAAGTCGGGCGAAAAAACGGTAAATTGAAGGCTGTAGTAATTAACGTCCTCCCGCGGCATCCGCCGGCCGGGAGGCATCTTAGAAGGACACAGGCAATGGCAAGTCTTGGGGAACTGGAACGGGCAGTCATGGACCTGCTCTGGGCAGGACAGGAGGCCGCGACGGCCAACACCCTGCGCGACCTGCTGGCCACAAGCACCCGCGCCCCCGGCGGTACCGAGGGCCACGAGGGCAAGGACCTGGCCGTCACCACGGTCCTGACCGTCCTCTCCCGGCTGGAGCGCAAGGGCCTGGTGGAACGCGAACGCGGCACCCGCCCGCACCGCTACCAGGCCGTGTCCAGCCGCGCGGACCACACCGCCGAACTGATGCACGAGGTCCTCGGCTCCGCCCCGGACCGTGAGGCCGTTCTGGCCCGCTTCATCGGCTCCGTCTCCCCCACCGAGGCCGAGACCCTGCGCAAACTGCTGGACCACAGCTAACAGCGGTGTTCTGGACCTCATATTTTCTGGCGGTCCTGGCGATAGCGCTGGCCTGGCCGGTGCCTATCCTCCTTTCGCGCGCCCAGTGGCCGGCCCGCTCCCCCTCGACGGCGATGCTGCTCTGGCAGGCGATCGCCCTGGCCGGTGGCCTGTCCATGATCGGCGCGATGCTGGTCTACGGGCTGGAACCCATCGGCGACAACCTGATTGCCGGCCTGCGCGGCCTCGCCGGCATGGTCTTTCGTAACGAACCCACCACCGAGCTGGGCTTCTGGCACATCTTCGCGCTGTCCGCGGCCGCGCTGCTGAGCGCGCACCTGGTCTTTACGCTGCTGCTGACCTACTACAAGATCCAGCGGCAGCGGCGGCGGCACCGTGAGCTCCTGACCCTGCTGGCCTCCCCGTCGGCGGAGGCGGCCCGCACCATGGTGATCAGCCATGACTCCCCGGTGGCCTACTGCCTGCCGGGCGGGGCCCGTTCCGTTACCGTCCTCTCCGACGGCCTAATGGCGGCGCTGGAACCCGGCGAGCTCCGGGCGGTCCTGAGCCACGAGAACGCCCACCTCAGCCAGCGGCACCACCTGCTCCTCTGGGCCTTCGCGGCCTGGCGCCAGGCCCTGCCATGGCTGCCGACCACCCGGCTGGCCCAGGAGGCGGTCAACTCCCTGATTGAGATGCTGGCCGACGACGTCGCGCTCAAGACCGAGAGCAAGGCAACGCTGATCAAGGCGATCGCCATCGTGGCCAGCGGCTCGGCCACGGGCACCGGACCCGGCGCGGCACCGGCGGCGCGGATGGCGTTCGGCAGTTCAGAGGCGGACAGCAGCCAGCCCGGCGCCACCGGCGGCGCGGGCGCCATGGTGACGACCGCGACCCGGGTCAGCCGGTTGCTCTCGCCCCAGCCGCCGCTTCCGCAGGGGCTCCGCTACGCGGTGCTGGCAGCCTGCATCCTGCTCCTCGCGGCGCCGACGGCGCTGCTGATTGTGCCCGGCCTGCTCGGCTGAGCGGTGCGGGCGCCGGCTTCCGCCCGTGCGCCTTAAGCGTCGATGCGTTCCCGGTCCAGGCTGGCGGCGCCGGCGATGATGAAGTCCTTGCGCGGGGCGACGTCGGAGCCCATCAGCAGGTCGAAGATTTCCTCGGCCTGGCGGGCGTTCTCCACCCGGACCTTCCGCAACGTCCGGTGCCGCGGGTCCATCGTGGTTTCCGCGAGTTGCTCGGCGTCCATTTCACCCAGGCCCTTGTAGCGCTGGATCGGTTCCTTGTAGCGCTTGCCTTCCTTCGCCAGGCGGCCCAGCAACTGGTGCAGCTCGGCCTCCGAGTAGGTGTAGATCATCTCGTTTGCCTTCTGTCCGGCGTTGATGACCTCCACCCGGTGCAGCGGCGGGACGGCGGCGAAGACGCGGCCCTCGTCAATCATGGGCCGCATGTAGCGGAAGAACAGCGTCAGCAGCAGCGTGCGGATGTGCGCGCCGTCGACGTCGGCGTCGGTCATCAGGATGACCTTGCCGTACCGGGCGGCCGAGATGTCGAAGCTGCGGCCGGAGCCGGCGCCCACCACCTGGATCAGCGCGGCGCATTCGGCGTTGGAGAGCATGTCCCCCACCGACGCCTTCTGGACGTTGAGGATCTTGCCGCGGATCGGGAGCAGCGCCTGGAAGTCCGAGGAGCGGGCCAGTTTCGCGGTGCCGAGCGCGGAGTCACCCTCGACGATGAAGAGTTCGGAGCGTTCGACGTCGTCCGTGCGGCAGTCCGCGAGCTTGGTCGGCATCGAGGAGGTTTCCAGCGCATTCTTGCGCCGCTGGGTTTCCTTGTGGACGCGGGCCGAGATGCGGGACTTCATCTCGCTGACGACCTTCTCCAGCAGCAGCGCCGACTGGGCCTTGTCGTTGCGGTTCGCGGAGGTGAGCTTGGCGTTGATTTCCCGCTCCACCACCTTCGCGACGATCGCCCGGACCGCGGAGGTGCCCAGGATTTCCTTGGTCTGGCCCTCGAACTGCGGCTCGGCCAGGCGGACCGTGAGCACGGCGGTGAGGCCGGCGAAGATGTCGTCCTTCTCCAGCTTGTCGTTGCCGGCCTTGAGCTTGCGGGCGTTGGCCTCGACGGCTTTGCGGAAGGTCTTTACCAGTGCCTGCTCGAAGCCGGACTGGTGGGTGCCGCCCTTCGGGGTGGAGATGATGTTCACGAAGCTGCGGACCGTGCTGTCGTAGCCGATGCCCCAGCGCAGGGCGACGTCCACTTCGCAGTCGCGTTCGACCTCGGCGAGCTGGCTGTGGCCGCGCTCGTCCAGGACGGGGACGGTTTCCTTGAACTTGCCGGCGCCGTGCAGCCGCCAGACGTCGGTGACGGCCGGGTCGGCGGCGAGGAATTCGACGAATTCGGAGATGCCGCCGTCGTGGTGGAAGACCTCCTCGTGCGGGCCGGCTTCCCCGGGCGTGCCCGGGACTTTCCGCTCGTCGCGCACGGTGAGTTTGAGGCCGGGCACCAGGAAGGAGGTCTGCCGGGCGCGGGCGGTGAGGTCCTCGTAGGAGAACTTGGCGTCCGGGGTGAAGATCTGCCGGTCCGCCCAGTAGCGGATGCGGGTGCCGGTGACGCCGCGCTTGGCCTTGCCGACGACGTCGAGCACAGAGCCGTCGACGAACGGCTCGAAGACGGCTGCAGGGTCGGGGCGGGTGCCGGGGTCCTTGAAGCGGCCCGGTTCGCCGCGGCGGAAGGACATCTTGTAGGTCTTGCCGCCGCGGTCCACTTCGACGTCCAGGCGGGAGGAGAGGGCGTTG